>JABLTQ010054265.1_pt1 | contig 10964 bp, 9 predicted proteins | sample 7160101 | NCBI WGS metagenome assembly JABLTQ01 (sample SAMN14651228, study PRJNA627086) | human gut metagenome | isolation source: feces | host: Homo sapiens
ACGGCCTCAAATTCCGCTTTTTGTTGATTGTGCAGCACCCGCAGAAACATTTCGCTTTGGATGCTCACATAAAGGACTGTGAGCACTACGCCCAAAAGAAAAATGGTCAGCAGAATCTTTGCCATCAGCCCCATGCGAATGTTATTCATGCCACGCCTTCCTTCTATATGCCTGAGGCATCATACCATACGCGCGAAAAAATGTGCTGGAAAAATAGCGCGCATTGGCAAACCCGCATGCGCTGGCGATTTCGTAGACGCGCATATGCGTATGGATCAGCTTATCGGCAGCCGCGGCAAGCCGTTCTTTCACGATATAGTGCTTGAGCCCTTCGCCCGTTTGGCGCTTAAAAGTAGCGCTCAAATAGGAAGGACTGAGCCCAATGTGCCGCGCGAGCACGGGCAAGGAAAGGTCATCCGCCAGGTGCTCGGCGATGTATTGTTTCACGCGCTGAATTTCTGGGATTTCCTTTTGCCCGGCGGATAAGCGTTCTCGCAAGGCAAAGCTGCCCAAAAGCAGCTGCGCTTCGTGCGCCGAGTGGGTGGCGCGGATTTGGGCGGCAATTTCGCGCGCATCCCCGGTGGAACCGCCCCATTCCAGCACAAAAGCGGCGAGCAATTCCCGGTATCCTTCGGGCGCGATGTGTTTTTCCAGACATTCGGCAACCAATTCCCCTGGAAATTCCTCCCATTTGCCCTGCATATAGCGGCGAAATCCCTCTTTCCACCGCGCAAAAGAGCCCGGCGCAAATTCCGCCGCATACGACATACCGGATACCACAACGCTATTGGGGAAATAAAACTGCTCTCCCAGGGCGGAGCGGGCGTTTGCCAGGGCGGAAGCATCGGAAAACTGCATTGGCCGCGAAAACACCATGTGAATGGTGTGCGAGGCGCGCAGCATTGCCGATAGGGCAGCGCGCACTGCTTCATCGCTGGCGTCGCCGGTTACAACCCATTCCCCTGGCGCGATGGGGTAACATTCTGCGAACAAGCGCATGGACTGCAAATAGAGGTTTTGCCGCGCGTAGGCAAAGCGAACATCGGGAAAATCCAGAAAAGCGGCATAGCGCCCGCAGGTTCCGCGCCACTTTTGTTCCCGGGCGGCGGCTTCCAGGACGGCGTCCCATTCAAAATCTGCGCGTCCGCGCTGCGCGGCAATGCGGTCGCGCGCCTTTTCCAGCGCATCAAACAATTGCTGCCCATTGTAAGCGTCTTTGATCAGATAATCCAGCGCGCCCAGGCGCAGCGCCTCCACCGCATAGGAAAAATCCCGATGCATCGTGAGCAGAATCATCTGCACATCCGGCGCAAGCTCGCGCGCGCGAGCGATCAGCTGCAGGCCATTCATGCCAGGCATGACGATATCAATGAGCATGATATCGGGCTTTAACGTTTTGAGCAACGCAAGCGCTTGCGCGCCGCTATCCGCCTCGCCAGCGAGTTCATATGCGGGCAACTGCTGCAAAAGGGCGGCAATCGCCTCGCGAGCGGCGCTTTCATCGTCCACAAGGAGAACTCGCAGATTGTCCATCTCGTTATTTGACCTGCCTCCACACAAGATAGTATGCCCTGCCCAGGAGCTTTCGCTCCCGGACAGAGCACGGGGAACGCCGTGATGGCGCTTACTGAATGTAGCCCGCTTCGGTCAAATCAGCGGTTGCGCCGTCCAGATAGGCTTGCAGATTGTATACGGAATAGAGGGTGTCCACATATGCGTCCCATTCTTCCAGCGGGCGTTCCCCGTAGATAAAGCGCGTGATTTCTTCGGTCGCGTAGCGCTCAATATCGGAAGCCGTAACGCCTTCGGGCACCGTTACACGGGCATTGTAGATGGAAAGTGTCGTCATTTCCCCGCACTGGTCGATCTGTTCGTCCAGATACGGGAACTTCGCCTTCAGATACGGCAGGTCGTCGCGGCCGCAGATCAGGTAGTTGAAGGAATAGGTAAGGTCGTTCAGAGCGGGCAGGGCGACGAGGTTCCCTTCTTCGTCCAGCTCGTAGTGGGTGCCTTCCAGACCGAATGCGGCAAGCCGTTGGCCGGTTTCCTCGTCGCACAGAAAGTCTACCAGCTCCAGCACCTTGTTCAGCCGCTCGGGCTGATCGGCGAGATCCGCGTTGATCGCGAAGTAGCCGGACGCATTGGAAGAATCGTACACGTCGTCGTATTTGCCGCCAGGGCCTTCTACGCCCATCATCAGCTCCCAATGCGCCGTTGGGCAGATTTCCAGCGCCTGATTCATATAAGTCTCTTTAAAAAGCTCCCAGAAAGTAACAGAGCTCAAAATACCCGCATAACCCGCTAATGCCTTATCTCTATGCTCGAGTGACTGATTGGTGATGATTTCCGGATCCACTACGCCCGCGTCGACCAGCGTTTGAATAAACGCGATGGCGTCTTTGAGCCGGGGATCCACGGAGGAATATACCACTTGGTTGTCCTCGATCAGGAAGCTGCCGGGTGCGGTAGTGCCGTATGCGTTGAAAACGATGTTGAATGCGCTCAGCCCTTGGCCGGTAATTCCGTAAGTATCGTTCTTGTTATTGCCATCGGGATCTTCATATGTGAAAGCATATAACACATCATATAGTTCATCGAGCGTAGAAGGCGCGTCCAATCCCACTGTATTCAGCCAGTCACGACGAATACAATTGTCTGCATAAGGGATATAGGGACGCGCCGCAATCATGTACATGCCGTCGGCTACGTAGCATTTTTCCAGGTATTCATCCGTGTACGCCTCCTTGAAGTGGGGCATCTGGTCGAGATAAGGCTCGATGTCCAGCAGCAGACCTTGCCGCGCGTAGGTAGGCGCCATTAGATAGGGCACTTCAAAGATGTCCGGCACGTTGCCGCCGGCGAGGCGCACATTGAGCTGTGTGTCGTATTCCGCGGTGATCACATTCCACTCCACATTCACGCCCAACGCTTCCTCTATGCCAGGAAGAATCACGTCGTCTTCCGGAGCAGGCATACCATTACCTGAACGGAAGAGCACGATGGTCATCTCCTCTTCCGCTTCCGCAACCGCGGCAAGCGGCAGGCACAGCGCCAGCGTCAGCAAGCAGCAAATCCATTTTTTCATTTTCTAGGTCCTCCTTTGCATTTTTATCCCTTAATTGCACCCACAAGCATACCGGAAGTAAAGTGCTTCTGGATGAAAGGATATACGATGATGATGGGCAGAGCCGTGAGCACCACGGCGGCCATTTTCAGCGTTTCCGTGGGAGCGGAATATTCCGCGGCTTCCACCATTTGCTCCGTACCCGCAATGATGCCGCGTAGCACCACTTGGAGCGGCTGCAGATCGGTATCTGTGATGTATAAAATGGCGCTCATAAACGTATTCCAATGCGTAACGCCATAGAACATCACGTTGGTCATGATCGCGGGCATGGCCAGAGGCATGGCGATGCGCAGCAGGGTGCGCGTTTCGCCCGCGCCATCGATAAAAGCGGCTTCAAACAGATCCGTGGGCAGCGAGCGGAAAAATGTGCGCATGAGGATCACGTTATAGGGCGCGATGGCGATGGGAATGATCAGCGACCATATGCTGTCGATCAATCCAAAGGCCTTTACGATCAAATAGCGCGGGATCATGCCGCCGTTAAAAAGCATCGTGAACAGTACGAAAAACATCACGCCGTTGCCGCCGGGCAGATCCTTTTTGGAAAGGGGATACGCGAGCAGGATCGTCAGCGGAATGTTGATGGCCGTGCCCACCACCGTGATAAAAATGGTTACGCCATAGGAATTGAGAATGCGGCTATCATCGAGAAACAACCGGTAGGCGTCCAGCGTGATGTTGCGGGGAATGACCACAAAGCCGCCATTGCGCAGCACCTCGGAATAGGGCGTGAGGGAAACGGAAACCACGTACATCAGGGGAAAAATGCACAGGATGGCAAATCCGCCTAGGATAACATACATGCTGGCGTTGAAACACCTGTCGCCAACGGATAGCACGCGCCGGTTTACCATAGCGATTCCTCCCATCTCCTGGCCAATTGGTTCATCGCCACGAGCATTGCGGTGCCAATGACCGATTTAAACAACCCCACAGCAGACGCCAGGGAAAAATTCCACTGGGTGAGTCCGGTGCGGTACACCCAGGTGTCTATGATATCGCCCACGGCCATCACCTGTGTATTGTACATGGCGTATACCTGGTCAAAGCCCGCGTCCAGCAGCGCGCCGATTTTCAGCAGCAGCATGATGACGATCACGCTGCGAATGCCCGGAAGGGTGATGTGAAAAATCATGCGGAAGCGGCCCGCGCCGTCCACGCGCGCGGCTTCGTAGAGCGAGGAATCGATGCCGATGATGGCGGCGAGATACACGATGGCATTCCAGCCGGTTTCCTTCCACAGGTCGCTGAGCACCAGCAGCGGGCGGAACCAGGCGGGTGAGGCCATAAAGTTGACCGTGCGCCCCGTGGCTTGCCGGATCAACATGTTGACCAGGCCGCGGGACTCCGAAAGCATGGCGTACACAATTCCATACACGATGATCCACGAGAGAAAGTGGGGCAGATACGTAATCGTTTGCACCACGCGCCGGTAGCGGACAGAAGGGATTTCGCTCAATGCGATTGCAAAAAAGATGGCCACCGGCACGCTGGCAACGAGCTTGGATAGGCTGATCACCAGCGTATTGGTCAACAACTGGGCGCAATATGGCGAGCGAAAAAATTGCAAAAAATGCTTATAAAAGGGATCCGCCCAAGGGCTGCCCAGAATGCCTTTTTTCACAGAGAAATCTTTAAAGGCAATGATTGCGCCATACATCGGCGCGTAATGAAAGCAGAGAAAATAGGCGATGCCCGGCAGCATCATCAGATACAACGCCCGCTTGCGCCATAGAGTGCGGCGTAGGCTGGCGGATGGTACGAGCGAAAGATTCATGCGCTGTTCCCTCCCTTATAGGGGAAGTATAGCATTCCATGGTGTTAATTACAACGCACAAAATTTAACGGTAAGATGGGTTTTTCGCGGGAATTTTTCCGCGCATTGGCATAAGAAAAATGGCAAAAGAAATCCGTTCGCAGGCGTTTTGCCGCTTGCCAACGGATTGGGGTCTGATTGGGAATGCGCTAATCCACCACAATGCGCATGGGGAACGCGAAGGACTGTCCCGCCGCCAGCACCTGGCAATGGGGCTTTTGAGAAAAATCTCCCGCGAAATCCACAAAATCGTCCAGCCCATACCAGGGCTCCAGGCACACATAGCGCAGCGGCGGTTTTGGCTGGCTCCACACGCCCAGGCAGGGGGCAGCGCCATATTCCACGCGCACGCGGCTGCCATCCTGGCGCAGGAGCGTGATTGAGCGGGAGCGGATGCCGTCGAACATCATGGCGTCTTCCTGGAACAGCGCGTGCGAAAGTGAAATGCGCCCATCGGGCACGGGGTAGGGTAGGGGTTCGGGTTTCAGCAGCATTTTTTCCGCGTCCAAGCGGTAGAGAGCGAGGGTTTCCGGCGCGTCGAGCGCCAGCGCATCGCCCTCCGCGCAGAAAAAGCCTGGGTGCGCGCCGAGACAAAAGGGCATATTTCCCGCGCCGGTGTTCACCACGCTGTGGCGCACGGATAGCGCGTTCCCTTCCAGCGCGAACGTCAGGCGCAGTTCGAAAGAAAAGGGGTAAATGGCGCGCGTATTTTCATCGTCGCGCAACAGCAAGGTCAACTGGCTGGCGGACTGGCTTTCCAGCGCAAATTCCTTCTTGCGCGCGAAGCCGTGCTTGGGCATGGCGTATTCCTGGCCGGCCCAGCGGTATTTGCCGCCGTTTAAGCGGCCAATGACGGGAAAGAGCAGCGGCGCTTGCCCGCTCCACACCGCCGGGTCGCCCTGCCACAGGTGCTCCCGGCCCGTGGATACTTCGCGCAGGCTGCAAAGCTGCGCGCCCAGCGATTGCACGCTGGCGCACAGATGGTCGTTTTGGATGGTGTAAACCATGGTTGACTGCCTCCTCTATTGGCTTGTAAGTGAGTTTCTTATAGTATGCGGACAACTATTGCTTTTTGCCACCAAAAAGGCGGCGGCGCTTATGGTAATACACGCGCAAAATGAATGCCCAAATCAGTGCGGTGATGAAAGAGCCCCAAAATCCCTGCGTATACAAGGTATACCATAGCGCGTTCATATCGCTCGCGAGGGCGCAGGCATAGAAAAAAAGTTCCAGGAAAACGGCGATCTGGTACAAAACATTGAGCGCGGCAAAGCCGAGAATGGCCCTATACGCATATTGCCGGTACGAAAGGAAGCCAACAAAAGCCACGCTGGCCAGCAAGGTTCTGCCGAGAAGATATGCGACGTCCGTGCCAGCGACCCATAGAAACGTATGCGCCTCTTGCAGATAGCGCGCCAATTCCAGCGCCGAAAGCAGCACATTGACCGGCAGTACCACGAAGCGGATGAATTGATGAAAAACCAGGGGCGTGGCCTCGATATCGTAGTATTTGCGCCCGGCAGCCGCCTCTTCTCTTTCCGCTTCCTCCGCGGGGGAAGCGGGGTGCTGAGCCATATATTCTTCGAATGGCACGCCGGCGGCGCGCGCCTGCGCCAGATCCCTTGCCAGGCGAGGGCAGATGGCGGCATAGGCGGATAAGAGGTCGCCTTCTTCCGCCAGCGCGGCGCGAAAGGCCATCTGCTGGCAAGCCCATTCCAGGGAAAAATCCGGCTCGTACGCCATCAGCGTTTCCAGTTGCCGCCGTCCCTGGCGGGTGGAAAGGATGCCTTCGGTATACAATTTTTCCGCAAAATCCGTGGCCGCCGCGGTTTCGGCGCTGTGCGGGGATTCATTCATGGCTTCGTTTCCTCCCTTCGTTTCGAAAGCGGCGCTTGCACCGCGCGCGATGTTCCCAAAACCATTATAGCGCGAGGAATTTGCGCTGTCAATGCAATTCTTTACAGTCGCAACCCAAATGCGCCCCAAATGGTACCGGCTGTAGCCGCGCGGTTTTTTACCAAAGACCCTGTGCGGCGTTTACATCTTCGTGCTAAAATGGTGCAGAACACTTGTCTGGAGGATTTTTTTATGAAGGACACCCGGGCCATGGCCTATGTGAATATGTACGGCGTCTTGGGCGCGTTGGAGAACCTCTGCGCGCTGGACGCTGTGGCGCGCGAGATCCTCGCCGCGCTCAAGCGCCCCGTTTCCTTGTGCTTCGACGTGAAGGACGGGCCGTGCTGCACCTTTCATTTCAGCCGCGAAGGTTGCCGCATGGAGGAAAGCCGGGCAAATTGCACCTGCCGCATGCGCTTTTCCTCGCCGGAAGCGTTCAACGCGCTGATCGACCGTTCGAAGCCGGGCCTGCCCGTAAAGGGAATCGGGCAGCTACTCGCGTTTTTGACTGGGCCGTTTACGCAGCTCACCAACCGACTTACGGCGCTCCTGCGCCCCTCGGAAGAGGCCCTGCGCGAGCGGGCGTTTTTTGAGGAGAGCACGCTCCTCACCCTGTATGTGGTGGCCGGGGCCATTTCCGCCCTGGCCAATGAGGATCCCATTGCGCGCCTGTCGGCCTCCTACACGGTGGATGGCGAAATCTCGCTGGGCGTGCGGGACGTTGCTTCCGTGACCATCGCGGTCAAGGAGCACCATTTTACCACGATCAAAGCGCCCTCCGCGCATCCGCGCGTGATTATGGAATTCGCGGATCTGGATCTGGCGCACGGGCTGTTCACGGGCACGGCCTCCACCATCGACGAGATGTGCCGCGGCACCATCCGCCTTGCCGGCATGATTTCCATGGCCGATAACGTGAACCGCATACTGGACAGGGTTTCCCTGTACCTGGGCTGAGGAGGAAAATACATGTCCAAATATCCTGAATACAACCACGAAAAGAGCCACGCCTGGTTCGACCGGGCGCGCTCCGTCATCCCGGCGGGCGTGTACGGGCATTTGGGGCCGTCCGAAGGGCTGTTTTTGCCGCTTTCCAAGTGGCCGCTGATCGCCTCGCGCGCCCAGGGAACCTATTTCTGGGATATGGACGGCAACCGCTATCTGGATTGCATGTGCGCCTACGGCCCGAACGTGCTGGGCTATTGCGACCCGGATGTGGACAAAGCCGCCATAGAGCAGCTGGGCATCGCCAATTGCACCACCGCGCCTTCCTATAAGATGGTGGAATGCGCGGAAACGCTGGTGGACACCGTAGCCATGGCGGACTGGGCCTTCTTCATGAAAAACGGCACGGACGCCACCACCTTTTGCGTGATGCTCGCGCGCGCGTATACCGGCAAGCGCAAAATTTTTTTCCTGCGCAATTATTACCATGGCAACGACCCCTGGGCCATGCGCGCGGACTATCCCGGCATCCTGCCCGAGGACGTGGCGCACAATGTGGTGGTGCCATGGTTCGATTTGCAGGCCATGGAAGCGGCCTACGACCAGTGCAAGGGCGACGTGGCGGCGCTGATCGCCCAACCCTACGACCACGGGAATTTCTTCGACAACCGCGTGGCCTCCCCCGAATATTGGCAGCAGGTGCGCGCCTTTTGCGACAAGCACCATATGTTGCTGATCCTGGACGACGTGCGCGCGGGCTTCCGGCTGGATCTGGCCGGTTCCGATCACTATTATGGTTTCAAGGCCGATCTGATTTGTTTCTGCAAGGCGCTGGCCAATGGCTATAACCTGTCCGCCGTGTGCGGGCGCGAGCCGCTCAAAGCCACGGCCGCCTCGCTTTCGTTCACCGGTTCGTACTGGATGAGCGCGGAACCGTTCGCCGCCTGCATCGCCTGTATCGATAAGATGAAGCGGCTCGATACGCCCAGCCTCTTCCGGCGCATGGGCGAAAAGCTCACGCAGGGGTTTCAGGCCGCGGCCCGGGCGCACGGCTTCGATTTGGTGGTTTCCGGCGAACCGGCGCTGTTCTACCTGCGCATCGCCAACGACGATAGCCTGATGCTGCACCAGGAATGGGTCGCCGAATGCGTTTCGCGCGGTCTGTTCCTCGCCAGCCACCACAACCACTTCATGAACGCCGCCATGACCGAGGCGGACATCGCCTTGGCTGTCGATATCGCGGATGACGCCTTTGGCGTGGTCGCCGCGCGGCATCCGGAAATTCGGGGATAAAAAATGGGCGGGCCGATTTGCTTTTTCGGCCCGCCCGTTGGTTGCTCAGTCCATCTCGCTCACATCGAGATCGTGCCCGGCGTGCGGCGGTATGCCCGCGCGCAGCTTGCGGGAAAAGCGCGCCATCACGATGATGGCTAGAATCCCGGCCAGCACGGCGGTGAGCGCAAAATTCAGCCAGATGCCCGTCAGCCCCAGCGGATAGAGCGCGGCCAGCAGCAAGAGCGGGAACACCAGCGCCGTGCTGACGGAAATGATGGAAGCGCTTCCGGGCTTTTCCACGGCCAGCATATAGCTCTGCACGGCGAACGAATACCAGCGTGTGATGTAGGTGAGGCTGAAGAGCTTCAATGCGAAAACCGCCTCTGTGAGGAAGGTACGGTCCGTCTCTCCCATGAACAACACGGTAATCGGCTCGGGCAAAAGGGCGATTACCGCCACTGACAGCAGCGAAAGAATCGCGCTGGAAACGAAGCAGCAGCGTTCGATGGCCTTCACCCGATCGAGCCGGCCCGCGCCCCAGTTGTAGCCCACCGCGGGCTGCAGGGAATCGCACATGCCATAGAGCAAGGGCTGGATGAACCCTTCCACATACATCAAAATGCCATAGATCGAAACCGCCGATTCGCCGCCCAGGCGCACCAGCAGCATGTTCATCACGATGGAAGTCACGCGGCCCGCGATGTTGTTCAGAAAGTTCGGCGTGCCGCAGGCCACGATTTCCCGCACCATGGAAAGTCGGAAGCGTGGGCGGCAAAAGCGCAATTGCATCTTGCCGCGCGTGAAGGCGAAGAAGGCGATCAGCGCGCAGAGGATCATACCGGAGCAGGTGCCCAGCGCCGCGCCGATGATGCCCAGGTCCAGCACAAACAAAAACAAAAATTCCAAAGCGGCGCTGAGGACGGACATTAGGATGTTGAGCAGCATGCTGCCGCGCACCTTGCCGCAGATGCGCAGGTAATTGTCCATGGCGAACACAATGGTCGTCACCGGGGAACATAGCGCGTATACGCGCAGATAGGCCACAGCCAGTTCAGCAAATTCGCCGCTGGCGCCCATCAGCGCGATGAGCAGCGGCGCGGCGGCATACAAAAGCGCGCCCACGGCCACGCCCGCGCCTACAATCATGGCGCAAGCGCAGGAAAAGATGTTGTTGGCAGCGGCATCTCGTTTTTGGCCCAGGCTGATGGATATGGGCACGGACGAGCCCACGCCGATCAGATCCGCCAGCGCGAAATTGATGATCACGAATGGCATGCTCAAATTCAGCGCCGCAAACGCAGTCTCGCCCAGGATCCGCCCCACAAATACGCCGTCAATCAACTGATATAGCGCGGAAGCCAACATGCTAATGGCTCCGGGAATGGCGGCGGTGAAAAATAGGCGCACGGGCGGCGTCTTGGCAAACAGGCTGTGCGTGTTCATGTGGAGAACCTCTCTTTTGCATCGACAAATTTGGAAGGGTATTTATCCGAATTCGTATTGTATGCAGTATAATCCGAATTCGTCCTTTTTGCAAGGGGAATTGTGTAAAACCCTTGTAGAAAGGCGAAGCGTTGGCGCAATGCGGCGTACCTGCGATGGATGATTGGCCCGGGGTTGTCAGGCAGGTCTATCTGTGGTATAATCAAAGTGGGAAGTTGGCGGGTTTGCAAAACGGATGCGCCATGAACCGCAAACCGGCGGGCTTTCTTGTAAACGGAGGTGGTCGCCATGGGCGAATCGAATAGAGAATGGAACGAAAGCTGTACTGCCGGCCTTGACGAGGGTTCCGATATGGTCAGCCATGCGCCGGATATCGACAGCGTGGACATTCGGGACGATTTCATGTTCTCCTACGTGATGTGCAACCGCCAGATCTGTACGGAGCTGCTGCAATGCCTGCTG
>JABLTQ010033695.1_pt1 | contig 10957 bp, 9 predicted proteins | sample 7160101 | NCBI WGS metagenome assembly JABLTQ01 (sample SAMN14651228, study PRJNA627086) | human gut metagenome | isolation source: feces | host: Homo sapiens
CCATCGCATCCTTCGAGGCGCTCACCCCGGAGCTGTTCGCGCCGCAGGGGATGCGCGCCAGTTTGCAATACAGCGCGGTACAAGGGCTATTGTGCGCGCTGGTGCTATTTGGCATCAATGGATTCCGCCTGAACGCCACGCCATTTTCGCTCGGCATGGCCTTTTTGAGCGGCGCGCTGGCCATGGCGTATAAGCTGATTGGCTTCCGCATCCTGGCGGGAGCGCAGATGTCGCTGTATACCTTTTTTCTCCTCACCGGCGGTATGACGGTTCCCTTCCTATGGGGCGTGGTTTTTCTGGGAGAGACGATATCGGTGCTGCGGGTGGCGGGGCTTTTGATCATCGCGGCGGCGATTTTCCTCTCCGGCGCGGGCGGAGCCAAGGCCAATGGACGCCTATTGGGCCTGTGCCTGGCGGTGTTCGTGCTCAACGGTTTTGTGAGCGTGGTGGCCAAGGAGCACCAGATTAGCGCGCAGGCGGTGGGTTCGGGTGATTTTGCCGTTTGGACCAACCTGTGCTCGGGCCTGCTCGGCGTGGCGCTGCTGCCGCTGGCCAAGAAAAAGGCGGCCGATCCGTCATTTTCTCCCCGCTTGCTGCCCATCTTGCTGGGCTCTGCCGTAGCGAGCGGCGCGTCCTATCTTTTGCAGCTCATCGGCGCGAAAACCCTGCCCGCCACTGTGCTCTATCCCATCATCACGGGCGGGAGCGTGATCTTTACCGCGCTGGCGGGGTTCGTGGCCTTTCACGAGCGCCCTTCCAAAAAGCAGCTAGCGGGCATTGCGCTATGCTTTGTGGGCACGTGTTTGTTTTTATAAAATCATAGGGAGGCAATGCAAATGTCCATATCCTGGGAACAAAAGCGATTTTCCCTGCAATACGGGGGAAAGTCTCTGACGGAGTGGCCCATGCGGCGAGAAACGCGCGAAAATGGCGCGGAAACGGTGGTGTGTTGGCGCCTGGAGGACGGACTTGTTGTGACGAATGTCTTCCGGCAATGCGCGGAATTTTCCGCCTGCGAGTGGGTCACATGGCTGGAAAACACCGGCACGTCAAACAGCAAAATGATCAGTAGCCTTTGGGACTGCGATGTGGCGCTGCCCTGGGACGCGGCCCAGCCAGACCGGCACACGGCATACCTCCCCGCCAGGGAGGACGCCCTGCAGGTGTATTGCCCCAAGGGCGCGGACAACAACCGGGAAGCGTTTTCTTTTGATCTAGACGCGCTCAACGATTCCGCCAACCGCTACGCTTGCCAGCTATATCCCGGCCAAAAGCGCGCGTTTGCCACCACGGGCGGGCGTTCTTCCAACAGCCCGTGCGCTCCGTTCTTTGGCGCGCACCAGAATGGCCACGGCGTGATTTTCGCCATTGGCTGGACGGGGCAATGGCATTGCGAAATCGCGCGCGGCGCGCAGGAAATCGCCATCCGCACGGGCATCGAAGGGGCGCGCTTCTTTCTGAAACCCGGCGAAAAGCTGCGCACTTCTTCCTTTGTGCTGATGGAATATGAAGGCGATATTTTGGCAGGGCACAACCAATGGCGTCGGCTGGTGAAGGCGCGCTATTCGCTCATTGGCGCGCCGGGACGGGAGGCGCAAATGCCGCTGTGTACGGGTCTGTGGGGCGGCATGTCCACAGAATCGGCGCTGCGCCGCCTGGCCACCATCCGCAACGCGGCGTTGCCCTTTGAATACATCTGGATGGACGCGGGCTGGTACGGCGGCGCGGAAGTAGGCGCAAGCCCGGATGAGTTTGAAGGCGATTGGGGCATGCACACGGGCGATTGGCGCGTGAACCGCGCGCATCCGGATGGGCTTGTGGAGGTTTCAGCGGCGATTCACGATATGGGCATGAAATACATCCTTTGGTTCGAGCCAGAGCGCGTGGTGCGGGGAACGCCCATTACGCGCGAACATCCGGAATATTTGATTCCCGACCCCAATGGCGGGCCGTTCCTCTTGCTCGATTTGGGCAATCCTGACGCCTGGCAATATTGCTTTGATACCCTGGCAAACTTTATAGAGAAATTGCGCATCGATTGCTTGCGCCAGGATTTCAATTTTGAACCGCTCCCCTACTGGCGCTCCAAGGACGAGCCAGATCGCCAGGGCGTCGCGGAAATCCGCCACATTCTCGGGCTGTACCGGCTGTGGGACGCGCTCCTGACGCGCTTCCCGCATTTGATCATCGACAATTGCGCCAGCGGCGGCCGCCGCATCGATATTGAAACGCTGCGGCGCTCCGTGCCCCTATGGCGCAACGATGGGCAGTGCCCGGCCAATTTCCCCGCGGAGCTCAATCAGGCGCAAAGCATCCACTATGCCTGGTGGTTACCGTATTCCGGTACGGGCACGGGCCGCCCGTGGGGCGATATCTATCGCACGCGCAGTTCCTACGCGCCGGGATTGACCACGAATTTTGCCTTCTCTGAGCGGGATGCCTTTGGCGTAGAGGCAGGCCAGCTCGCGTGGATTGCCAAATTTGGCGCGGAATACTTGCGCGTGCGGCCGTATCTCACGGAAGATTTTTATCCCCTCACCAGCGGGGTTTCGGGCGATGACGCTTGGTGCGCCGTGCAATACCATCGCAGCGCGCAAGGGGATGGAATTCTCCAAGCCTTCCGGCGCGCGCTTTCGCCCTATACCGCCGCGCGCTTTGCGCTGCGCGGCTTGCAGGCGGAAAAAACGTATTGCTTTGAAGACGCGGATACCGGCGAAACCGTTTGCTTGCCGGGCGATGCGCTCATGCGCGAGGGGCTTCCAGTGGAAATTCTGGAGCGCCGCACGGCCAGGCTGTTTTTCTACCGTCCGCAGGAATAGAAATGAGAGGAAAATCAGGCTTGCGATTGCGTGGCATGCAACCGCAAGCCTGGCTTTATAGCCATCAGGGGTTTTGCAAATAATATTCGCTCAATATCTCCGCTAAAGCTTTGGGATTTTCTTCATTCACAACATGGCCCGCATTCTCAAGGATTTTTAGTTTTGCGCCGCGAATGTTTTGCGCCAAATAATGCGCCGACTTCATATTGGCGCCGTCCTTCTCTCCACAAAGAATCAGCGTGGGACACTGGATATTTTTCACAGCGTCGCTAAAATCCAAGTTTTTCATGGTATTCCCCAAGGCAAATGTATCCTTTTTATCAAACGCCATGGTGTCAAAAACGGATTTCGGCAAAAATCTAAAAACCACATTTTGCAAACCAAACGCCGCTTTTGGGACTTTATAGGGCGTGCCGATCAGAACCAACGTTTTCAGTTTTTGCGGAAAATCCAAAGCAAAATTCAAAGCCAAAATACCGCCCAAGGAAAGGCCGCACAAATGAATTTGCCCCTCAAACCCGTTGCAGTATTTGGCGAATGCGGAATATAGATTTTCATAAGTCGCCGCTTTTCCTTTGAGAATGGAGGCCAGATTGGGGCATACAATATCTCCATCGCTTGGCATATAAGAAATTGTCTTATCCCAACTGTTTGCTTTATGCCCCGAGCCGTGAAGCCAAATTTTTGCCGCCATACAGATCTCCTTTGAATTCCGCTTTCCCGCCGCCTTCCGGGCCTTGAAACCATAGCGGCTCTGGCAGGATTATAGCACAACGATATTCTCGCGGCAATATAGCATTGTTAAATTTCTAAAACACCTCCCCGGTCGCTTGACAAGCGAATGGAAATGCTGTATAGTTCATTACATCACTAATTAACCAGTTGGGTGGTGATGTGATGGACGATTTGCTATACCGGCGGATCGCCAAAACGCTGGAGGACGGGATTCTTTCCGGCGCCTATCGCGACGGTGATCCTGTGCCCTCCACCAATCAGTTTGCACGGCTGTACGCCATCAACCCGGCTACAGCGGCGCGGGGGGTGAATGAGCTGGTGGAAGCAGGCATTCTGTATAAGAAGCGCGGACTGGGCATGTATGTGTGCGAAGGCGCACAGGAAAAGCTGCTGGAAGCGCGCAGAAAGCAGTTCGAGCGGGAAACGCTAAAGACGTTCCTCCAGGAGGCGGGGCGGCTGAACATTTCGCGCGAAACGCTCGTCCAATGGATTGAGGACTATCGTGAGGAGGATATCAATGGAGACGGCACTGGAGCTTAAGGGGCTCTGCCATCGATATGGCAAATTCCAATCGCTGGACAATTTGAACCTATCCCTGGAAGCGGGAAAAATTTACGGCTTGCTGGGCCGCAACGGCGCGGGCAAAACCACGTTGCTCAACGTGATCAGCGGGCTGCTGTTCCCCTCGCAGGGGCAGGCGCTGGTGTTTGGCCGCGCGTGCTACGAGCATCCCTCGGTGCAAAAGCGGCTGTGCGTGGTGCGAGAAAAGGCGGCGTACCCGCGCGACTTGCGCGTGCGCGAAGCGCTCAAGTTGGGCAAGATGCTCTATCCCAATTGGGACGAGGACTATGCGCAGTCCCTGCTGGAAACCTTCGAACTGAACCCGCGCAAAAAGGCGCGCCAACTCTCCCGCGGCATGGTTTCCTCGCTAGGGCTGGTGATCGGCCTGGCCTCGCGCGCGGAACTGACGATTTTTGACGAACCCTCCCTGGGACTGGACGCCGTGGCGCGCGAACGGTTTTACGACGAAGTGATCCATGATTTTGAAAGCCATCCTCGCACGGTGATCATCTCCACGCACCTGATCGACGAGGTTTCCAGGCTCTTTGAGGAAGTCGTGATGGTGGACGGCGGCAAGATTTTACTCAAGGCGCGCACGAACGAACTGCTCTCCCGCGCGGTGACGCTCACCGGCGCGAAGGACGCGGTGGAACGCGCGATTGCCGGGCACAGCGTGCTGCACCGGGACGAGTTGGGCGGTATGACCATCGCCTCCATCGTGCGCCAACCGGGCGATGATTACGGCGATCTGCAGGTGGATCCCGTGCCGCTGCAAAAATTGTTTGTGTATCTCACGGAAGGGGGCAAGCTGTGATGCGCTCGCTAAAGCTGGTTTCATTTTACGCCATGCGCATGCGCCGCGTGGTGCCCGTGGTGTGCGCGGTGATGTTGGTGGTGATGCTGGGCACGCTGATCTCGCTCAACGCTCTCACCGAAAAGGTCACCCAGTACGATCTGGACGGGGCGCAGTTGGTAGCGCGGGAAGTGAATGCGAACGTAAACTTCGGCTTTGATTACATCGGCGCGTTCACGGTGCTGGCCTGGGCCATCGCGCTGGCCATTGCCACGAGCGAGCGGCGCTTGCTCGCCTCCATGGGCGCCTCCAACTGGGAATGGCTCCTTTCGCTGGTGTTGTACAGCGCGCTGCAGGCGGCTGTGTTCACGCTGTTTAGCGTGCTGCTGGGCGCGCTGGGCCGCAGCGCGATGATGCTCATGGGCATGGAGGCTTCCACGCCTTGGAGCGCGCAACTGATCTTCACCGGCGGGCGGGTGAATTTCTGGCAGGATTGCCTGTATGGCGCGGCGAATATGCTGCGCATGTGCGCGGGAATCGCCCTGCTGGCCGTGGTGTTCAAGCGCTGGTGGAAGCCCATTTTGATCGTGTTCGGCGTGGGGATTGTGACGATGGTGGTGCTGGTAATCCAGGTGGAAGTGTCTTCCTATGCCACGCAGATCGTGTACTGGATTGAGCAGTTTATCCGCTTTCTGGAAAATTCCGTGCTCCCCGCGCTCGAAGCCTATTATTCGAATACCACCTTTGGCGCGCGACTGGGCCGCGAATTCCTGGACGCACTGGTGCTCTTCGCGCTGTGCTATCCCGCGACCTGGCACATGAAGAACGCCTGATTCTTTTTCGACCCAGGCCGCCCGCGCGGCGGCCCTACGGAGGATTCCCATGAACCGATATGGAAGAATTTTGCTTTCCGGCCTGTTCGTCCTCATCCTGGCGCTGGGGAGCGGTGCGGCGCTGGCGGAAGAAAATAGCCGCACCATTGTGCTACGCGATCCCGTCTTTCAGCTGGAAGGCGAGGATGTGCTCGCGCTCGAAGGCCTGTCTTTCACGCTGAGCCAATTGGGCGGCGACCAATATTTGCGCCTGGACGCGGGCGACGCGCGGCTCGCCCTGGGCATGGGCCGCCAGGATGGACAAATTTTGCTCTTTATGGACGGCTTGGATGGGTTGTACGCGCTGCCCTCAGCTTCGTCTCTGGCCGCCTGGGATGTGCAATCGCTATCCAGCGCGCAGTTCTGGCAAGACCTGCTGGATTCCTGGATGGCCGCGCTGCAAACGGGCACGGCCGAAGATGGCGAGGCGGAAATCCTGGGCGAAACGCGCCCGGTACGCCAGTACGCGGTATCCATGAGCGGCCAAGAGCTAAAAACGCTCCTTGGGGCGCTCTTGCCCGCGGAGCTTCCCGATCTGTCGGGCGCGACGGGTACGCTTGCCGTATCGGATGACAACGCCTTTTCGCTGCGTTTGACCATAGAAAACGGGCTTGCGCTCGAAGCCGAAGGCCTGCGCGGGGAAACGGATTCCGTCTTTCAGCTAACCGCCTCGCAATCTGGCCAGCAAATGGGCGCGGTTGACCTCAACACGCAGGGCGGCAATCTGTCGCTCGAGGCCAGCTGGCAGGACGCGCGCTTTTCCGCCGCGGTGGAAGAAACGGACGGCGCGCAATCCTCGCAGATTTCCGCCGCGGCGAACGATATGGCGTTTTCCGCCACGGGACTGCGCACGGACGAAATCGCACAATGGCGCGCCATATTGACGGGGGACGACGGGACGGACGCTTTCCGCCTGGAAGCGCTGTACGACGCGCAGATTGCGCCGCTGGAAGGCGGTGGTACGCGCGAAGTGGGAACCTTTTCCCTGAACGCGGAAGAGTTTTCCGCCGCTTTCGCGCTGGAAGCTTCGACCGTGCCCGTCGAAGGAACGGCAGGCTTCCTCGATGGCATGGATATGCCCGTGGTTCGCATGGACGAGCTGACGGAGGCCGAACAAATGGCGCTGGCGGCGCGCATGCAATCGCTGGTTTTGAACTTTGCGGCGGGCGCGATCCAGAATGTGCCCGGGCTCACGGATTTTGCCACCATGCTCGCCAGTCCGCTTGGCGATTCGCTCTCCGCACAAGGCGTGCTCGGCGCACTGGCGGAAGCGGAAGAACAAGGTTTTGAAGGAATTTTGCCAAATTCTTAACGCAATTTGCGCCGTGCGTGGGAACTCAGTGCCCGGCGGCGCAGTCAAAAATCATAGGTACAATTATGGAAAGGGGTTACTGACATGCGTATCACCACTCGTTGCCTTGCATGCCTGCTGTGCGCGTTGCTCGCGCTATCGCCCGTTGCCCTTGCCGAGGCTCCCGCCGAAGCGATGGGCGCGTATTTCAAGCTTTCCGATCTTCAGCTCGATGTCGATGGCGTCACAGCCGATCTGAGCGGCCTGGGCATGGAAATCGGCGCCGTCATGGATGAGAAACTCACGATGTATGCCACGGCTGAAGCGGGGGACGCTACGCTTTCCGCCGTGGGCACGATTGGCGAAGAGGGAATTTCCTTTGCCATGGACGGGCTTTCCAACCGGTATGTGCTCCCGCTGGAGGCGCTGATGCAAGCCGCCGGTGTGAGCGAGAGCGACCTGGAAGAACTGCTTGCGGCGTATGAAACGGGCTTTTTTGACATGAGCGCGTCGCTGGATGTTGAAGCGTATGCGGAGCAATTGGAAGCGTATTTTACCGGCCTCGGCGAGCAGATCAACGCGTTGGCGGAGGACGCGGTCATCATCCAGAACATCGACTTTGAGATGTACGACGATACGCACAGCTGCACCGACGTAATGATCACCATCCCCACGGATGTGCTGCGCGATGCGGTGGTGGATGGCTACGCCATCATGATGGATATGATGGAAGACATGGCGGGCATCATGGAAGAGGCTGGCGCGGATGTGACCATGACGCAGACGAGCCTGGAAGAGATCGACGCCATGTTCGCCAGCGAGCCCTATGCCGAAATCGATATCTTTACCACCGAGGATTCCGAAGAGCTGCTCAGCTACATCTTCACCCTCTACGATTCCCCAGAAGATGAAACGCCCATTTACTTCTATCTGGATCTGTACATGCCCGAAGATGGCTTCGCCGCCTATGCCTTCACCGACGGCGGCACGGAAACCGATCTGCTGGAAATGCACTTTAGCGCCTATGACGACGCTTCTGGCGATGTGCAGCTCAGCATGACGGAAAACGGCGAGCAAACGCTGTATTTCGGCTATGACACCGGCTGGGACGAGAGCGGCGAGTTCATTATCCACAACGTTTCGGCCTATGCGGACGATGCGGCCATCGATTTCCATTACAACACCGATAACGCCACTTCGCGCTACGCCATTTTGCAAGTGGAAGAGGCGGGCGAAACGGTTGCCATCGAGCTGTCCACGGCCTTTACCGGCGATGAAAGCGCCCATAGCGAAGCGGGCACGCTCACGCTATCCGCGCCCGATGGCACGCTCACCGCGACGGTGGAATATGGCGTGCGCACGGAGTTGCCCGCCATTGCGCAGGCCGATCTGGAAACGGTTTCCATCGATACCATGGACGAGGCGTCCCTGGCCGCGCTTTCCATGGAAGTGACCAGCGCGACGAGCGCCTTTATGGCGGAAGCCATCGAGAATCTGCCCTGGCTGGCGGATATCATCAACAACATGGCGGCAGATGCGCCGCTGACCGCAAGCACGGAAACCGTTGAGGTGGAAGCGCTGCCTACGCCGCAAGCCACGTCTGAAACCGCGAACGAAAACGCGGGCGCGTAAAGAAAAATCCACAGAAATGAGCGGCCCCGGAAGCGTTGCTTCCGGGGCCGTTGGGGTATCCTGAGGAAATCGTCGTCCGCTTTGCGGGCGTTTTTTTGCCTATTGCAGCTTGAACTCCATCCAGATTTCCTGATAGACGCTCTCGTATTCGCCCACGTCTTCCACATATTCCTTGGTGGCGAGCAATTCTTCCGGCACGTTGAGCGCGGCATACTGCTTGGTTTCCTCGGAAATCAGCGGGTCGGCGGCGAGGTTCGGATTGGTGTACAGTTGCCACTCCGCCACGTGCGCCGCCACTTCGGGACGCAGCAGGTAATCGAGGAAGATATGCGCGTTCTGCGGGTGCGGCGCGTTGGCCGGGATGGCCAGCGAATCAATGCCAAAGCCGATGCCCTCTTCCGGGAACACGGCCACCAGATCCGGGTTTTCCATCTGGCAGATCACCACATAGGGCGTGAACAGATAACCGGCAACCACCTCGCCCGAGAGCAGATGCATATAGGCGGTATCGTAATCCAGCACGCGCACGTTATCGCGCAGGGCGAGCAGCTTTTCCTTGGCTTCGGCCAGCTCCGCATCGTCCGTGGTGTTATAGGAATAACCCAGCGTTTTGAGCACGGCACCGATCATCACGCGCGCGTCGTCCAGCAGGCAGAGGTTATCGCGGAATTCCTCGCGCCACAAATCGTCGAAGGACGTGATGGGTTCGGCCACCCGCGCCGGATCGTACACGATCATGGGCACGCCCACGGTGTAGGGCATGGTGTACACGTTGCCGGGATCAAAGTACTGGTCGAGATAGGCGGGATTGAGGTTTTCCCAGCCGGTGAGCTGTTCCTTATCCAGCGGAAGCAGCAGGTTTTCCTTGCGCGCGAGGGAAAGGATGTAGTCGCTGGCAATGATGATGTCGTATTCGCTGGCGCCGTTGGCCTGCAGCTTCATGAGCATTTCCTCATTGCTGGCAAACACGGCATAATTGATGGAAATGCCGGTTTCCGCGGTGAAATTGGCGATGGTGGTTTCATCCACATAGCCTTCCCACGAGAAGATGTTGAGCACTTTTTCCTCTTCGCCCAGCGCGGGGGCCAGGGAGAGGGCGAGCGACAGCGCGAGGCAGAGGGCAAGGAATCGTTTCATACATGGTTCCTCCTTGTAATGGATTTGCTCAGCGCAACGAGCACGGCCACGGCGAACAGCGTGAGCGTGCACAGCGCGTTGACCTGAGGGGAGACGCCGGTCTTCACCGACGAGTAGACCTTCAGCGGCAGCGTGGTGGTGGTCGCTCCGGTCACGAAAAAGCTGATGATAAAGTCGTCCATGCTCATGGCAAAGGCCAGCAGCGCGCCGCTCACCACGCCCGGCGCGATCAGGGGCAGCGTAATATCGAAAAAGGCCCGTGCTTCGCTGGCGCCCAAGTCGCGCGCCGCCTCCACGATGGAAGGATCCATGCCCGCCAACCGGCCCTTGACGATGATGAAGATGTAGGGCACGCAAAAGGTCGTGTGCGCGAGCACCAGCGTGAACATGCCCATGGGCAAATCGAGAAACGTGAACACGGCCAGAAACGCCATGCCCAAAATGATTTCCGGCACCATGATGGGCAAAGTCACCAGCGTTTGCGCCGCGTTCATCCCGCGGAAGGAGCGCTTGGCCATGCCCACCGCGCCCAGCGTGCCCAGCACCACGGAAAGCGCCAGGCTGTATCCGGCCAGGATGAGGCTGTTTTTCAGCGCGGCCACCAGGCCCTTGGTGTCCTTCAAGAGGCCCGCATAGTGCTGCAGGGAGAAGCCCGTGAAATCAAAGGTGAAGCGGCTGGTGTTGGCGTTGAACGAATAGAGCACCACCACCACGATGGGCAAATACAGGGCGATGAGCACGAGCGTGAGATACACGGGGGCAAATTTGGATTTTCGCATGCGCAGCACCCCTTTCTAAAAAATCGTCATATCGCTGGATTTGCCGCCCAGGCGCGCGTACACCCAAAGGAGCGCGCATGTGATCACCAATAGCACCATGGAGAGCGCGGCGGCAAACGGCCAATCGCGGCTTTTGAGCAACTGATCGCGGATCAGCGAACCGGCCAGCACTTCCGTGGCGCCGCCGAGCAAATCGCTGATGAAGAACAGGCCCATGGAGGGCACGAACACCAGCACGCACCCGGCCATCACGCCCGGGGCCGTGAGCGGCAGCGTGACCGTGAAGAACGCACGCACCCGGATATTTTTCGCACGAGCTGGGCATGTGCATGCAGAGC
>JABLTQ010011403.1_pt1 | contig 10942 bp, 7 predicted proteins | sample 7160101 | NCBI WGS metagenome assembly JABLTQ01 (sample SAMN14651228, study PRJNA627086) | human gut metagenome | isolation source: feces | host: Homo sapiens
TGATCCAAAACAGTTCGATGTTATCCTGACAGAGAACATGTTCGGAGATATCCTTTCAGATGAGGCAAGTATGGTAACAGGTTCCATCGGAATGCTTTCATCTGCAAGTTTAAATGAGACAAAATTCGGTCTCTATGAGCCAAGCCATGGTTCTGCACCTGATATTGCAGGACAGGATAAGGCAAACCCTATCGCAACTATCCTTTCCGCAGCAATGATGCTTCGTTTCTCCCTTGATATGGACAAGGAGGCAGATGCAGTGGAAGCAGCAGTGCAGAAAGTTCTGACAGAGGGATACCGCACAGGTGATATCATGTCAGAGGGATGCAAGCTTGTAGGAACAAAGGAAATGGGCGATCTGATCGCAGCAGCTCTGTAAGAATTGATATTAAGAGGATTCAGCCGGCGCAGGCAGATTACGGGGTCAGGAATTTCGGTTGAATCATTAAAAATAAATAAAACAGTAAGAAAAGAGGAAATAAAACAATGAGAAGTGATGCAGTAAAAACAGGCACACAGCAGGCACCTCACCGTTCCCTGTTTAATGCTCTTGGAATGACAAAAGAGGAAATGGACAGACCTCTGGTAGGTATCGTAAGTTCTTACAATGAAATCGTACCGGGTCATATGAACCTTGACAAGATCACACAGGCAGTTAAGCTTGGTGTGGCAATGGCAGGCGGTACACCTGTTATGTTTCCGGCAATCGCAGTATGCGACGGTATTGCAATGGGACACGTTGGAATGAAATATTCTCTGGTTACCAGAGACCTGATCGCAGATTCCACAGAAGCCATGGCAATGGCACATCAGTTTGATGCACTGGTAATGATTCCAAACTGTGACAAGAACGTACCCGGACTTCTGATGGCAGCAGCCAGACTGAATGTTCCTACTGTATTTGTAAGCGGCGGTCCAATGCTTGCCGGACATCTGAACGGACACAAGACAAGTCTTTCCAGTATGTTCGAGGCAGTGGGTGCTTACGCAGCAGGCAAGCTTGATGAGGACGGCCTGACAGAATGTGAAATGAAAACATGTCCTACATGCGGATCCTGTTCCGGTATGTACACAGCAAACTCCATGAACTGTCTGACAGAGGTTCTTGGTATGGGCCTGAAAGGAAACGGAACTATTCCTGCTGTATATTCCGAACGTATCCGTCTTGCAAAACATGCAGGTATGCAGGTTATGGAAATGTACAGAAAGAACATCCGTCCAAGAGATATCATGACAAAAGAAGCAATCCTCAATGCCCTGACAGTAGACATGGCACTCGGATGCTCCACAAACAGTATGCTTCACCTTCCGGCTATCGCTCATGAGATCGGAATGGACTTTGATATCAGCTTTGCAAACGAGATTAGCGCAAAGACTCCAAACCTCTGTCACCTTGCACCTGCAGGCCCTACATACATAGAAGACCTGAACGAAGCAGGCGGTGTATACGCAGTTATGAACGAACTGAATAAGAAGGGACTTCTTCATACTGAGTGCATGACAGTTACAGGCAAGACAGTAGGCGAGAACATCAAAGATTGTGTAAACTTAAATCCTGAAGTTATCAGACCGATTGACAATCCATACAGCCAGACAGGCGGACTTGCAGTTCTCAAGGGTAACCTTGCACCGGACGGTGGTGTTGTAAAACGTTCTGCAGTTGTAGAAGAGATGATGGTCCATGAAGGACCTGCAAGAGTCTTTGACTGCGAGGAAGACGCAATCGCAGCTATCAAAGGCGGTAAGATCGTAGAGGGTGACGTAGTAGTTATCCGTTACGAAGGACCGAAAGGCGGCCCTGGTATGAGAGAGATGCTGAATCCTACATCTGCAATCGCAGGTATGGGACTGGGATCTTCTGTAGCACTGATCACAGACGGACGTTTCAGCGGTGCATCCAGAGGAGCATCCATCGGACACGTATCACCGGAAGCAGCAGTCGGCGGACCGATCGCACTTGTTGAAGAAGGGGATATCATCAGTATTAACATTCCGGAACTGAAACTGGAGATTAAGGTTTCTGATGAAGAAATGCAGGCAAGAAAAGCTAAATGGCAGCCTCGTGAGCCAAAGGTAACAACAGGATATCTTGCAAGATATGCTGCCATGGTAACCTCCGGAAACAGAGGAGCGATCCTTGAGGTACCAAAAGCAAAATAAAGATGAACAAGTACCCGGCGGGAATTGCAGCATAACCTGTGATTCCTGCCTGAAAAGTTAGGAGGATACGTAAAGATGCAGCTTACAGGTGCTGAAATCATCGTTGAATGTTTAAAAGAACAGGGCGTTGACACTGTATTCGGATATCCGGGCGGTGCCATCCTGAATGTATATGACGCCCTCTATGAATATAAAGACCAGATCACACATGTACTGACTTCTCATGAGCAGGGAGCATCCCATGCAGCAGACGGATACGCAAGAGCAACCGGTAAAGTCGGTGTGTGTCTTGCAACTTCCGGTCCCGGAGCTACCAATCTGGTAACAGGAATCGCTACCGCATACATGGATTCCGTACCAATGGTGGCAATCACATGTAACGTGGGAACACCGCTGCTCGGAAAGGATTCTTTCCAGGAGGTTGATATTACCGGAATTGTAATGCCTATTACAAAGCACAGCTTTATCGTAAAAGACATTACTACTCTGGCAGACACTGTACGCAGAGCATTCTATATTGCAAAGAGCGGACGTCCCGGTCCTGTGCTTGTAGATGTGACCAAGGATGTGACAGGTGCGAAATATGAATATACTGCCTGCGCTCCTGCTGAAATCACACCGAAAACAGACACCATCAAAGACGAAGACATTGCAACTGCAGTACAGATGATCAAAGAAGCGAAGAAACCATTTATTTTTACAGGCGGCGGCACGATTATCTCAGAGGCATCCAGAGAAGTGACAGAGCTTGCTCACAGAATCGACGCTCCTGTATGTGACAGTCTTATGGGTAAGGGGGGATTTTCCGGAGAAGATCCTCTGTACACAGGAATGCTTGGAATGCATGGAACAAAAACTTCCAATCTCGGTGTCTCAGGCTGCGATCTCCTGATCGTGCTGGGAGCCAGATTCAGTGACCGTGTCACAGGAAACACGAAGACCTTTGCAAAGAATGCGAAGATTCTCCAGATTGACGTAGATGCTGCAGAGATTAACAAGAACATCGTAGTAGATGCAAGTGTAGTAGGAGATGAGAAAGAAGTTCTCAAACGTATTCTGGCAGAGGTTCCAGAAATGAGACATCCGGAATGGACTGCACATATCAGTGAACTGAAGGAAAAATATCCGTTAAGATATGATCATTCCCAGCTTACAGGCCCATACATTATTGAAAAGCTGTACGAACTGACAAAGGGAGATGCCATCATTACAACAGAGGTTGGACAGAACCAGATGTGGGCAGCTCAGTATTTCAAATACAAAGAGCCAAGAACTTTCCTTTCTTCCGGTGGTCTGGGAACTATGGGATATGGACTTGGAGCAGCAATCGGTGCCAAGATGGGAAGACCGGACAAGACTGTAGTAAACATTGCAGGTGACGGCTGCTTCCGTATGAATATGAATGAGATCGCAACAGCAGTCCGCTGTGGCAGACCTTTAATAGAAATCGTATTGAACAATCATGTACTGGGAATGGTACGTCAGTGGCAGACCTTGTTCTATGACCACAGATATTCCCATACAATTTTAAATGATGCAGTAGATTTTGTGAAGCTGGCAGAAGCCATGGGAGCAAAAGCAATCCGTATCACAAAGATGGAAGAGGTAGAGCCTGCATTAAAAGAGGCTCTGGCATGTCCGGGACCTATCGTACTTGACTGTATGATCGATCAGGATCTCAGCGTATTCCCGATGGTACCGGCAGGCGCAAGCATTGATGATATTTTTGATGAGGAGGATATGAAAAACAATGAGCAGAGTGTATAATTTTTCCGCAGGACCGGCTGTACTGCCGGAAGAGGTACTGAAAGAAGTTGCAGAGGAGATGATGGACTATCAGGGAACTGGTATGTCTGTAATGGAAATGAGCCACAGAAGCGCTGATTTCCAGAAGATCATCGACGAGGCAGAGCAGGATCTCCGTGATCTGATGAAGATTCCGGATAACTATAAGGTATTATTCCTTCAGGGCGGAGCTTCCCAGCAGTTCGCAGCAATCCCTATGAACCTTATGAAGAACAAGGTAGCTGATTACATTGTAACAGGACAGTGGGCAAAGAAAGCATACCAGGAAGCGCAGAAATATGGAAAAGCAAACAAGATCGCTTCTTCCGAGGATAAGACTTTCTCCTATATTCCTGACTGCAGCGACCTTCCGATCAGCCCGGATGCAGACTATGTATACATTTGTGAAAACAACACAATCTACGGAACAAAATTCAAGAAACTTCCCAACACAAAAGGAAAAACTCTGGTAGCAGATGTTTCCTCCTGCTTCTTATCTGAGCCTGTTGATGTATCCAAATATGGCATCATCTATGGCGGTGTACAGAAGAATATCGGACCTGCTGGTATGGTAATCTCCATCATCCGCGAAGATCTGATCACAGATGATGTTCTGGAAGGAACACCTACTATGCTGAAATTCAAAACACAGGCAGATGCAGGTTCTCTTTACAATACTCCAAACTGCTACTGCATCTATGTATGCGGTAAGGTCTTCAAATGGCTGAAGAAAATGGGCGGCCTGGAAGAAATGCAGAGACGTAACATTGAGAAAGCGAAAATCCTCTATGATTTCCTTGATCAGAGCAAGCTTTTCAAAGGAACTGTTGTACCGGAAGACCGTTCTCTCATGAATGTACCTTTCGTAACAGGTGACAAGGATATGGATGCCAAATTTGTAAAAGAAGCAAAAGAGGCAGGACTTGTAAACTTAAAGGGACACCGTACAGTGGGCGGTATGCGTGCAAGTATCTACAACGCTATGCCAAAAGAAGGTGTGGAAGCACTGGTTGCTTTCATGAAGAAGTTTGAGGAGGAAAATGCATAATGTTTCAGTATCATTGCCTGAATCCCATTGCAGAAAAAGGCCTGGGATTATTTGATGAAGAATATAAGAAAAGCGAAGATCTGCAGGAGTGCGATGCAGTCCTTGTAAGAAGTGCAAAAATGCATGACATGGAGCTTCCTGAGAGCGTAAAGGTAATCGCACGTGCAGGTGCAGGTGTCAACAATATTCCTGTAAAGGACTGTGCAGAGAAAGGTGTGGTAGTATTTAACACACCGGGCGCCAATGCAAACGGTGTGAAGGAGCTTGTACTTGCAGGTATGCTCCTTGCTTCCCGTGATATCGTAGGTGGTATCGAATGGGTTGCCAAAGAGAAAGACCAGGAAGACATCGATAAACTTGCTGAGAAACAGAAAAAACAGTTTGCAGGATGTGAGATCATGGGCAAAAAGCTGGGTATCATCGGTCTTGGTGCCATCGGAGCAATGGTGGCAAATGCTGCTTCCGCACTTGGAATGGAAGTATACGGATATGACCCGTACATCTCCATTGATGCTGCATGGAATCTTTCCCGCACCATCAAACATATCAAGAGCCTGGATGAGATTTATTCCCAGTGTGATTACATCACTATCCATGTACCTCTTCTTGACAGCACAAAACAGATGATCAACAAAGAAGCGTTAGACAAGATGAAAGACGGCGTAGTACTTCTGAACTTTGCCCGGGATCTTCTGGTTGATGAGGATGCTCTGATCAAAGCATTAGACAACGGAAAAGTAAAGAAATATGTGACAGACTTTGCAAACCATACAGTAGCAGGACATAAGGGAATCCTGGTAACTCCACATCTTGGAGCTTCCACAGAGGAATCCGAAGAAAACTGTGCAGTAATGGCAGTGAAAGAAGTGAGAGATTTCCTTGAGAACGGAAATATCAAAAACTCTGTAAACTTCCCCAACTGTGATATGGGAACCTGCGTGGCAGTAGGACGTATTGCCATCTGCCACAAAAACATCCCGAACATGATCAGCCAGTTCACCAAGATCCTTGGTGCAGAAGGCCTGAACATCGCAGATATGACAAACAAGAGCAAAGGCGAATACGCATATACTCTCATTGATCTGGAAAGCGCAGCATCCAGAGAAGCACTGGATGAGCTGAAAGCAATTGAAGGTGTTTCCAGAGTACGTGTGGTAAAATAGTAAGATACAAGTTAACGGTTTAGTATTTTTATAATGACTGACTGTTGATTTGTAATAGAGATTTATATATTTAAAATATCTCCTGTCTGATTGAGATTTTCAATCGCCAGGAGATATTTTTTGATTTTTATGATAAAAAAAGGAAGCCCAGTCTGGCGGTGCCAGAGGGCTTCCTTAAAAAATTATGATGTTAAATCAGCATCCTCTTGATTTCATAAAGTCAAGAACCTCTTCTTTGGTGGACATAACGCGAAGAGCACCCTTGCGTGTGGTGATCAGAGAAGCTGCCGCATTTGCGAATGTGAGCAGTTCTTTTAAGTTCTCTTCTGTCAGATTGTCCAGACCATGTTCCAGAACATAGTTTAAGGAACTTGCGCAGAAGGTATCGCCTGCACCTGTTGTCTCGATAGTCTTTTCCTGAAGGAAAGGAGCAGCCTCTACTTTCATATCTTTGTAGTAAGCGCGGCTTCCGTCTTTTCCAAGTGTGATAAGGATAAGCGGAATGTTATATTTCTCTTTCAGAAGTGCGGCACCCTTGTCATAGTCTGTAGTTCCGAACAGGAATTCAACTTCGTTATCTGAGATTTTCAGAATATCGCATTTGCCAAGACCGTATTCGATCTCTGCCTTTGCGTCATCCAGAGATTTCCATAATGGCGGGCGAAGGTTCGGGTCGAAGCTGACGATACATCCGGCTTCTTTAGCAACGTCGATGGCATAGCGGGTTGCCTCGCGTACTCCCTCGTGAGTGGAAGAAAGTGTTCCGAAGTGGAAGATTCTGGAATCTCTGATCAGGTCTTCCTGGATTTCGTCTTTGGTGAGCATCATATCTGCACCCGGGTTACGGTAGAAGGAGAAATCTCTGTCTCCGTCAGGATAAGTATGTACAAAGGCAAGTGTTGTGTGTACCTCGTTGTCGATTACAAGGTTGCGGGTGTCGATCCCTACTTCCTCTACGGCATTCTTAAGCTGGGTTCCGAACATGTCGTTTCCGACTTTGCCGATAAATGCAGTTTTTTTGCCAAGCTTCTCAAGCATTGCAAGCACGTTGCATGGAGCACCGCCCGGATTGGCTTCCAGCATCGGATTTCCCTGTGCGCTGTTACCGTTTTCAGTAAAGTCAATCAATAATTCGCCTAATGCGGTTACGTCAAAGGCTTTGTTTCCCATTTTGTATCCTCCTTGTTGTGATGGAAAGAAGCATAGTATCCGGAACAAGATTCTTCCCATAGTTAATAACATAAATTTAGCGCAGGAAAGGGAATTTGTCAAACAATTTTCTTTATTTTTTTGTGCAAAGATGCTAAAATAAACATAACTTGATTTGTTATTGTTTACAGGTGACGTTTAATGTACCATAAATACGCTGCCGGTAAGAGTAACCGATCATCGTATTTCTGACAATCGGGGAGGTAACGCAGCTATGGACGAAAAAGTATACGGCTATATGGACTGGCCGAGGATTGAAGCTATTGTGTATGGAGAGGAAACTGCTCCCAGAGATGTGATGGGACCAAGGATCACACAGGACGGAGTTCTTATTCAGGGATTTTTTCCTGATGCAGAAGAAGTAAGTGTGATCAGTGGAAAGAAAACCTATGTCTGCGAGAAAGAGGACGAGGCCGGATATTTTGCAGTATTGCTTCCTGTACGCAAGGTGCCGGAATACAGATTTCTTATAAAAATGGGAGAGACAGAGACAGAATGTTATGATCCCTATGCTTTTCCATGCCAGATCACAGAGGAAGAGGAGAAGGCTTTCTGCGCAGGTGTTTATTATGAGGCATATAAGAAGCTGGGCGCTCATCCTGTGGAGATTAAAGGAGTGAAAGGTACTCTTTTTGCTGTCTGGGCTCCGAACGCAGTGAGTGTAAATATCGCAGGTGATTTTAATGGATGGATCGGACGTGCGACTATTATGCATCGTATGCCTATGTCCGGTATCTTTGAGCTGTTTGTACCCGGGGTAGAGGCAGGGACACATTATAAATATGAAATTAAAGTCAAAGGCGGCGAAGTTCTGTTAAAGGCTGATCCTTATGGGAACAGTGCAGACCATGATCCTGAGGGAGCATCTGTTGTAGCAGATGTAAGTGCTTTTCAGTGGAATGACGGAGACTGGATGAAAGAGCGTCACAGATTTGATGACAGGAAACAGCCGGTTTCTATATATGAAACATCTCTGGAGGAATGGAAATCCGCTGAGGAACTGGTGGAATTTCTGGCAGAGGAAGATTTTACCCATGTGGAACTCCATCCTGTGATGGAATATCTGGATGATATTACAGGTGGTTATTCTACATATGCATATTATGCACCTACTTCCAGATTTGGAAGCGTGACGGATTTTCAGAAGCTGGTAGATGAGCTGCATCAGGCGGGGGTCGGTGTGATCCTGGACTGGACACCTGCACAGTTCCCGCGTTATGCCTCCGGTCTGGAGAAATTTGACGGAACACCTCTTTATGAGAGACAGAATCCGGCAGAGGCCATTCATCCGTTCTGGGGGACATTGCTCTATAATTACGGAAGCCCGATGGTGAAGGACTTCCTGATCTCCAATGCCTGCTTCTGGGCTGAGGTCTACCATGCTGACGGTCTGCGTATGGACGATGTGGATGCCATGCTGTATCTGGATTATGGCAGAAATCCGGGAGAGTGGACACCTAATATTTACGGAACCAATGAAAATCTGGATGCTCTGGAATTTCTGAAGCATCTGAATTCTGTGATAAAGGAGAGAAATCCCGGATTGCTTTTAGTTGCTCAGGAGAACGGACTCTGGCCGGAGCTGACAGACAGTGTGGGAAATGACCATCTGGGATTTGACTATAAATGGAGTGGCGGATGGACAAAAGATCTGCTTGAATATCTGAGCAAGGATCCTATTGAGAGAAAGAATTACCATGATCAGCTGACTATGTCCATGCTCTATGCATACTGCGAACATTATATTCTGACGCTTGGCAGCAGGGATGTTGGTACATTGAAGGATTTCGCGGATAAGCTGCCGGGAAGTGAAGAACAGAAGAATGCGCAGATCAGAGAGGCTTATGCTTATATGATGCTTCATCCGGGATGCAAGATGATGGCACCGGATAAAGATATGCCGAAAGAACTGGAGGTATTTGTCAAAGACCTCAATAATATGTATCTTGCTCATCCTGCACTTTATCAGCTGGATGATGAATATGATGGATTTGAATGGGTTCAGCTGATGAAGTATGAGGAGAATGTGATCGCATTCATGAGAAAGACAGAGAAACCGGAAGAAACTGTTCTGGCTGTCTGCAATTTCGCGGCAATCCCATATGAAAACTACAATGTGGGAGTTCCTTTTGCCGGCAAATATAAAGAAATCTTTAACAGTGATGATAAAAAGTACGGTGGTAATGGTGTAGTAAATACGAGAGTTAAAGCAGCGAAGAAGGCTGAGTGTGATGAGAGAGAGTATTCCATCACATTGAAGCTTCCGGCACTTGGCGTGGCAGTCTTTACCTGCACTCCGGAAGAAACTGAGAAAAAGCCTGCTGCCGAGCACAGCCAGATCAAGAAATCCATCACCAAGACAAGAACTGTACGAAAGGCTGCCGGGAAAACAAAAGCGGCTGTAAAAACCGCAGTGAAACCGGTGACGAAAAAGGTGACAAAAGAAGCACCCCAAATAGTGAATAAAACGGAGGAGAAAATACCGGTCAAAAAGGACTTGACAGAGAAGAAATAATATTATAAACTAAATGCTGTGGCTGTCAGAATTATCAATTCCTGACAGATTACAGCATAAGCTGAAATAGCTCAGTCGGTAGAGCACTTCACTCGTAATGAAGGGGTCGTGAGTTCGAGTCTCATTTTCAGCTTGTTTAAAAAGCTTCTAAAACTAAGAGTTTTGGGAGCTTTTTGTATGACAATAGAATTTCATATTTTATTGTATAAATCTGAAGGGAGGAAAGGCAATGGCAGAAGAAAAGAAAATTGTATGTATGGTAACTTCATACAAAAAAGGAACCATTGCTGTTTCCCATGCAGGAGTGCGTTCTGACTGGATGGAGCAGGACGGACCAGCAGATTGTGTAAGAGAGAAGATATTTGCCGTTGGATGGAAAATTCGTCCAGGGGCTGTTTTTGCTTATAGAAAAACAACAGAGAGATACGGACATTATCTGATCAGCGGGTTGTAAAATCCTCAGGTATGTGTCTGTATCTTTTTGTACTTATACAAATATATGAGTATTTAACTGTAAAACAGTCGCTTATGTGGAATTTTATAACTAAAAGCAGATGATTTTATCTGTCTGATCTCACAGGAAAGGAGAATACTATTGCCGGATATTTTACTGGAATTAAAGAATATAAAAAAGAGTTTTACTCCCGGGGAAGATGTTCTGGATGATATCTGTCTTACTGTTGCCAGAGGAGAATTTGTCACTCTTCTTGGTTCATCCGGATGCGGTAAGACTACTACGTTGCGTATTATTGCTGGTCTGGAACAGACAGACAGTGGAAGTGTATGGATCAATGGTCAGGATGTGACAAAACTGCCTCCTGATAAACGGGATGTAAATACTGTATTTCAAAATTATGCTCTTTTTCCGCATATGAATGTGGCGGAAAACATAGGGTATGGACTGAAGCTGCGAAAAGTTCCCAGAGGAGAGATCAAAAAGAAAGTCGCACAGATGCTGGAACTGGTGCAGCTTGAAGGATATGAAAAAAGAAAGCCTTCCGAACTCTCGGGCGGTCAGAAACAGAGAGTTGCCATTGCGAGAGCACTGGTGAATAATCCCAA
>JABLTQ010036359.1_pt1 | contig 10930 bp, 10 predicted proteins | sample 7160101 | NCBI WGS metagenome assembly JABLTQ01 (sample SAMN14651228, study PRJNA627086) | human gut metagenome | isolation source: feces | host: Homo sapiens
CAGCGAACCGTAAGGCGCACCTTCCCATGCGCTACGCTCGCCGGACAACCCCTCCGGCACTGCGTGCCACCTCCCCTTGCACAGGGGAGGCTGGGGGATTTTGCAGTGTGCCACCTCCGCCTACATAAGAGAAGGTTCCAGGTTTTGCAAAATCATTCCTCTGGAGGACACGCCCCATGGCTCTCTTGTGCCAAGGGATCAGTCAGCCGGAACGGCTGACTGAGGGATTGACGGGCTTGTACAACATATAAAAAGAACTACGCAACGTCTGTTGGGTGGTTCTTTTTTGTTTTCCTGCAAGAACCAACGCACCATGCTTATAAAACCGGCATGGCCTTGGCTAAAAACTTGCCACTGGCAAGTTTTCAGAGCGCTGCGGCGCTGCGCAGCTTGTATTTCGTTCACAATAGCCTCGATTGGTGCGACCAATCCCCTCAGTCGGTTCTACCAATCGTCACTTTTGCGCCATTATAATTGGTAGAACCAATAAAATTCTTGCATTTTCTCAACTTTTTTGCTATAATCCAAACTCGTAACACAAGTTTAGCCCATTCCATCCACGAGGGAGGATTTTTTCCCATGTACACCACCACCCACGCCATCCTAGCCGCCATCCCGTTGCTGCTGGCCTTTTTCCTTATGGTTCTGCGCAACGTCTCCGCCTCCAAATCGGTGGGCATCTCTTTTCTGCTCACTCTGCTTTTGGTGCTTTTTGTCTGGCAGGTGGCGCCGCTGAACACGGCGGCATATACCATTTACGGTATTTTGAAAGCAGTTGATCTGCTGCTCATCGTGGCAGGCGCCATCTTCTTGCAGAATACACTGAAAAAAGCCGGTCTGATGGATGTCATCCGCAGCGGCTTTCAAACCATCTCCCCCGACCCCCGCATCCAAGCCATCATCATCGGCTACCTCTTTGGGGCGTTCATCGAAGGCTCTGCCGGATTCGGCACGCCAGCGGCGCTGGCAGCGCCGCTGTTGGTGGGTCTGGGGTTCCCTGCGGTGCCCGCCTGTGTGGTGTCCCTGATCTCCAACAGCACTCCCGTCCCCTTCGCCGCCGCCGGCACCCCCACCCTGACCACCGTCTCCAACATAGCTGACCAACTGGCCTCCTCCGGTGTGGCGCAAGAATGGTTCACCCGAGCGGTGACCCACAAGGTGTGTTTCTATCTGGGGGGGGGCGGTCTGGTGGTGCCCATCCTGCTGGTGGCCGTGCTGGTGCTCTGCTTCGGTGAGCGGGAGCAGCGGCTGCGGCGGATCTTGGAAATGCTCCCCTTCTCCCTGCTGGCCGCCCTGAGCTTTCTCGTGCCTTACTATCTGCTGGGCACCTTCTTAGGGCCGGAGTTTGCTTCCATCGTAGGCGCCATCGCGGGGATGTTCCTCACCGTCCTGGCCGCTCACTTTCACATCCTGGTGCCCAAGCACTGCTGGCGCTTCCGAAAAGAGGTTTCTGTCCCCTCATCGGATTTGGGGGAGCCACCCACCACTGGTCAATTTTTACTGGCTTGGACGCCCTATTTGGCCATCGCCCTGCTGCTCTTTGTCACCCGTGTGGACGCCTTCGGGCTAAAGGAGATTTTGAAGGGCATCTACATCCCCATCCACAACATCTTAGGGGTAGAGGGACTGAGCCTAGATTTCCAGTGGGCGTACAACCCAGGCATCTTCCCCTTCGGCGTGGTGGCGCTGGTGACAGCGCTGATACGCAAGGTGCCGGGACGCGAGACAGGGCAGGTAGCAAAGGACACTGCCCAACAGATGTCCAACTTGACCATTGCCCTCATCGCCGGCGTGGCCATGGTACAGCTGATGATGCACTCCGGTGAGAACGGTTCGGGGCTGGACAGTATGCTCTCCCAGATCAGCCAGCTGATGGTAGATTTGGTGGGCAGCGCCTTCCCCTATATGTCTCCGGTCATTGGCATCTTTGGTGCCTTTGTCTCCGGTTCCTGCACCGTGTCCAGCACCCTGTTCGGCCCCTTGCAGTACGAGACTGCACAGCTGCTGGGGCTGTCCACCACCACCATCGTGGCCTTGCAGATCACCGGCGGCGCCCTAGGGAATATGATCTGCATCAACAATGTGGTGGCGGTCACCTCCACCACCAATGCCCCCGGCAGCGAGGGCAAGATCATCCGAACCAATCTGCTGCCCTGTCTCATTTACTGCGCCATTGTATGGGTGCTCTATCTTGGGATCGGGATTTGACCCTTCCAGCGCTCCAGGAACCACGCAGCCATAAGCCGCTGCGTGGTTCTCTTTTGCTCTGATGCGCTGCGTCCGCCGCAGCAGCCAAACGGCTCCTCCCAGGGGGCGGGGATGAACCTAGTAGTTTCGCAGGCGTCGAAGGGCTTCCTCCTTCTTCCGTTGGAACTCGAAATCAAAAAATCCTTCTTTTTTCTCCCCCAACGACGCCACCTCCGGCGGCTGTGGATTTGTGGAAAACTCCTTCTGAGAGGCGACCGACCTCGTTTCCTCTCCTTTGCTGGGCAGCACTATGCTTTGTTTTTCTTCCTTTTTCTCCCCTTCGCTATGCTCTACTTCACTCGCCTTTCCTTCTCTTTCCTCTCCTACCCTATCCTTCCCTCCCCTTTCCTTCGCACCCGCTTGTCCGAAACATGGTTGGTAAGCGGTTCCCGATTCTCCAAAGTTGGTTTCCGCTGTTCCGAAACCGGTTTCCGCCCATTCATAGACCTCATACCGCTGCTCCAACTGCTCCCGCTCCGCCACAAACTGGGTACCGCTATACCGATCCTTGCGAATCTTATTGTTCACATGCCAATGCCGGATGGCCACCACCCCTGACGGAAACGGGATCAAAAATCCCATATCGCACAAAATCTGCAAGGCATCCGGCTCCACCCCCAGCATCCGCACAATCTTCCTGGTGCTGTTCAGAAACCCCTCATCGTCCGCCTGCATCCCCAGGTGGAAGTACAGCAGCTGGACGTCCAGCGGCAAGTCCAAAAAGTCATCGCTGTCCGTGATGGATTTTGCAAACATTCTGCGTATCGCCATCTTATCCTCTCCTTCTGCCCCCGGCTGGGCGGCAAGGTCACTATAGTGGGCATGGCTGGATTTGTCAACGCAGCTTTTGCGGCGTGCAGTGCAATCTGGAAACTTTTTGTTTGGAATCTAGCACTTTTGCTGCTACTTTGTCATATTACGGTGCCCATAATACGGAAAAAGCTGGTCAAAGCGCAGAGGCTTTGACCAGCTTCTTTGTTGTCAGTTATGGATATGAGACAGGGACTGCTTACCCCTTCCAGGTCTTGAAATATACTTCCAGCTCGCTGAACAGGTTGTTCTTCACCTCTTTGTCCACGGCCTTCTTCACCGCCTTGTAGCCGGACTGGTACTTCTTCACATAGTAGATGGTGATGCTGGCATACTTGCCCAGCCCCTTGTACAGGTTCTTGGGTGCCTTGCCTTTGAAGTACACCTTGCAGTTGTACAGACTGCAAAAGGCGTCGTTTTTGACGCTGGTGACGCTGGTGGGGACGATGATCTTTTTCAGCTTGCAGATGCCCATGGCTTCCGTACTGAAGGCGTAAGGTTCGATGGACTTCACCGACTTGGGGATGGTGTAGCTGGTGGCCTTGCTGCGGAAGGGGTAGGCCACCAGGCTGGTCTTCTTTTTGTTAAAGAGGACGCCCTTGGAGGCGGAGAAGTATTTGTTGCCCGATGCCACCTTATAACCGCTCACATATGCGCCGTAGAAGGTGGCTCTGTTGACCTTTTTGAGGCTCTTGGGCAGGGTGATGGTGCCCAGCTTGGTAGAGGAGTCAAAGAAGATCTCAATGCCCAGGCTGGTGACTCCTTCGGGGATGGTCACCGACTGGAGATTTTCGCAGTGGGCGAAGGCTTTGTCGCCGATGGTGGTAACGCCCTTCTTGATCACCGCCTTGCGCACATCCAGGTCAGACCACGGGGGAGCATAAGTGTTCATGCCGCCGTAGTTGGCCATGGCACCCTTGCCGCTGATGGTCACGGTCTTGGTCTTTTTGTCATAGCTCCATTTGACGTTCTTGCCGCATTTGCCGCTGGTCTTTACAGCCATGGCGGTCACGGCGGTGCTGGCGGCCTGGTCGGTCTGCTGGACGGCCAGAGCGCCGGTGGCCAGGGTGGACAGGGTCATGGTCAGCGCCAGCGCCAACGCCAGGAGACGGTTTCGGGTGTGTTTCATTGTGTTCTCCATCCTTTCTTATGTCTCATCTTGTCTGATGTCTTGTCGGTGGTGCTTTCTTTTATTATATGTGATTGTGGTTCAAATTGCAATGTTTTCCTAGGAAAGACCAAACATTTTTTCCAATCAAGGCAGGCAGCGTTCCTCCCACGTTCCCATGACCTTCATCTGCTCCGGCGTGTGGAACCAGTGCTCGCCGCCGGGGTAGACGGTCAGGTGAGCGCCCTCCGCCCGGGCGAAGCACTCCACCACCGGTTGAGGCACCAGGTTGTCCTGGTCGCCGTAGAGGATGTTTGTGTGGGCGCTGAGGGCGTGGACGGGGTGCTGTCGGACGTATTTTAAATAGTCCCAGGAGAGGGTCTGGCCGAAGTCGGTGGGGATTTCCCGCTCCCGCTCCAGCCGTTCCTCGGTGACCCCTGCCCAGGTCATCATGGTTTGGATCAGGTTCTCCATATCCACCACCGGCGACACAAACAGGCAGGTGTCCACTGGCTTCCCTGCCAACGCCAGCATGGCCAGCCACGCGCCGATGCTGTTGGCGCGGAGGGCGATGCGTTTCCAGCGTCCTTGCAGCTCCTGCCATACCTGTTCCAGCTCTGGCACCACCACCCAGGGCAGGAAGGGTTCCGCTCCCCCCTGCCGCTGTCCGTGCTGGGGCAGGTCGATGGCCACCACCTGCCAACCCTTGGGGTTGGCGATCTGAGCAAACCGCTCCCCTTCCTCTTTATGGCCGGACTGGCCGTGGAGGAAAAGGCAGACCTGGTCGCTCGTTTGGCCGTAACATAGGTAAGGGGTATGACCCCACATTCCAGTTTCTTTCATTTCAACTTCCTTCTTTCCAGAGAAAAAAAGCAGAGCTTCCGGCTGTGCGGCTGCTCTGCGTTGTGCGTCTGATGGTTTCTCTATTCTATCCTCTATCTATCTTTCTCTCTCTGTCCATAAGATAGCATATTTTGTCGAATCTGTCAATCCACTTCCCCCACTGGCACCACATGAACCTCCGTGCCGTAGTCTCGGAGCAGGTGGATGAGGTCTTGGGTTTTCATCCAGACGGTGGCGGTGTTGTCGTTGGGGTGGACGCCGATGAGGCCAGGGTCAGCCAGGAAGGCTTCGTCCAGGTAGAGCTGCACCTTGTGTTCCCTGTCGTGGAGCAAGCCCAATGGCGTGACGGAACCGGGCTCCAGTCCCAGCAGGGTCAACAGATCATCGGCGGAGGCGAAAGAGAGAGAACGGGTGCCGTGCTGCTTCTTGAACTCCTTCAGGTTTACCCGCTTGTCCCCTTGGACGGTAATGAGGTAGTAATTGCGCTTCTTGTCGTCTCGGACGAACAGGTTTTTGGCGTCCGCCGATGGGTAAGGCAGCGCCACGTCCGCCAGCTCCGCCATGTTGTAGACGGCTTTATGCTCGGTGATCTCCAGCCAGATGCTGCGGGATCGCAGCAGGTCGTAGGTTTCCATTTTGTTCATGGCTGTGCTCCTCTCTTTTTGGGTTTTCTGGGTTTTATCGGTATGATACACGATTTTTCGCTCCGTTGCAAGGGCTTTTCCCGTGTTTGTGACGGGAAAACACCGTTGTAGGGTTGACTTTTTCACAGCAAAGCTTTAAAATGTAAAAATGACAGAGGACTTGCAGAAAAGTCCCTTCAAACAGCACAACCAACGAAAAAAGCCGTCCCCTCCTGCGTGGCTGTTGCCTGATGGCCGCGTGGATTTTTTTGCGGCTGAATGGAGAGAGAAACGATGAAACACGAACACACCAAACATTTTGCCAGCCGATGGGGCTTTATTCTGGCCTCGGTTGGCTCCGCCGTTGGCATGGCCAACGTGTGGGGGTTCCCCAACAAGATGGGCAGCAACGGCGGCAGCGCCTTTCTGCTGATCTACCTGCTCTTTGTGGTCATCTTCAGCTATGTGGGGCTGCCTGCCGAGTTTGCCATGGGGCGGCACTCCGGCACCGGTACCTTAGGCTCCTACGAGAACGCCTGGGCCACCCGTGGCAAGACCATGGGCAAGGTGGGCGGTCTGCTGGGCTGGCTGCCCCTGGCCGGCTCCATGTGCATCGCCATCGGCTACGCCGTCATCGTCACCTACGTCCTCAAGGCGCTGGTGGATTCGGTGCTGGGCACGCTCATGACCACTGACACTGCCGCCTGGTTCGGCTCCTTCTCGGCGCAGCCCTATTCTGTCATCCCCTTCCACATCATTGTGGTGGTGGGCACCCTGCTGACTCTATTCCTGGGGGCAAAGAGCATTGAGCGCACCAACAAGGTCATGATGCCCCTGTTCTTTGTGATCTTCCTGATCCTGGCCGTCCGTGTGGCCTTTTTGGCCGGCTCTGGCGAGGGCTATGCGTTCATGTTCACCCCCCGATGGGAAATGCTGGCTGACCCCATGATCTGGATCTGGGCCATGGGACAGGCGTTCTTCTCCCTGTCCGTCACCGGCAGCGGCATGATCGTCTACGGTGCATATCTTTCTAAGGAAGAAGACGTGGTGGGCGTGGCACAGCACACGGCGCTGTTTGACACCATCGCCGCCTTGGTGGCCGCTCTGGTCATGATCCCCGCCTGCTTCTCCTACGGCCTGGACGTGGGCGCCGGCCCCAGCCTGCTCTTTGTCACGCTGCCCACCATTTTGCAGGACATTCCCTTCGGCCAGCTCTTTGCCATCATCCTCTATGTGGCCATGATCTTCGCCGGCGTCAGTTCCCTGCAAAATATGTTCGAGGCAGTGGCGGAGTCCCTCATCCACAAGTTCCCCAAGCTCAACCGGACGGCGGCGCTGGTCATTCTCTGCGTCATCTGCCTGGGTTTCGGCATCGGCATGGAGACCATCGACAAGTGGGGCCCCTGGATGGATCTGGTGTCCATCTACATCATCCCCATCGGCGCCACCCTGGGTGCTGTGTCCTGGTTCTATGTGATGAAGAAGGACGAACTGCTCTCTGCCATCAACACCGGCTGCAAGCGGGAGCGAGGCACCTTCTGGTACAGCGTGGGGCGTTACCTCTATGTGCCCCTGGCCATTATCCTGTGCTGCGTGGCACTGTTCAAGCATGTAGCGTTCTGATACAAGGTCGCAACGGCCGAAACAATCTGCTCCATCCAAATGGATGGAGCAGATTGTTTTAGATGGAAGCCTGATGCAGCAAATGGTTCTTCCCCAAGGATCAACTAGACTGTTTGAACGCTCCTGTTCTCATCGCTTTTTCGTCATAATGAAAGAGAAAAGCCAGCAGCCGGAAAAACCGACTACTGGCGTGATTTCTGGCGGAGACGGTGGGATTCGAACCCACGGACCCTTGCGGATCAAACGATTTCGAGTCATAGTCAGGCTTTGGAACTTTAGAGGAAATAGAGGAACTTAGCGGACAATGAAGGACTTCGAAAAAGTGAGCAATATCAAGGCTTTTCGGGTGTCAAACGCCCAAAAACCTTGATATAAAAGGAGTTCGAATGAATCCCCTCTTTTGCTCGATTCAGGGGAGAAAACGAGTTTTGAAAGGGATTTTGGGGAGAACAAGGGGAGAACAAACCCCTATAAATGCAGATAACACCTACCTTGTACCGAATACCTAAAAAGGTGGTTATCAGCATGACTGAAACAGAGAAAAAATATGATGTTATCCGCAGAGCCTATCCTGAAACGATCTCCAAAGACCAGTTCTATCGGATAGCTCACATCAGCAAAGCAACAGCCCTTCATCTTCTGCAAAACGGATTAGTCCCTTGTAAGGACACTGGCAAAAAAACACGCCGGTACACAATCCGTACCGACGATGTCATAACTTATTTGATTGACCGTGAAATACATCCTGAGAAATATGGCGCACCGGACCATTGGTATCGAGATCGTTCAGGTTATCGGAGATCACGAAATACATTCAGATATGAGTTGAGTAGTCTATCGGAGATTGAAAAAAAGCTCTTTGAAGAATACACACGAACAGAACTTGCCTCTTATGGTGATTTGTTGTCTGTTGAGGAAACAATGGAAATAACCGGTTACAGCAGCACAGCAATTTATCGTTGGTGTAATGCCAAGAAACTCGTTGGCTTCAAAATTTCAGGAAAGTTTATTATTCCAAAAATCGGTCTTGCGGAGTTCCTTATATCGCCATACTCATGCGGCATACAAAGAAAATCTTGGCGACATCTACTGTTCGTTTCGACTTTCTTGAAAGAATTAAAAAAACTGGATAAGCAGCTTCTTTGACCAGATTGATGAATGATGTCACGCAGCATTCACAGTTGCTTGATATAATATCCCTTTCAAATGGTGTTTCGTTGATTTTGTCCAAACAGTAAACCGTAAGTTTTCTGTAATTCCTGCAAAAACTTAATACACGGCAAGCCCCGTTATTGCACTGCGCGTAGCAGAACAATGACGGGGCTTTTTCTATTTCTATCACAAAAATGGAGGTAAGCAAAATGTACCCGAAAGGATGCTCATTGGCGTTTGAGGCATTGATGAAAGAAACGCCGTATAACCACTACGATAGCGGCTGTGATGGTATCTGCCCAGAATGCCGATCCTGCTGCTTCCATCGTCCCCATTGGAAGTATCAGTCCTGCGTCTTCGATGAATGCCCATATTACCCGGTGAAGCTATCTACCAGACGAGCGGCTCAGGACGAAGTAAAGGAGAGTTGATCACATGGCAGTCTATCGCGTAAACAAAAATCGCGGTTATACGGTCATGGCAAACTTTCACCTCAGAGACAAGAATCTGTCCCTCAAGGCAGTCGGTCTTCTTTCAAAGATGCTCTCGTTCAATGACGGCTGGAAGTTTTCAACTCGCGGCTTGTCTGCGATCTGCAAGGAAGGTCCCGACGCTATTCTCTCCGCGCTCAGAGAACTTGAGAAACATGGCTATCTTGTCCGGCATCGACAACGGGACAGCAAAGGCAGATTGAGCAGCACAATCTTCGACATATTTGAAGAGCCACAACCGGTATCACCAGATACGGGCAGTCCACACATGGAAAATCCCGATATGGATAAGCCAGACATGGATAAACCACACGAGGGGAATCCGGCACAAATAAATACTAATCAAGTAATTACTCAAGAAAGAAATAACTCTTTGAGTAAGTATCAATCTATCAATCTTGATGGGATGGATGGGATTGACGAAAGAGCGAGATATGAAGAGCTTATCCGAGATAATCTTGAGCTTGAAATACTCTCTCAGGATCACCGGTTTGATACTGACCGTGTAAATGAAATGGTCGAGATCATGCTGGACGCGATTTGTTCTACTCGTCCCACTATCCGTATCAACGGCGAAGATATGCCGCAGCAAGTGGTGAAGTCCCGTTTTCTCAAGCTCAACAGCAGCCATATAGAGTATATCCTTCATGCAATGGATGAATGCCCTTCCGACATTCGGAACATCAGAGCATATATGCTCACGACACTGTATAACGCATCCCTGACAATGGACAACTACTATTCGGCTCTTGTAAATCATGATCTCTACGGTCAGAAGTAATCCACTCAGGAAGGAGGTATCAAACGTGACAATCATTTTTTATCGGGGAGTACCACCTTAGTGTTGAACTGATCTCGCGATTCTTAGAAAGGAGGTTCCCATGCAGGATGAAGTAAATACCAAAGTTGTTGCTATCGCCATCAAGGGCGGCAAAATCACTGCTGAGGTGCTGGACAAAGCTCTCAAGAAGTTTGTGGAGGAAATTGAGAAGGCTCAGAAAACCGCCTCTCAGCCCAAGACCTACCGGGGCAAGCAGTCCATCAAGCATCTCGTGGCTCAGAATGCCGCCATCAGCAACATTGAAGTGACCGACGGAAATATCAAGTCCTTCCAGCGCACCGCCAACAAATACGGGATTGACTATGCGCTCAAGAAGGACACTTCGGAAGAGCCGCCTCGCTACATTGTATTCTTCAAAGGGCGGGATGTGGATGTGATGACACAGGCTTTCAAGGAGTTTTCCGCAAGGACAGTCAAGCAGAAGGACAAGCCTTCTCTCCGGCGCAAGCTCTCCCAAGAGCAAGAGCAGTCCAAGGCCAAGCACAAGGAGAAGGTCAAGGTCAAGACCAAGGATCGGGGCGTGGAGCTGTGAAAAAGAAGCTCGACACCAAACGCCTCATTCTTCTCAACTTCCCGTATGTGTTCGCGTTCTATTTCGTGGACAAGATCGCTGCATTGTTCAGACAGGCTCCCGGGACTGAGCTGATTGATAAGCTCACCGGGGGCTTTGCCAACTTCGGGACAGCATTTGCAAATCCTCTTCCCAGCTTTCATCCGGTTGACTTGCTCATCGGCGCAGCGGCAGGCGCTTTGCTCAAGCTGGCGGTTTATGTGAAAGGCAAAAACCGCAAGAAGTTCCGTCAGGGCGAAGAATACGGATCTGCCCGATGGGGCAAGCCGGAGGACATCAGGCCGTATATGGATGATAACTTTGAGAACAATGTCATCCTTACGCAGACCGAGGCGCTGACCATGAACAGCCGTCCGAAGCAGCCGAAGTACGCCCGGAATAAGAACATCATGGTCATCGGCGGTTCCGGCTCAGGCAAGACGCGCTTTTTCGTGAAGCCAAACCTGATGCAGATGCACAGCTCTTATGTGGTTACTGATCCGAAAGGAACCGTGCTGGTGGAATGCGGCAAAATGCTTGAAAAGGGCGGCTACGTCATCAAGTCGCTGAACACCATCAATTTCCGGAAATCCATGCACTACAACCCGTTCAGCTACATCCGCAGCGAGAAGGACATCCTCA
>JABLTQ010074680.1_pt1 | contig 10926 bp, 13 predicted proteins | sample 7160101 | NCBI WGS metagenome assembly JABLTQ01 (sample SAMN14651228, study PRJNA627086) | human gut metagenome | isolation source: feces | host: Homo sapiens
CGGCGCACGGCGGCCACCACCTACACGGCCCGTCCCCGCAAGCTCTTTGAGAACATGGACATCGGCTACCACAGCGATGACGACGGTCAGGAAGGCGTGCTGGAGTTTACCGGTTCCTGGGGCCTGCACCTGTACCATTTCGAGCCGCTGCCGGCCATCCCCGGCAGGCGTCCGCGCGGCGGCGTGACCACCAAGGTGCATCAGGGCGGCAAGCGCTATGCCCGCCGCGAGAGCGGCTTTGATGCTCCCTTCGTCATGCGGCGCAAGCAAGGGGACTACGGCCTGTTCATGCATGTAAGTGGCACGGGCTGGGGCAGCAAGAAAAACAAGGGTGTCCTCGACCAGTGGAAGAACAGCGTGGAGATGCTCTGGGGGCCGTCTCCCATCCAGGCGCTTATGCCGGAAGAGACCCAGCAGCGCATCATCGACCACGCGTCCGGGGTCTTTACCAAAAATCTGCGCCGTGAAGTCGAGGCCCTGCTGGCCAGTCTGACGAGGGGCTAGGCATGGCGACCACACGTCTGCTGTTGAAAGAGCTCTGCGCGGCTGTCCGTGAGGCACTGGCCGACTATCCCTTCCCGTCCCCGGACGGCAGCTGGAACGACGTCCGGGTGTTCCTGCACGGGCTGCCGCAGGAGCAGGGCGACGCCTGCTATCCCTTCGTCATCGTGCGCTGGATCAGCGGTTCGATGGAGGAGGAAACAGCCCAGGTCACGCGCCTGCGCGAGACTGTGGGGCTGGCGCTGGGTATTCACGCACCCAGGACGCAGGAGCAGGCGGGCATCCTGCTGGCCGAATTGCTGGACTGCCTGCGCCGCCCTCTCTGGAAGGGGCGCGTCCTCGCGGGTCGATTCGAGCTGGAAGAGCCGGTCAAGGCCGAGATCCCCACGCCGCGCACGCGCTGGAACGAATACCACCTGGCCACCATCGAGACCGTTTGGAACTACGTCTGGCCGTCGCGCGGCCTGGAAGAACTGACAAAAATGGAGAGACTATGAACCCTACGCAGTGCATCTATCTGGGCCCCAGCCGGCCTTTCGGGCTGCCGCTGGTGACGCGCGCGATCTTTCGCGGCGACCCTGAAATGACGTTCCCGCAGCTCTCGGCCCTGTTCGAGCAGCACAAAGAGCTGCGCACCCTGTTCGTTCCCGTGGCGGAATTGGCCACGTCCCGCATGTTGCTGACCATGCAGGGCACGGCCTTGCACAATGCCTATGCCGCCATCAAGAGCGCGTCGGCCAAGGCCCGGAAGAAGTAGGAGGAGGACACAATGGCAACCACCGGATACCGTCACGGCATCTATACCTCCGAGCAGGCCACCAGCATCCTGCCTTCCCGCACCGTGGACAGCGCGGTCGTCTTCGCCGTGGGCACGGCGGCCGTGCATACGCTGGCCGAGGACAAAGCCCGCCCCGTCAACGTGCCGCAGCTTTTTTACAGCTATGATGAAGCAGTGCAGGCAATGGGCTGGGATGCTGACCATTTCGGCGACTACAGCCTGCAGGAGCTGATCTACAGCCATTTCGCCATCTACCGCGGCGCGCCCGTGGTCTGCGTCAATGTTTTCGATCCGGCCAAACACAAGACCGAGGTCGCGGACGAAAGCCTGACCTTCGGCACGTCGGCCCTGGACAAGGACACCGCCCGGCTGGGCCACAGCGGCGTCAGCGCCGTGGAGCTGAGGGATGAGCTGGGCGAGACCACCTATGCGGCAGGCACCGACTACAGCGTGGATGCCGTCAGCGGCCTGCTGACCCGTCTGGCCGGGGGCAGCATCCCCGAAGGCGGCACGGTCAAGGCCGGCTACGTTTATGCTGATGTGAGCAAGGTCACGCCGGAAGACGTGATCGGCGGCATCGATCCGGCCAGCGGTCAGGGCACCGGTCTGGAACTCATCGACGAAGTGTACCCGCGCTTCCGGCTCGTGCCGTCCATCGTGGTGGCGCCGCAGTTCTGCGAGGACCCGGCGGTGGCCGTGGTCATGGCGGCCAAGTGCGACGGCATCAACGGCCTGTTTAAGGCCATCTGTCTGGTGGACATCCCCAGCAGCGGTGACAACGCCGTGACCAAATACAGCGACGTGCCCGGCTACAAGGAACAGCACAACCTCACCGACGGCCTGATGGTGGTCTGCTGGCCCAAGGTCAAACTGGGCGATGACGTGTACGGCCTTGCCACGCATCTGGCCGGGGTCATGGCGTCCACCGACGGCGACCATGACGGCATCCCCTACGCCAGCCCCAGCAACAAACGGCTGGACATCACCTCCAGCGGCTATGTGGGCGCTGACGGCCAGTGGAACGAGCTCTGGCTCGACCTGACCAGGGCCAACTACCTGAACGGACAGGGGATCTATACGGTCAGCAATTTCGACGGCGGCATGAAGACCTGGGGCGGCCGCATGGCCTGTTACCCCAGCAATACCGACCCCAAGGATGCCTGGGACAGCGTTCGCCGCTTCTTCAACTGGCATCAGGCCCAGTTCATCCTGACCTATTTCGCCAAGGTGGACGAGCCGCTGACCCGCCGCCTGGTGCAGACCTTCTTGAAGTCCGAGCAGATCAAGCTGGACGGCTACACCGCCCGCGAGATCATCCTGGGCGGCAGCATGACGTTCGCTGAATCCGAGAATCCCGTGACCGACCTCATCGACGGCATCATGCGCTTCCACCTGCGCATCACGCCGCCCGTACCCGCCCGTGACATCGAAAGCATCTACGAGTTCGATCCCGACAACCTTAACGCGTTGTTCGGTTAAGGAGGCCTACCGTGGCAAAGCATCTGCCTGAACAAACCATCGCTTTCCGCATCTACCACAACGGGGTCGATCAGATCGGCGTGGCCACCATCGACCTGCCGGAGCTGTCCTACATGACGGAAAGCCTGTCCGGCGCGGGCATCGCTGGCGAGATCGACAGTCCGACCCTGGGCATGACGGAATCCATGACGCTGAAACTGTCGTTCATTTCCGTGTATCCCGAAGTGTTCAACATGCTGGACTGGACGCAGTCCAACCTGTTCGAGTGCTACGCCTCGATGCAGATGAGCGATCCGGCCACGTCCATGCGTACCTCTGTGCCCCTGCGCGTCAACGTGGTGGGCCGCGCCAAGAGCTTCCCTCTGGGCAGCCTCGAACCCGGCAAGAAGCAGGGCAACGAGCAGGAACTGGAGGTGACCCGTCTGGAAGTGCTTCTGGATGGCGAGGAAAAGCTGCTCATCGACAAGCTCAATTTTATCCATCGCGTGCACGGCACGGATCTGCTGGCCACGGTGCGCGCCCAGATGGGCCTGAACGTCTAAGGAGGACACCATGAGTGAAAATCGTATGCATACCGTGAAGCTGTCCGCTCCCCTGCAGGTGGGCGGTAAGGACGTGTGGGAGCTGACCGTGCGCCCGTCCACCATCGGGGACGAAGAAGATGCCATGCAGGATGCCGTGGGCATGGGCAAGGCATCCAACCCGCTGACGACGGAGATGACCTTGCTGGCCCGCATCGCACGGGTGCCCTATGACGCCCTGCGCGGCCTGAGCAGCGGCGATTATCTCAAGCTGCGGGCCGCGTTCAATGTGGTGAACCGCGTGAACGCGGTGGATGCCGATCAGGAAAATCCTACGCCGGAAGCGGCTGGGATGCCGGAGCAGGCCTAGCGGAGCTGAGGCAGTGCATGGTGGCCCTGGGCAAGGTCGCCCATTGGTCACGCTCCGAGATCCGGGCCATGAGCCCGGAGGTGTTCACAAACTATCTTGATGCCGCCGCCGCCGTCGAAAAGACGGCCAGCGGCGGATAAAGGGTATCATGGCCAAAGAAGTTTCCGTTTCCTTCAAGCTGGGCGCGACCCTCGCCGGGAGCTACCGCACAGCGTTCCAGGATGCCGCCGGCCAGGCGCGCATGGTCTCGCAGGCTATCCGCGAGATGGGCAACACGCCCGTGGGACAGCTGGGCGCGGCTCTGGAAAAGCAAGGTGCCAAGCTCACCGGTCTGGCCGGAAAGCTGGAGCAGGCGGAAGCCAAACTGGCCGCTCTGCGAGCCCAGGCGGAGAGTGCGGGAGCTTCCTCCTCCCGCTTCGCCTCCCGCATCAAGGCGGCGGAAAGCCGGGTATTCGACCTGACGGCAGAGCTGGCGCTCAATCAAAAGGAAATGCAGGGACTTGCCCTGCAGGCAGGAAAGGTCAGCGGTAGCGTACAGGCCCTGCAGGCTGATTACGCGGGGCTCGTCAAGCGTATGGATCAGGCGAGGGCGGCGCGGTCCGCCCTCCAGACCCACATGGCCAATTCCCGCGCCCTGCAGGCGGAGCGGCAGGATCTGCACAGCCGCCTGCTGGGCACGGCGGCTGTGGGGGCCACGGCGGCCATCCCGGTCAAGCTGGCCGTCAGCGCGGAAGACGTGTTCGCCGACCTGCGCAAGGTCATGGACGCGCCGGAAGAGGTCATGCAGCAGCTGTTTGCCGATGCGCAGGCCATGTCCAACCGTACCGGCAAGAGCTTTGAGGACATCGTGGCCATCATGACGGCGGCGGCCCAGGCTGGTCTCGGCAAGACCCGAGAGGAGATGCTGGGCGTGGCCGAGCAGGCCACGAAAATGTCCATCGCCTGGGGCGTCAGCGCCGAGCAGGCGGGCAAGTCGCTGGCCACATGGCAGGCCGCCATGGGACTCACGGCGGAGCAGTCGCGCCACACGGCGGACGTCATCAATGCCCTGAGCAACGAGATGAACGCCGAGGCCGGGGATATCGACCAGATATTCACGCGCATGGGGCCGTTGCTCAAGGCCTCCGGCTTCGCCACCCAGGACATCGCCGCTCTGGCCACGGCCTTCAAGGCCGCCGGGGCCGAAGTGGAAGTGTCGGGAACGGCCATGAAGAACTTCATCAAGGTCATGGCCGCCGGAGAAGCCGGGCTCACGGATCAGCGCAAGGCCATCTACAAATATTTGCAGATCGACCCCAACGAGCTGCAGAAGCAGCTGCAGACCGATGCGATGGGTGCGGTCATGCGTGTGCTGGAGGCCCTCCAGCGCGTGCGCCCGGAGGAGCGCAATTCCATTTCCTCCCTGCTGTTCGGCGAAGAAAGCATCGCGGCCATCGCGCCGCTGATGACGGAACTCAAGACCCTGCGCCAGGCGGTAAGCATCGCCAACAGCGATGTGTCCGGCTCCGTGGATCAGGAATACGCCAACCGCATGAAGACCACGGCCACCTCGCTGGCCAGGTTCACGCAAAGCGCCCGCAACCTCGGTGTCACCGTAGGCACGGCACTGCTCCCGATGGTGGGGGCAGTGGCGGAGAAGGGAGCTTCCGTCCTTGGCGTCATCCGCGATCTGGCCCGGCGCTTCCCGCACCTGACCGGTGTGGTCATGACCGCAGGCGCAGGCTTGGCCACGCTGGCGGTGGGCGGTGTGGCCCTGGGCCTTGTCCTCAATGTGCTGCGCACGGCGGCCAACGGCTGCGGCGGCATGCTGCTGCGCATGAATGCCGCCCAGCTCACGGCTGCCGGTGGAGCGCGGACGCTGACCTTCTGGCAGCGGGCCTCGGCGCTGGCCTCGCTTTCGTGGCGGGATGTCCTGACTGGTGTGGGGGGCAGGCTTTCGGCCCTGATGGGGCTGCTGCGTGGCGCTACCCTGTCCACCGTGGCGCTCACCGCTGTCCAGCGTGCCTGTGCCGCCGGGTCCGCGATCCTCTCCGGGGGATTGCGTCTGGTGGGCGTGGCCCTGCGTTTCGCCTTTGGCCCTATGGGGCTGGTGTTCACGGCTCTGACTGTGGCCGCTGGCCTCATCATCGACAACTGGAGCACGGTCGGCCCGTTTTTCCATTCCCTGTGGAGCGGCATCGTGGGCGTGTTCCAGTGGGCGTGGGGCATCATCAAGGGGATCATGGACTCCGTGGCCGAGGCCGCGACCTGGATCGGAAAAAAGATCGACGAGATGCCCGTGCTGGGCAGCGCCAAGCGCGGCATTGGCAAGGCCATCGACTGGTTCAGCGGCGAGGATGAAAAGGAGCAGCCGGCGGCCAATGCCAAGGCTGCGGCGGAGCAGAGCGCCGCTCCCAATGCCAGGGCCGCAGCGGACAAGGCTTCTGCCGCCGAGGCGCCCCCAATGCCCGATTTGCCCAAGGCGCCGGATGCCAAAGCCTCAGCGAGTTTGCAGGGACTGGCCGCCGGAGGCAGTGACGAAGAATATTTCAAGCAGAGCTTCAATGATTTTATGGCAGCTGAAGAGGCGGCCAAGAAAAAAGGCAAAAAGGGCAGCGGCTCACGCGCTTCCAGCGGCACCACCGTGGTCACGCTGGCCGGGGACAATTCTCGGCCGCAGACCCTGTTCATCCCGGCGGGCAGCCGCACCCCCGTACCTGTGACCGCGGGCACGGCCACCCAGGCAGCCGGCCGTGTGGGCACGCCCACGGCCCTGCCGCAGACGCCCGCCCGTCTGGCCCGGCGCGGCGGCAAGGCAGCCCAGGCTGCCGGGAGCAACGGCCAGATCATGGTGGATCTGACCCAGAATTTTACCCTCATGTCGTCCGACCCGCGTGCAGTGCGCCGAGTACTGGAGAGCATCAAGCCCGACATGGAGGCGCTCATCCGCCGGGCGCTGGACAAGATCGCCTCCGACCGCAGGAGGACGGCCTATGCCTAGTGAGTACGTCGCTTCAGCCGTTGCGACGCAGGAAGCTACGGCTGAAGACAGCAATGCGTCACACGGAAAAACAGCCGACAAAACCGCTGTCGCTATCCGTAAGCCCGGCAAGCGGGCTAACGGCTACCGCAGCCGTCAGGGTGAGGCGTGGGATCAGATCGCTCTGGCCCGCCTTTCCGGTGAGCGTCAGATGGGCGATGTACTGGCCCTCAACGTGGATGAGCTGGACGCGCTGCTGCTCTCCGGGGAGACGCGCGTCAGCGTGCCGGAGCAGGCCGCTGCCGAGCGTGTACGCAGCCTGCCGCCGTGGGAGCGCATGTGATGCGCCGTGCCACCGTGGAGATCAGCATCCAGGGCAAGGACGTGAGCATGGATCTCTGGCCGCATCTGCTGTCCCTTTCCTATGTGGACAAGGCGGATGATGAGCTGGACGATCTCCAGCTTACCCTGGAAGACCGCGAGGGGCTCTGGCAGGGTGACTGGCTGCCCAAACACGGCGACATCATCAGCGTGACCATCGTGGCCAGCAATTTTCGCGCCCCCGGAGGGGAAGAACTGGATTGCGGGGAATTTGAGGTGGACGAACTGACGCTGGAATCCAGTCGCGACGGTGGCGACGTGGTGACCATCAAAGGCGTGCCGGCGGCGGTCAAGTCCAGCCTCATGCTGCAGAAAAAAACGCGGGCCTGGGGGGACGTGCCTCTGTCCACGGTGGCAGCGGACGTGGTGGGGCCTGCCGGGCTCGATCTGCTCTACAAAGCCCCGGAGATCGTTTTCGGGCGCGTGGAGCAGCGGCAGGAAGCCGACCTGGCCTTCCTCCAGCGCATTTGCAAGGAGCAGGGCCTGCGCGTGGCCGTGAAGAAAAATCTCTGCGTCATCTACTCCGGGCAGGCGGCCGACCAGCTGGAGCCCCTGGAACTCAAGCGCGGCGAACTGGCCGTGGAGCGGGCCGGTTTCAAGCGCACGCTGGACGGCGTCTACACGCAGTGCGTGGTGGGCTACACCGATGCTGCCAGCTCCGAGACCACGGAGAAGAGCTATCAGCCGGAGCTGCCGCCCACCACGGGCCGGGTGCTGACCATCAACAAGCGCATCGAGCATCCGGCGCAGGCCGAGCGCGTGGCCATCGCCGAGCTGCGGGCCAAAAACTGTCAGGAGATGACCGGATCTTTCGAATGCATGGGGGATACGCGCCTGCGGGCGGGCACGGTGCTGCGCCTCACGGGCTGGGGCAATTTTGACACGGACTACATGATTCAGCAGGCCACGCACAGCCTGGGCCGCGACAGCGGCTACCGCACCAGCGTGGAGCTGGTCAAGGCGCTGGACTACTAGGGGGCGGACATGGATCAGGATCTGCGACAGATCAGACGGGAGATGCGGCCCATTTTCCTGTTGCTGGCAGCGGGCTTGCTGTTCATGGCCGCCGGTGGCTGCTGGCTGGCTCTGGAATTGTGGGGGTACTGCCATGAGTGATGTGCAGGACGTGCTGGCCCAGACCATCCGCGTGGGCTTTGTGACGGCCCGCCAGCCGGAAAAAATGCGCGTGCAAGTGGAGCTGCGGGACACGGTGACGCAGCCCCTGTCCTCCGCATGGCTGCCGGTACTCTGTCCGCGGGCCTCCGGCGATCTGGCCTATGACCTGCCCGACGTGGGAGATCAGGTGCTGTGCCTGTTCCTGCCCTACGGGCTGGAGCAGGGCTTCGTTGTCGGCGCCATGTACGGCAAGGCCAACCCGCCGGTTTCCAGCGGCGACAAGTGGCACCGGAAATTTTCGGACGGCACGGTGCTGGAGTACGACCGGGCCGCGCACAAGCTCACGGCCCGGGTGCAGGGCGACGTGGCCGTAACGGCCACCGGCAGCGTGCAGGCCGAGGTCACCGGCGGCGTCAGCGTCTCCAGCGCGGCCAGCCTGACGCTCATGGCTCCGGCCATGCAGCTGGGCGGCACTGGCGGCGGCACGACTCAGGCGGCCATGCAGGGCACGTTCCGGCTGCAGGATGGGGACATCATCGTGGAGGGCATTTCCTTCCTGCATCACGTCCACGACTGCCCGCACGGCGGTCAGACAGGGGAGCCGCACTGATGTATCAGGGGCTTTTGGGCACGTTCCCGTTCACCGTGACGGAACTGGAGGTCAGCACCTTCCGCGACCTCAAATTTTCGCGCGAGCAGGTCTATGCCGAGCATCGGGTGCTGGCCGGCATCCCCTGTTTGCAGCATATGGGGCGCAACCTCGACCCCGTATCGCTGACCGTGCAGATCGTGCCCCTGACGCCCGTCTCCACCGTGGGCCTGCGCCTGCGTCTGCTGGAGAGCGTGGCGGCCAGCGGCGATGAGATGGCCCTGGTCATCGGCTTGAAATACTACGGGCTGTATGTGCTGAAATCCTACGAGATCACCCACCGCCAGCTGCACTACGGCGTGACGCTTGCCGCCGAGGTCCAGCTGGCCCTGCAGGAGTACAACTGATGCCCCCCATCACGCTCACCGTGGACATGGCGCAGCGCCAGCACATCCAGATCGGCGCCACCGGTCTGGCCGGTCTGGCGCAGGAGATCCGCATGGTGCTGGCCACGCGCAAAGGCTCCGTGCCGCTGGATCGTGATTTTGGCCTCAGCTGGGATCATGTGGACAGGCCGATGGGCGAGGCCATGCAGTACATGGTGGCCGAGATCGGCCAGCAGCTGGAGCGCTATGTGCCGCGCATCCGGGTGCGGGACATCTCGTTTTCCAGCAACGACGCGGTTGAGGGGCAGCTCATCCCCCGCGTGACCGTCGAGATCAGGGAGGAGTACCGTGGCGATTTCCAGTAGCGTCGATCTGCGCGCCCTGCCTGCCGTGACCTTTGCGCCCCTGTCCGCGGCCGACATCGAGGCATCCATCCTGACCACATACGAAGGGCTGACCGGCGTGAGCCTCCAGCCCGGCGATCCGGTGCGCCTCTTTTTGGAGGCCCTGGCCTATGTGCAGTCCGTCCAGAACCGGCTGCTCAACTTGGCCGGGCAGCAGGGGCTGCTGGCTTATGCCCAGGGCGCGCACCTCGACCATCTGGGCGCGCTCATGGGCGTGGCCCGCATCCCGGCGCAGTCCGCCCGCCTGAGCCTGCGCTTTGTGCTGGGCGAGCCCCTGGGCTTTGCCGTGCCCATCCCGGAGGGAACGCGCGTGGCCACCAAGGACGGCCAGATCGCTTTCGCCACCGTGTCGGACAGCGAGATCGCCGCCGGTGAGCTGCAGGTGGATGTGGCGGCCCTGTGTACCACCTCCGGCGCGCAGGCCACGGGCCTCGTGCCCGGACAGGTGACGCAGCTTGTGGACCCCATCCCCTATGTGGTCAGTGTCAGCAACACCACCACGTCGGTGGAAGGGGCCGACATCGAGGACGATGAGCGCCTGCGCGAGCGCATCCGTCTCGCTCCGGAGACGTACACCGTGGCGGGCAGCACCGGTGCCTACGAGGCCCGCGTGCTGGCCGTGAGCGCCGACATCGGGGCCGTGTCCGTCACCTCCCCGGAGCCGGGCGTGGTGGACGTGCGCTTCGTGCTGGCCAATGGCGAGCTGCCGGACGAGGCCATGATCTCGATGGTGCGCGAGGCCCTGTCCGACGAGACCGTGCGTCCCCTCACCGACAGGGTGGAGGTGGCCGCGCCTGAGACCGTGGACTATGCCGTGTCCGGGCGCTGGTATCTGCGCCGCAGCGATGCCGTGCTGCTCTCCGGGGTGACGGCCGCCGTGGCCCAGGCTGTTGAGGACTGGCGGCTGTGGCAGCGCTCCCAGCCCGGTCGCGACATCAACCCCACGCGGCTCATCGCCGCCGTGCAGGCCGCCGGCGCCAAGCGCGTGGAGCTGGATGCCCCGGCCTTCCGCGCACTGGAGGCCACGCAGGTGGCCCGCGAGACCGATATTTCCCTGCTGTTCGGCGGGCTGGAGGATGAGTGATGGCCCGCCGACTTGGATCTACGCCCTTCCGCGAGCTGCTGCCCGATTCCCTGGGCGGCGATGCCTCCATCCGCGCCGCCGCTGCCGCGCTTGATGGCGTGCTGGATGCGACGACGCGCGCCATCCCGGGTGTGCTGCTGTACGCCCGCCTCGCGCATGACACGGGGGCTGCCGCCTCCGTGCCCATGCTCCCACCTTTGTCGCGGCTTACCGCATTGTCCGGCGGTCTGGCCAGCCTCCCGGAGCCTGTGCTGGATCATCTGGCGTGGCAGCTCCATGTGGAGGGCTACGAGGCGGCTGTGGACGTGGCTGCCAAACGCCAGCTCATCGCCGGCAGCCTGCTGCTGCACCGGCGCCC
>JABLTQ010090231.1_pt1 | contig 10926 bp, 9 predicted proteins | sample 7160101 | NCBI WGS metagenome assembly JABLTQ01 (sample SAMN14651228, study PRJNA627086) | human gut metagenome | isolation source: feces | host: Homo sapiens
CGTTAATACAGAATTGCTTCGCACTTCTCCACCGCATTGCGCGTTAATACAGAATTGCTCCGCACTTCGTGCTCCCGCAATTCTACGCGGCATTCACACTCCGGCCTGTCGGCCTTCGTGTTCATGTCGCGTCATCCCGTCAAATGCGCTACATGCCGCGAGCAAGCTCTCGCATGTGCGCGCTTGACGGGATTATAACGCGCAAAAAGCACCCCGCCTGCGATACCGCAGACAGGATGCCTCTAAGCTATTTTATATAGAATTTAGTAGGATTAGCAAACTCAATCTATGTTTTACTGCTCGAATAACAGCTGCTCGTATGTTGGGAATGGCCAAGCTGTCTTTGGAAGTTCCTTCTCAAGTTCATCAGCAGGCTTTCTCACTGTGTCAAATGCTGCAAATACTGTGTTGTGGAAATACTTAGCCCAGGCCTCTGTATCTCCCTCGTAATCTGATGCCTTTGCAACCAGCTCCTCAAGGGCTACTGTAGCGCTCTTGAGCTCTGTGAGCTTCTCTGAGATGGTGTTCAGAAGTGATACCTGAACTGTAGGATCAATTCCGAGAGCCTTGATCTCAGCTGCACCCTTTGCAAGTTCTGCCTGATATTCCATAACTGCAGGAATGATCTCCTCATTAGACATCTCTATCATAGTGAGTGCCTCGATGTTGATCTTCTTTGCATAGTTCTCAAGCATTACATCAGCTCTCGCCTCAAGCTCTGCCTTATCCATAACTCCAAGGTTCTCGAAAATCTTAACGCTCTTATCTGCTGCAAGATAAGGAACAGCATCAACCATACACTTGATATTTGGAAGACCACGCTTTGCTGCCTCCTCAACCCACTCATCTGAGTAACCGTTGCCATTGAAGATGATTCTCTGATGCGCTGTGAGTTCTCTTCTGATGAGTGCCTTGCAGGCTGTCTCGAAATCGTCAGCGCCCTCAAGTTCATCTGTCATCTTCTTGATCTGATCTGCAACTATTGTATTAAGTACCATCATTGGGAATGCGATGGACTGTGTTGAACCAACCATTCTGAACTCGAACTTGTTACCTGTGAATGCAAATGGTGATGTTCTGTTTCTATCTGTGGCATCCATTGTAAATGTAGGAAGTGTTGATGCACCTGATACATATGTCTTGCCCTTTGGGGACTCTGTAGCCTCACCCTTCTCGATAATCTGCTCAACGATCGACTGGAGCTGCTCTCCAAGGAATGCTGAAATGATTGCTGGAGGTGCCTCGTTAGCTCCAAGTCTGTGATCGTTTCCTGCTGATGATGCTGAAAGTCTCAGGAGCTCAGCGTTGTTATCTACTGCTACCAGAACTGCTGCCAGGAAGAACTGGAACTGAAGATTTGTCTCAGGATGCTTGCCTGGATCGATGAGGTTCTCGCCCTCGTCTGTTGAGATCGACCAGTTGTTGTGCTTACCTGAACCATTTACACCGGCAAATGGCTTCTCATGGAGTACGCACTCAAGGTCATGCTTTGCAGCGATCTTCTTCATGGTTGCCATAACCAGATGGTTCTGATCTGTGGCGATGTTGGTTGTTGAGAAGATTGGTGCAAGCTCATGCTGTGCAGGTGCAACCTCATTGTGCTGTGTCTTTGCAAGGATGCCGTATTTCCACAGCTCCTCGTTCAACTCTGTCATGTATGATGCGATCTTATCCTTGATCGCTGCGAAATACTGATCATCAAGCTCCTGTCCCTTTGGGGGCATTGCTCCGAAAAGTGTACGTCCGCAGAGCTTAAGATCTGTTCTCTTTGCAAATTTCTTCTTATCTATCAGGAAGTACTCCTGCTCAGGACCAACTGATGAAGTAACCTTCTTGGCTGTTGTGTTGCCGAACATTGCAAGAGCCTTAAGAGCTTCCTTGCTGATGGCATCCATTGAACGGAGAAGAGGTGTCTTGTAGTCAAGTGACTCTCCTGTATATGATGTGAATGCTGCCGGGATACAGAGGATACATGTTCCCTCATCTGTTGTCTTTACAAATGCTGGTGATGTGCAATCCCATGCTGTATATCCTCTTGCAGCACATGTCTCACGAAGACCGCCTGAAGGGAATGATGAAGCATCCGGCTCTGACTTGATGAGCTCCTTGCCTGTGAACTGAAGGATAACGCCGCCATCACCGACTGTGCTTACGAATGAGTCGTGCTTTTCTGCTGTTGTCTCTGTAAGTGGCTGGAACCAATGTGTATAATGTGTTGCACCAAGCTCCATTGCCCATTCCTTCATGGCTGCTGCAACTGAATCTGCGATTGATGTATCGAGAGGCTCGCCCTTGTCAATAGTCGCCTTGAGTGACTTGTAAACTGCCTTTGGAAGTCTCTCTCTCATGACCTGATCTGAGAATACGTGTGAGCCAAATACGGCTGAAATTTTGTTCATCATAATTACTACTCCTTTTCCTGATTAAAATGAATCCTTAACGTATCCTCAAAAAAAGAGAAAGGTGTCCTCCTTCTTGAGAACACCTTTGTCCATTTCGTATCATCTAATTGTTGAATATAAAATACTCCATATTCTTTCAAAAATCAACCCCTAATTTTAAAAAATTTATCAAACATATATTGCACTGTTCTCATCCACACAGTAGCACGCCAGCTTTCCGCCCCTGTTTCTCTCTCCATTTCCGCAGTCGAGATCCATATAGTAAGGTGTCACGTAAACGTTGTAGGAATGATCTTCATTGAGTCTGTTCGTCGTCACATGTCCGCAGAACACGTACCTGTCAAATGCTTTTTTATCTGAAAAAGGAACATTGTGGATATCAGGTGAGATGAGAAATCTGTATTCATCTCTTCCCACGGCATTCGTTATAGATTCAGCGATATTGATCGTTCTATCAGCATTTCTGATGTATGAGCCACAATGAATGCCCGGATGGGTGACAACACAAACTCCGTACTTTGGCGAATGTATCTCTGTGTAATGTGACAGATGTGCCAGAAACCCATGCAGTTTCATCTGATCATCCACATTGAGCTTCTTGATATCTCTGACTGTTCCACCACCGCCGAATATGATCCACTGTCTCTCTGACATGCTTCCCTCTATGTACATCTGGGCAAACAGTTCATGATTACCCTTTATGAGCTGCATCGAACCACCCACAAGATAGTCCGACATGAACTCAAGAAGAGAAATTCCCTCGTCGTTCCAGTCAAATATGTCTCCCATGACTATCATGTGGTCCACGGCTGGATCAAAGCTTATCTTTTTCAACATTTTTCTGAATGACATGACATCTCCGTGGATGTCGGATATGAGATATAACATTTATACATCCTTTGACAATCGTCCTATCAGTCCAGCCTCTTAATAAGCTCCTCATATATCTCCTCCGCCACCGCCAGCTTATACGCCAGCCTGGTCGGCTGAGGTGGGAGCTCCACATAATACTCTTCCACATCACCATCTATATCTATGGCAAAGTATACCTGTCCCGGAACTGAGGCCTCCGGATTCGCCGGATCAACATTGCCCATGGTTCCAGTCACACCGATCCCTATATTCGCATTATACGCCTTTCTACACGCCTGCGCCATTGAACCCGCAGTTTCCTTTGAATAGACTGTATACTTGTCTATAACCTCTGCCGGAACCCCCTGCATGATCTTCGCCTCATTGCAGTAGGTGATAAATGCCCCTTTCAGCACTGCGGATGATCCTTCCGTGTCGGTGATGAGGGAAGCTATCTGCCCTGAAGTGGCAGATTCCATGTTGGTTATGGTTAGGTGTCGGGAGATAAGAAGTTGTGTGAGATGCCGGTAATTCATTCTGATCTTATTCTCTATATTGCATTCATTCTCCATAAAGCGTCTATTCTCCTTCTTTTTCTTTTCACCTTTAGAATAGTAACTTTCCTCAAATTCGTCAAACGAGATGATATACTATTCCTGAAGCATATCCAACCCCAATCCGGTATTGCATTTTGTTTTCCCAATATGGACATATGTATTAAAAAATTGCTTCTCCTTCAACTCTCTCGGACTGTTTTCAAATATAAGTGTAACAGATTCTTTTACTAGTTTTCTATAATACATTAAATTCCGAATCATCCCTTAGCAACAATCAATCATTATATCAAGGATCGCTAAAATATCTGATAATTCTTTTCTAAACTTTTTCCTGTATAATTCGATATCGCTATTATCTTTAATTTCTCCAATTAATTCAAATGAATTTTTCTCGTTGTAGCAGGCAATCACGCCCATATTTCCAGAAAGTTGAACTCTTGTACGTTTTCCCATTTTCTTCAAGCCTGAAATAAACTGAGGGGTCAAAATAGAATACGCAAGGTCATCCCCCGATGCATTAACCTCAAACTGGTCATCAAATACGCGATCTCCCGTTTTCAAGTAGCTTGATATATTGTTTTTTTCATCTATGTATACGGCCTTTCTATTTTGCCTCATTTTCCCAGAATTACTCTTGCCCATTATCTGTACAAATCCATTCACGCTTTTACTCAACGCCATTGTCATAAACTGTCCTGAAAACTCTGTAATAGTAGTTTTCAGGTTGTTTTCATTTGCAGTATAATCCTGACTTTCTGTTTTCAATTCAAGATCACTGTATGTAAATTCTACATTTCTGTATATTCCATGAATATAATCTGAACCTGTTGCTCTATTATAAGTTGGAAGAATACTGCATTTTTTTAAAAAAGATTCATCCACATAACCACTTGGCGAATAATCAATAACCTGAATTCTCTCCTCGAGAACCCCGAGCACAATATTCTGTCCTATAAACACCCTGAGGTCTTTCATTTTTTTATTACACAGTATAGCAAGTAAGAAGCCAATAAATATGCATACTACAGGCACCACTCTAAAAACAGTATCAATAATTGGACCATATATATCAAATATTACCCCCACAAACGGAAGGAGTATTCCCACTAACGACAAATACATGGGGATTTGTATTATTTTGATATTTCTTTGTTTTGCTTTTATTATACTCTGCATTTCTTCATCATTTTTATAATTAACTATCTGCTTATTCATATATACTCCTTGTTCCGTAATAATCAATGATGCAACTGGTAAACTTTTTCATTGACATTTACACATTGAAGCAGGATTTTTCATTGTGGCTGCCATCTTCTATGAAAAACATTCTAAATCCCAATATCATAACCGGAACCACCTCGTTCATATGCAGCAAAAGCGTCACTGCCGGCTTGATAAATCCCAGTTCCGCCAATATAGCATATATGATCAGAAATGCTTCTATCATATATATTCCAATCACAAACGTTCCACGTCTGGCAGATACCTTCATAAGCTTTGCTGCAGACAGAATGACAGCAATTGACAAAATAACAAGCAATATGAACCACAATATACACAAACCAATCCCAGCCTGATGTTCAATTATCGTAATATTATATCTTTCTCCAAAAATCCTGTCTGGCATAGTTCCAGCCTGATCCAGTTCATCCATGATCGACGAACCTGAAATCTTATTCTTACTGGTAAATACATCATCACATCCGGCGAATATAAGTATAGCTCCACAAAGCAGTGATAACAGACAAGTCACAATATTCAACCTGTGCTGAACAGCCATGTATACAATAAACATAATCGTTTCTGCACACACGATAGCAAATGTGAGATCATCTTTGGCCGTCACAAGTTTTACACTCACAACATTTACAAGTTCGATAAGAAACCAGAACAAAACTCCACTCCAACTTTTCTTTACAAGGTCAACGCCCTTTACCATAACCACAAAAGCTAGTATCGTTATCACCACAGCATATATTTCGTCACTTCCCGAGCCGAATAATCCCCAATGTCCTCCATCATCGAGTCCACTGTCGGTATGTATTGAAAACGTCACACTTGCCCAGCAGATAACGGCATACAGAAGCGTAAGCACAAACAATGCCGCCGCATCTCTAAATTTCTTTTTATCTGTAAAAAGCGATCCACAATAACGCACTGCGCCGTATGTCTTATCACATATCTTCTCAAGTGGTAAAACAAAAAATATCACCCCTACAAGAATACATATAAGAATATTCCTTATCTGGCTGACTGCACCTCCGCCGCCTATGTATCCAGCAAAAAATGTATTCTCCGTTCTCGTCATTATTCCCCACATGGCCGCATAACATATAGCTGATATCACAAATGCCGGTATTGCCGTTTTTAGAATCTTCTGATCGTATTTTTTCATCTTTCTCCGCCTCCATATATCAGTTTTTCTACCTGTAAATCATCCTTTTTTAAAAGGTTTAAAAAGGCTTAATAAGGTTAAATAAGGTCACCGTATACACTGCGACCTTATAAGTTCCTGCCTTATCTCCTCATTTGGCACAAATGCAGAATTACTCTTTCTCTGATAAGCCAGATATCCAAGATGGATCAGGTAAGTGAGAACATCATCCTTATTCGCAAAACTTACTATGTCATTCTGAAATAAAGCCTTCAAATAATTCAGTATTATACCAATCTTTTCACAAGCTCCTCATAAATCTCCTCCGCCACAGCCAGCTTGTACGCAAGCCTTGTCGGCTGAGGTGGAAGCTCCACATAATATGCTTCCACATCGCCATCTATGTCTATGGCAAAGTATACCTGTCCCGGAACTGAAGCGTTCGGATTCGCCGGATCAACATTTCCCATTGTTCCAGTCACGCCGATCCCTATATTCGCATTATATGCCTTCCTGCACGCCTTCGCCATGGCACCTGCAGTTTCCTTTGAGTAGACTGTGTACTTGTCTATGATCTCCGCCGGAACTCCCTGCATGATCTTTGCCTCATTGCAGTAGGTGACAAATGCCCCCTTAAACACAGCAGATGAACCTTCCGTGTCTGTGATGAGGGATGCAATCTGCCCCGAGGTGGCGGATTCCATGGTAGTTATGGTAAGTCCTTTGAAAATAAGTAACCTGGTAAGTTTTCTATAGTTCTCTCTTATATTGTTTTCTCCATACTGTTTGTAATCATTCACTTTATTATCAATCATAGATTAACGCCACCTTATTAGTTGAATATTTACAGTCTATCTAACATATCAGTGACAGTAATCTCCGCCACAAGTCTTTAGGCCTTTTATCCCGCCAAAATAAGCACTTTCTTGCCCTCAAATGCAAATCCGTAATGTACAATATGGTCTTTGTCTATCCCCTCATCCACAATCTCTGTATCATATTCTTTCTCATTTATCTGAGTCAAAGCTGCAAGTGCTGTATCCTGAAGTGTATGTTCGTCTTCCTAGTTTTCATCCTCATCACTATCATCATCTGTATGGTCCAAATCATCAAAATCATCAAGATCCATACATTCATCATTATATTTCGCTTCCATAATCTTAAAGATCTGCTCACGTTCCTCGTTTCTGATCTTCATAAGTCTACTATATAGCTCACTATAGTTTACCGGTTCTCCATTTTTCTTTTTCTCATCCACAAGCTTATTAGCTTTTTCTACAAAATCAAGAAGGTCGTGACGTTCCTCTTCACCCTCATCTTTATCGTCAGGAATCATCAGTGCTTTGTGTGCCATGTCTACCTTTATATCTGTCAGCCTTGTCATTTTCACTAGAGCATTAAGCTGCTTCTGAAGGCTGATAATCTGAATCTCCAATACTTTTCTATCATACCCGCTATCGATTATCTCCTGATCAGGATTTATGAACCTACACTTCAGATCCAGCTGTGGCTTAATGGGAATAATCAATAGTCTGACAGCTATAAACACTGCTATCATACTACCCATGTCAAATAATGAATGACTGCTGAAACTGTTGTCCACAATTCCTGCCTTTGCACATATTCCAAATATCAGAAGTCCCAAAACACTTACATCTATCCATATCAGCATCCACATTCTTTTATGTGAATAACGTTCAACTATCTTCGAAGCACATGCCAGCAGAACGATAATAAATGCCAGCAATGCAATCATCCATATAACAACTGGCGAATTCAACGGTTCGCCCACAAACGAATAATCACCTGATACATTTCTGCGCAATCCGTTCTCGAATCTATCCATTACAGGAAGTACAACATATCCATAAGCTATCCCCAGCATCACATTAATGATTATATAAATCAGCCATTCTCCTATCGACTCGCTATTATATAATGCATATATCATAAGCACTTCCACAGCTGCACTGAACAGCACAATTAGAACCCATATGGCATATCCAGTCATCTGCCAGGCAGAAGATAATGAAGTTTCAAATAACATATCTGCTTTTTCACAAATCCGGTTTGCATATATGTATGTAATAACGGCAAGATAAATTACCGATAAGATAAACCATACAATACCACTCTCAAAGAATTGCCTGCATATATAACATACTGCAAGACTCAACGCAATCACGCAAAATATGTACAAGCCTGCCCGGCTAATCTTCGTATAAGGGATATAACAAAAAATGGCAATCAGCGAGGCAATCACAAGTATGGTAACTAAAAACACTCTTGATTGCCTAAGATTCGGATTTCTCTCTTTACAAATATAAAGATAAAATTTATACATGAGTTCCCACGGGATCAAAATAAATACCATGCCGATGACTAGCATCTGCCATTGATCCCTAATCCACCACGGCAGGAACTGCGCAAGTCCGGTTGCTTCAGCGTTAAAACTGAATACTCTCTTGAATATAATAAAGTCTTTTACCACAAATGCAACCAAAAGCAGTACTATGATAACTGCTGCTTTTATCTTGTAACTTCTGGATGTTATTGGTTGCTTCTCCTTGTAAGCTTTTTCATCAAACTGGCAAACTCTGTCATCAGCATCTAACATCTCTTCTGATATATCATTCGTTTTTTCAGTTGAAGTTCTGCTTGAAGTCTCATTTGAAATCTCTGTTGAATCTTCGTTGGTTTTTTCCACTTGCTCTCTCCTTTTCCTCGTTTTTTGTAGTTAGTTTTTGTCTTATTAAGACAAGAATTTCACTATCGCTGCACTATATGTCTCTCCTCTTTTGTATTGTGGCTTATAGAATCAAGCGCCACTTTTTAATATATTAAATTATACACAGAACTTAATTACTTAACAATGTAAGATTGAAATCTGCTGCTCTGGTGGCTTCTTCCCGACTTCAAGCTCGGAAATCTTCAAATGTAATGTAACTATAAGCATTAAACTCTGCAGATTAGTCAATTAAAAACGCATCGCTAAGATGGAGTGCTAAAATAAAAAAATACTAATAATACAAAGGAGAATAGCCATGAAGATGAACAAAATCAAAAAAACATTAGGTATTTTACTTATGACTTGTGTATTGCTGTTTGCATCCATAACTCAAAGCGAGGCAGCTACCGCAACTATGACACAAGCTGAAAGGAAAGTATATACCAAGTGGTTGCTCAACGGAATCACCAAAACTCAATACGGAACATATTACAAAAGCAAAACCCAAGGAATAATGTATAATCCAGAATTCTATGTTTATGACATCAATGGAGACGGACACAAGGATATCATTGTAACAGGTCGATTAGGTCTCAGAACTATGACTTATTCAGAGGTTTATATGCATGTGAACGGTAAGTATAAAGCTATTCCTGTAAGAGGAAGCCTGTACGGTGTGTCAAATGCAGGCATCTATACAATTGAGGATGATTACAGTTCCGCTGGGGCTGTACGTTATCACACTTTATCCACATACAAATTCAGTAAGCATGGAAAAATCTCACAAAACTATACTTTTAGCAAAACCACCATGTATTATGACATCGACAGAAATATCAGATATAAAAACGGAAAAGTAATCGAGAACAAATGCACATCCTCAACTGGGAAGAAAATAAGCTTAACAACATTCAGAAAAACTAGAACCCAGGTCAACAAGAAGAATGTGTCTAAAAAAATGCACCCGGTAAGCAAGAGTGGTATTCAAAAATACTTAAAATAAAGCTTTTCGGGAGCATCCCAAAGTTTGTGTAAACCTTCAAACTGATGTAAGATAAAATTACTCAGTTTGGAGGTTATTTTTATGGCAAGAAGAAAAGACAGCCCACAAAAAGCAGCAATGAGAGAAATGATGCGTGACTATCTGAAAAATAATAATATCAGCATCAAAGACGGCACCGATGTAAACAGTATCATGCGCGACATGATGTCTGTCCTTTTGGAAGGTGCCTTGGATGAAGAACTGGATGAGGGGTTAGGATATTCCAAGTATGACTACCGAAACAAAGAAACGGACAATAGTAGAAATGGACATTCCCGTAAAACTATGCATACCAGTTATAGAGATATGGATGTAGCCATTTCAAGGAATCGTAATGGTGATTATGAACCACAGCTGATTAAGAAGTATCAAAATACAGCAACTCAGGACATGGAAGAAAAAATACTTTCTATGTATGCCAAAGGAATGACAACCGGAGACATTGAATCCCACATGCGTGAATTATACGATATTGATATTTCTGACAGCACAATCAGCCGAATCACAGACAAAATCCTGCCGATTGTAAAAGAATGGCAGGAACGCCCTTTGGAAGAAGTGTATGCTGTAGTATTTATGAATGCAATCCACTATCACGTCCGCAGTGAAGGACGTATTGTAAAACGTGCGGTTTACATTGCCCTTGGTATCGATATGAATGGGAAAAAAGATGTTCTTGGAATGTATGTTGGAGAAAACGAAAGTGCGAAATTCTGGCTTTCTATCATGAATGGATAAAAAAACAGAGGCGTTGAGGATATCCTGATTGCATGCGTTGATGGTTTAAATGGATTTTCACAGGCAATCGAGGCTGTTTATCCAAAAACAGAGATTCAGCAGTGTATCATCCATCAGATCCGTAATTCAACGAAGTTTGTTTCATACAAAGACATCAAAAAACTGATGGCTGATCTGAAGCTTGTATATGCAGCTCCAACGGAAGAAACCGCTTTAAATGAACCGGTGCTGTC
>JABLTQ010050412.1_pt1 | contig 10914 bp, 7 predicted proteins | sample 7160101 | NCBI WGS metagenome assembly JABLTQ01 (sample SAMN14651228, study PRJNA627086) | human gut metagenome | isolation source: feces | host: Homo sapiens
AGGAATACTGACGTATTTCAAGGAAAAATGACGCGGCGCACCGCAAAAAGGCCCGCTGTCCGGGTGCGTTGGGAGTTTTCAGATACACCCTAGGCCAGCGGGGCAAATATCACCGCTGCCGCATACGAAAAAAAGCCGACAAGGCCGAGCAGGCCAAGCTTTTGTACCAGCGTTCGTTTCATTTTGCTCCTCCTGTTCAAAAAACGCAGTGCTGACCACGTCAGACATGGTCAGCACTGCGTCCTTGCGTCTGGCTGATTGACTTCTTCGATTTGAAAATTTCTTGCGTTGATGATGCTCTCCCGGCGGCATTTCGGGCAGAAGAGCGGGAACTCCTGCAAGATTGTCCGCCGCAGCAGCCGCAGCCGCGTTTTTGCGCCGCAGACCGGGCACAGGACCCAGCGTTCCTCTGCCGCGCTCATTGCAGCGGCTCCTTTTTGTGAACCATACGGAAAAAAAGCGCTACATGGCGGCGGAGCATATCCAGACACTCCGCCTCCCGTTCCGGCTGCCGGTCGCAGATCCCGATCAGCGTCAGGACGGGCGCGACATACTGCATCGCCAGAGTATCCGGGTCTTCCGCCTGAAGCTCACCGGCTGCGATAAGAGCGCGGAAGATCCCGGCGTGGTAGGCGAGCAGCCGGTCAACGTACCGACGGGAATACAGCGCCGCCAGCTCCGGTGAACGGAACTGCTCAATGGTCATCATGCGCCGGAAGCGGCTGATCGGCGCATTGTGCAGAGAGTATTCAAAAATCTGCCGCACCTTTTCAAACAGCGCTTCTGCTGTGATCTCCGTAAAGACCGGAATGTCCTGCGACACGTTCTGTACATGAATGTCGATTTTTCCGGTGTCCGCCTCATACTGTGCCGCCGTGGATTCCACGATCGCGTCAAAAATGGCCCGCTTGCTGGGAAAGTGGTTATAAAGAGAGGGCGCCTTGATGCCGACCGCCCGCGCGATCTCGCCCACGCTGACAGAATCGTATCCCTTCTCGGAAAACAGCTCCAGCGCCTGTTCCAGAATCCTCTCCCGAGTATCCTCCTGCTTCATCACTTCACCAGCTAACTAATATTCGTTAGCTTCAATATAAAGGATTTTCCCGGAAAAGTCAAGCCCCAAAAAAGGCTCCCCTTTGTGCAAAGGGAAGCCTTTGGATTGTATAAATTTACAGCGTTGCGGCCATGACGGCTTTGATGGTGTGCATACGGTTTTCCGCTTCGTCGAAGACGATGGACTGGCTGCTCTCGAAGACCTCATCCGTGACCTCCATCGCGTCAAGTCCGTATTTCTCGCTGATCTGTTTGCCGATGGTGGTGTTCAGATCGTGGAACGCGGGCAGGCAGTGCATGAAGCGGCACTGCGGCCCGGCCTGCGCCATGAGCTTTGCGTTGACCTGATAGGGGAGCAGGTCGTGAATTCTCGTCTGCCAGACCTCGTCCGGTTCTCCCATCGAGACCCACACGTCGGTATAGATCACATCCGCGTTTTGAACCGCGTGCATCGGCTCTGTGTCGAATTCCAGCACCGCGCCGGTCTGCGCGGCGATCGCTTTGCACGTTTCGATCAGAGCCTTATCCGGGAAGTACGCCTCCGGCGCACAGGCGACAAAGTGCATCCCCATCTTTGCGCAGCCGACCATCAGGGAGTTGCCCATGTTGTACCGCGCGTCGCCCATGTACACGAGCTTTTTGCCGGTCAGATTGCCGAAATGCTCCTGGATCGTCAGGAAATCGGCCAGAATCTGCGTGGGGTGAAATTCGTTCGTCAGTCCGTTCCAGACGGGGACGCCCGCGTATTTTGCCAGCTCCTCGACGATCTGCTGCCCGTAGCCGCGGTACTCAATGCCGTCGTACATACGGCCAAGCACCCGCGCAGTGTCGGCGATGGATTCCTTTTTGCCGATCTGCGAGCCGGACGGGTCGAGATACGTGACCGTCATGCCCAGATCATGTGCCGCGACCTCGAACGAGCAGCGCGTCCGCGTGCTGGTCTTCTCGAAAATCAGCGCAGCCTGCTTGCCCTCGCACAGCCGGTGGGGGATACCGGCCTTTTTCTTTGCCTTGAGCTCGGCGGCAAGCGCCAAAAACTCCGCGATCTGCTCCGGCGTAAAATCAAGCAGCTTTAAAAAGCTCTGTCCTTTGATGTTCATGTCGTACTCCTTTTTATTGATGCGCCGCGAGGAAGGCCGCGACGGAATCCAGCTGCGCCTGTACCGACGCGGGGCCGGTGCCTCCGGCGGAAATGCGCCGCGCCACGCAGGTCCTGAGCGAAATTTCTTCATACAGATCGTCCGTGAAAACGTCCGAATACATCTTGTAGGTTTCCAGCGGCAGCTTCTCAAGCACGGTATCATGCGCGATGCAGTGCGCCACAAGCTGACCGGAAATTTTGTACGCACTGCGGAACGGAACGCCCTTTTTTGTCAGATAATCGGCCAGATCCGTCGCGTTGATAAAGCCCTTCTGCGCGGCCAGCAGCATAGCCTCCGGCTTTGCACGAAGGCTGGAAAGCATCGGAGCCATGATCTGCAGGCAAAGCTTCGTCGTGTCCACGCAGTCAAACACGGCCTCCTTGTCCTCCTGCATATCCTTATTATAGGCCAACGGAAGCCCCTTGAGCGTCGTCAGAAGCGCGATCAGATCGCCGTAGACCCGCCCGGTCTTGCCGCGGCACAGCTCAGCCATGTCCGGGTTTTTCTTCTGCGGCATGATGGAAGAGCCGGTCGTAAAGCCGCTGTCCAGCTCAATAAACTGAAATTCCCAGCTCGACCACAGGATCAGCTCCTCGGAAAGCCGCGACAGATGCATCATGACCAGCGCGCACGCGCTCATCAGCTCCACGCAGAAATCGCGGTCCGATACGCCGTCAAGGCTGTTTTCACACACGGCGGCGAAGCCCAGCTTCTGTGCCTCGAACACACGGTCCGTCGGATATGTCGTCCCGGCCAGCGCACAGCAGCCGATGGGGGAGGCGTCCGTGCGCTTATACGCGTCCGCAAGCCGTCCATAGTCGCGCTCCAGCATCATCGCATACGCCAGCAGCTGCTGGCCGAATGTGATCGGCTGTGCCCGCTGCAAATGCGTGTAACCGGGCATAATGGCGTCCTTGTTCGCCTCCGCCTGCGTATGCAGCGCCTGCATGACGGCCAGAACCAGCGCTTGCAGCGTCTTGATCTCGTCTTTTAAATACATCCGCAGATCAAGCGCGACCTGATCGTTGCGCGAGCGGGCTGTGTGCAGCTTTTTGCCCACATCGCCGATGCGCTTCGTAAGCTCCGCCTCGACAAACATATGAATGTCCTCAGCCTGCGGGTCGAGCTGCAGCGCCCCGGATTCCAGATCGGCCAGAATGCCCGCCAGACCGTCGATGATCGCATCCGTATCCGCCTGCGTCAGAATGCCGCATTTGGCAAGCATTGCGGCGTGTGCCATGGAGCCGGTGATATCCTGCCTGTACATCCGTCCGTCGACGGCGATCGAAGAGTTGAATGCGTCAGCCAATGCCGAAGTCTCCGCCTCCGACCGGCCCGCCCAAAGCTTGTTCATGGTGCGTTCTCCCTGCATGATATTTGCTAAGCCTCCCCTTGCCATGCTCCGCATGGTAAGGGGAGGTGGATTTTTACAGCTTCCCCTGCTCCCGCAGCGCCTGCACCTTGGTCGGCAGGCCCCAGATGTTGATGAAGCCCTCGGCCTCGGCCTGGTTGAAATCGCTTTCGCCGAATGTGACGAGATTCTCAGAATACAGAGAATACGGCGAGGTAATGCCGGCGTTGATCATGTTGCCCTTGTAGAGCTTGAGCTTGACCGTGCCGGTGCAGAATTCGTTGGCCTTTTTCGCGAACGCTGTCAGCGCCTCCTGCAGCGGGGTGTACCACTTGCCGTTGTAAATGAGGTCGGCGTAGTCGACGGCCAGCTTTTCCTTCATGTGCAGCGTTTCCTTATCGAGCGTGAGCATTTCCAGCTGCTCATGCGCGAAATAGAGGATCGTGCCGCCCGGCGTCTCATAAATGCCGTGATCCTTCATGCCGATGAGCCGGTTTTCGACGATATCCAGAATGCCGACGCCGTTCTCGCCGCCGAGCTTGTTGAGCTTGCGGATGATCTCGGAAACCTTCATCTTCTCGCCGTTGACCGCCACGGGGACGCCCGCCTCAAAGCTGACGGAAACCGTCGTGGGCGTGTCGGGCGCCTGATAGGGGGACACACCCATTTCAAGGAACAGCGCCTTGTCAAGATCCGGCTCGTTCGCGGGATCCTCAAGATCAAGGCCCTCGTGGCTCAGGTGCCACAGGTTCTTGTCCTTGGAGTAGTTCGTCTCGCGGGAGATCTTCAGCGGCACATGATGCGCCTCGGCGTAGTCGATTTCTTCGTCACGGGACTTGATCTCCCACTCTCTCCACGGTGCGATGATCGCCATGTCGGGTGCGAAGCGCTTGATGGCCAGCTCGAACCGGACCTGATCGTTGCCCTTGCCAGTCGCGCCGTGCGCGATGGCGTCTGCACCCTCGGCCAGCGCGATCTCGGCCAGCTTCTTGCCGATGACGGGCCGTGCAAACGCGGTGCCGAGCAGATACTTTTCGTATTTTGCGTCCATCATGACGGACGGGACGATAATCTCGTCGCACATCTCGTCGGTGAGGTCGGCGATGATCAGCTTGCTCGCGCCGGTCTTGATGGCCTTTTCCTCCAGCCCGTCCAGCTCGTCGCCCTGACCGACATCAGCCGCGACGGCGATGATCTCCGGATCGTTGTAATGCTCCTTCAGCCACGGGATGATGACCGAGGTATCAAGGCCGCCAGAATAGGCCAGAACGATTTTTTTGATCTTGCTCTTATCCATGTGAAAACCCTCCATAAAGCTCCGTTGTGCGGTTGTTTTTCTTTATGCACGTAATATACACATTTTATGCAGAAAAGTCAAGCATAAAATTTATAAATATTCATTTATGTGAAAAAACAATGCATACCCATCCGTACACGCCCGCCGTTTTGTGCAGAATGAAAAAAACTTTACTTTTTCCGCCAAAGCGCGTAAAATTTGAGGTAACAGACGGGAACCGTTTCCGCTGTAGGGGCCGATGCCCACATCGGCCCGGCAGGGCAGACCGGTTCCACAGAGGATTTTGGCGAATTCGCAGCTGCGGAACGGGCCGATGTGGGCATCGGCCCCTACAATATGCTGCATACAGGAATGAATATGCAAAAAAAAGCTGGTTTTGGAACCATCGATCCCCACCGGCGGGATATCTGCGCCGCCGTACTGGCGCTCTGCGCACCGGACTTTGCGGAAAAACCCGCCTCTGCGCAGGAGTTTTTAGCCGCGCTCTATCAGAAGCTCTGCGCGCAGATGTTCCCGGACGGCCTGCCGGAGGTTCCCGTACTGACGGCGGACGAGACGGCGTACCTGTCCGCGCTGGAAGCGGCGCTTTACGGCCCGGCGGACAGCTTCGACCCCTATCTCGATCTGCTGCCACTGCCGGAAGACGCGATTTCCGGAAGCCGCGTGGAGGCGCAGTATGCCAGATTTGAGCAGGACGTGCGGGAAAGCCATCTTATGGCCGTCATGCGCCTCGGCATGGAATCGACGCCCTTCGACCCCGCATCGCATACCATCGGCGTCCACAATATCGCTCTGCACACGGCCATTCTCGCGAAAAAGGCCGGGTTCCCGGTCGACCTGCCGCTGGTCAGCGCGGCGGCGCTGGGGCATGACATCGGAAAATTCGGCTGCCGGGGCGAGGATCTGAGCCGCATTGCCTATCTGCACTATTATTACACCTGGCAGTGGTTCAGCCGCCATGACATGGAGGAGATCGGCTATATCTCCGCAAACCACTCCACGTGGGACCTGGAATTTGAAAACCTGCCCATCGAGTCTCTGCTTCTCATCTACGCGGACTTCCGCGTCCGCGGCACGAGAGCGCCCGGCGAAAAGGAGCGTATGCGCATCTATTCGCTCAAGGACGCGTATGAGATGATCTTTTGCAAGCTGGCCGACATGACGCCGGAAAAGACGCTCCGCTACCAGAACGTCTATCACAAGCTGAGCGATTTTGAAAATCTGCTCCGAAGCCGCGGCGTCAGCCCGGAGCTGACGGAAACCGAGCTTCTGCCGCATGAGACAAAGGATCCATCGCTCATGAACGCGGAGCAGGCGCTTCAGGCGCTGCGCGACCTGACGCTGGACGGCTCCATCCGACTCATGCACACGCTCTCGACCGACCAGACGCTCGAGCAGCTGCTCGAACAGGCCAAGGGCGAAAAAAATCTCCAGCGGATCCGAATGTACCTGCGCCTGCTGGAGGAATACAGCACCTATATGACCAAGGCCAACAAGCGCAAGACGCTTGTGCTCCTGTATGAGCTTCTCATGCACCCGGACGGCGACGTGCGCCGCATCGCCGGGCGCATCATGGGCAAAATTCTTGCGAATGCCGGCCCGCGCTACCGCAAGGAGCGGCCGCTTTCTGCGAAGGACGGCCAGATGCCGCCCGCCGTGATGGCGCTTTTGTCGGAATCTGCCGAGCTTTGGACACATTATATCGGTCTCTGTCTGCACCCGGATTACCGCATTTCCAGCAAGCACGCGCTGCGCATCTCCAACTCGCTCAAGACCATCTGCCAGAGCCTGTTTGCCTCCTGCGAGGAAAAGGAGGCCGGGCCGCTGGTCAAGCCGCTTCTGAACGCGCTGACCGAGGCGCGGGACGAAGACCGGTTCGTGCTGGACGACGCGCTGTGCCATGTGCCGTGCCGCTATCTGCCAAAAAAGGAGCTGCCGGAGCTGTCCGCCCGCCTTGCCGCCATGCTCGGCACGGGAAACCCGGAGCTGGATATCATCACGCTGCATATGCTCCTGCGCCTGACCCACGCCGAGCGGGGCCTGCGGCCGGCCGTCTGCGCCGCCGTGCGGCAGTACGCGCCGCGCTGGGAGGATCATCTGGCTCACGACTGGCTCAAAGCAAGGCTGCTGGCGGAGCCGTTCGCGGCGCTGGACGCGCGGACCGTCTCGCAGATCCACCTCAGCAACCTGAAAAACGCCGTCCACTGGACGGTCAAGCTCACGCAGATCAATATGCTGCTGGAATATGTCCGGACGCACCCGGAGACGGCGTTCCACACAGCGCTGCATTTTTCCAATCTGCTCTGCGTCAGCGAGCATCTTCCCGTGCGTGAGGCGGCGGGCAACGCGCTGCTTTCTGTGGCCCCCGATCTGCTCGTCGACCAGATCAACGAGATCGGCATCGACCTGACGCGCGAGCTGGAATCCGGGCAGGAGCAGATCTCGCGCTTCATCCCGCCGTATCTGGGAAGGCTTTTGTGCCTGCTGCCGGAAAAGGAGCTGGGCGAGTCTGTAGAGTCTATCGGAAAGCTTGCCTGCGGCGCGTCCATCCGGCCTGCACGCGTGGCGCTGTTTACGCTCGGCGAGGCGCTGAATGTGCTGCCGGAGCAGGAGGCGCAGATCGCTGATTACATCCTCGGCCTCATTCTCACCGGCATTTCCCACTATGACGAGACGATCCACCAGACGGCGCTGGCCGTCCTCTGCCGCGATATTTTCGGCCGCGACCAGCTTTCCCTTGCCAGAAAGCATGATATTTTCGTCCGTCTGCACAAAAAGCTCCTGACGCTTTTGGCAGAACCGCGCACCGGCCAGCTGACATTCTTCAACTGCGCGGCCATGCTCAACCATCTGTACCGCTATACCGTCCGGCAGGAGCTGCTGGAGGGGCCGTTCCGCTTCCCGCCGGAAAAACCCGCCGCGTTTTTCCCCGGCACGTTCGACCCGTTTTCCGTCGGCCATAAGCAGATCGTGCAGGAGATCCGCGCACGCGGCTTCGAGGTCTATCTGGCCGTCGACGAGTTTTCGTGGAGCAAGAAAACGCTCCCCAAGCTCCTGCGCCGCCGCATTGTCTCCATCTCGACCGCCGACCAGTGGGACACATATCTGTTCCCAGACGAGATCCCCGTCAACATCGCCATGCCGGACGATCTTGCCCGCCTGCGGCAGCTGTTTCCGGGCAGAGACGTCTATCTTGTCGCAGGCAGCGATGTGATCGCCAACGCCTCGGCGTACAAGCACACAGAGCCCGGCACAGCTGCGGACTATGACCACATCATCTTCTGCCGCGACGGCAGTGCCGACCGCGCGGCCCTGGCCTCGATCATCCGGGGAAAGCTCCTGCTTCTGTCGCTGCCGCCATTTTATGAGACGGTCAGCTCGACGCGCATCCGCGCCTCGGTCGACCAGAACCTTGATATTTCCATGCTCGTCGCACCGGTCGTGCAGACGTATATTTATGAATGCGGCCTGTACGTCCGTTCCCCGGAGCAGAAGGACGTGCTGCGGCGCGAAGCGCTCTATTTCCGAAATGTCACGCAGGACGAGCAAACGCTCCCGCAGGCCGTCCGGGCCTGTATGCGGGGCAAAAAAGCGCCCCGCGCGGCGCTTCTGCTGGCAAGACCTGCGCGTCTGCTCGGCTGGGCGGCGGGACATACAATTTTGCTGGACGATCTGTATGACGCGCTCGGCTCTCTGGACGCGTGCAGCTATGTGCGCCAGCACGCCTCCGGCCAGATCCTGTTCGTTGACGCGGCGCAGGCCGAGGGGGAGGACGCGCTGCGGATGCTCCTCAACGAGCTGCTTGCCAGAAGTCTTGAGCAGGGGCACACCTATGCGCTCTGCCGCTGTGGGAAAGACCAGACGGAGCTGCAGAGTGCCCTGCGTCAGCTCGGCTTTACACAGGCCGCAGACGGCATCTATTATGTCGATATGCGCAACCCCGTCATGCTCCTGCAGGACGCCATGCTCTGCATCAAGCCCCCGCACCGCGACGCACCCGCTGTGCGCGAGGCCGTTTTGCAGACCCGGCCCCGCCTGCGCATGGCGCTCAGCGCCATGTTCCCTGGCAAGCTCCTTCTGTGCTTCGACACGGAAATGCTCAATCAGGCCATTGCCCAACGCATTGAGCGCATGAACGGCGTGCAGGACGTGCCCGAGGGCGTCTGGCAGCTCGGGCCGTATATGTGCGTGCCCTACGGGAAAATTTTTGCGGACGCCATCGTGCCCAATACGGTCACGAAGACGCTCCACGTGGAAAAATGCTACGCGCCCGACGTGCGCAGCTTCACGATCGAGGAATACCCGGATTATTCTCCGCTGCCGGGACAGGTCCGCACGCTGCGCTCGTTCCACCGGCCCATTATTCTGGTCGACGATCTGCTGCACAAGGGCTACCGCATCGAAAAGCTTGACCGCGTCTTCCGGCAGGAGCAGCTTGCCGTTGACCGCATTGTCGTCGCCGTCATGTCCGGCTATGGCCGCGATCTGATGCGCGTGCAGGGCAGGCGGGCCGAGTGCGAGTATTTTATTCCGAATCTCCATTACTGGGTCACGGAGAGTCTGCTCTATCCCTTTATCGGCGGCGACAGCGTCGCAGGCCGCAGGCAGAAGGAGCGCATGCTCCCGTCTGTCAATATGATCCTGCCGTATGTCTATCCCGGCTATTTCTTCGACGTGACGGAAGGGAGCATCCGGGGCCTTTCAAAAACGGCGCTGGAAAACGCCATGCAGATCCTCCGCGCGCTTGAACGCGAGCACCAGCGCGTGTTCTCAGCTGCGCTGACCATCCGCCGCCTCAGCGAAGCCCTGACGCAGCCCCGCCTGCCCGATAAAGGCGACTGCATGACCTTCGATTTCTCCCTCCCGGCCTCCAGCTACCTCGAAGAAGACCTCTCCCGTCTGGACCGCATCTGCCGCTGAGTGCCTGAGAGGCAGAGCGGCAGACAGCTGCGAAAAGCGGAAGCCCAATGCGAATTCGTGACTGCACCCTAGGGGCGGACGACTCTGTCCGCCCGCAGAATACAGTGCTTTTTCGTGAATTTGCGGCAAATTCGCAACATTTATCGGGCCGACAGAGTCGTCGGCCCCTACCAGACGCTTCCACAAAAAAGCTGTGCCCCGGCTGCCTGACGGCAGCCGGGGCGCGGTTGCTTATTTGGTTCTGCTGCAGCCGGTGCAGCTGTCTTCGGGCTTGATGCACGGTTCGTTTTTCCCGGGGAAGAACGCGTCCATCGGGAAATCGATCTGGCTGAAGACCTCGCAGGGGCTTTCCGTGCTCGTGCCGCCCACCGGCGGGCAGGTCTTCGACGGAACGCAGTAGTCGAACGTCGGGATGAGCAACTGTGTGTCGCGTTCGAGCCGGACGATGGAGAACTGTCCAATCGTGACAAGCAGGCGCTTGCATTCGCCGGTCAGCACCAGCGGCTCGTCGAAGCAGCCCAGCAGCGCCTCCGGGATGGCGGGCGAGGCTTCGTTCTGGCAGCAGCAGTTGCACGCCTCCATCACGCGCGAGCCGAGGATGATCGGGTCGACCGTCTCCGCAATGGCCCGCGGCAGCGAGACGGACTGCAAAGACTTCTTACAAAGGCACGTCAGATCGTCCCGGCTGGAGAAAATGCGTGCGCTCGTTTCCCCGCCGAACAGAACCAGCCGCTTGGAGAACACGGCAAGGCCAGTGACGGTATTCGTGCGTCCGGCCGAGAGCGTCGCGTCGGCAATGACGCGGTAATAGAACGTTACGTCGACCGTAAAATAGCCGGAGGAGTAGGGAACCGGCTCCACCTGTACCTGAGTAAAGAGCAGCTCCACATACCGCGCCTTTGCGCTTGCCGCGCAGTCGAGCGTCTGCTGGGAGTCGACCGTTAAGTACACGCGCAGATCCTCAATGCAGTCCTTGGCGAGACAGCTGTCTGTGATTTTCCCCGTATGCACACAAACCGCTTCACGGATGCCGCGCAGATCACAGGTCTTGCCCGTCTGTGCAGGTTCAGACATTCGGATGACCTCCTATATATGATATCGTAAAGGTTCGCGTGGCCGAAACAGGGTCGTTCACGCTTCGCTTTCATAAC
>JABLTQ010087773.1_pt1 | contig 10910 bp, 7 predicted proteins | sample 7160101 | NCBI WGS metagenome assembly JABLTQ01 (sample SAMN14651228, study PRJNA627086) | human gut metagenome | isolation source: feces | host: Homo sapiens
CACGCTGCGCAACAACATCAACCAGCGCGCGCTCGCGCGCGAGTGCGCGGAATGGGTGCGCCGACGCGCGACCTTCAAGACCGCCCGGCAGGCGGGGCTGATCGGCACGACCGGCACCTACCACGTCGACAACCCCCGAGGGGAGTCGGAGGCGTTCATGGGATCCGCCTCGAACTCCTTCACGCTCGAGGGGCTCGGCTACGAGCGCAAGCCCGACGTCATCACTGGGGTGAGCCATTTCCAGACGACCCAGGAGGCTATGGGGCTCAAGGCGATGTTCGACGGGATATGGGACAATCCCTCCCTCGTCGAGGACGTTACGGAGAGGGTTGCGGCGCAGATCGAGACGCTCTACTGCGAGAACCCGCCGGAGTTCGTCTACTTCCTCACGCTCTACCACCTGTTCAGGGACTACCTCGACGACGTCGAGGAGGATCCGGTGACCTCGGTGGAGGACTTCGCGGACTCCGTCGTGTGGAACAAGCTCTACGACTTCCAGAAGGACGCCGTGGTGGGCGCCATCCGCAAGCTCGAGAAGTACAAGGGCTGCATCATCGCCGACAGCATTGGCCTGGGCAAGACCTACGAGGCGCTCGCCGTGATCAAATACTACCAGGAGCGGAACGCCCGCGTGCTGCTGCTGTGCCCTAAGCGCCTGCGGGACAACTGGACGCTGTGGACCAACGACAACGACGACCGCAACCCGCTCGCCGACGACCGCTTCAGCTACACGGTGCTCAACCACACCGACCTCTCGCGTTACTACGGCAAGAGCGGCGAGGTCGACCTGGAGCACCTGAGGTGGGGCAACTTCGACCTCCTGGTCATAGACGAGTCGCATAACTTCCGCAACAAGTCCACCGACTCCGAGAAGAAGGACCGCTACACGCGCCTGATTGAGGACGTCATCAAGAGCGGGCGCCGCACCAAGGTCCTCATGCTTTCGGCGACTCCCGTGAACAACCGCCTGCTCGACCTGCGCAACCAGATAGAGCTCATCACCGAGGGCGACGACGCCTACCTCGCGGAAAGCGACGGCATCCCCTCCATCACGCAGGTGACGCGCGTGGCGCAGCAGCGCTTCAACGAGTGGAGCAAGTTGGAGGACGGCGAGCGCACCACGGAGAGCTTCGCCGCAATGGTGAACGCCGACTACTTCAAGCTGCTCGACGTGCTCACCATCGCGCGCAGCCGCAAGCACATCATGAAGTACTACGGGGCGGCGACGGGCACCTTCCCGAAGCGCCGCAAGCCCCTGTCGTTCAAGACCCCCATCGACCTCGCGGGGGAGCTTCCGCCCATAGGCGAGCTCAACGACATGATCGCCCAGCTCACCTTTGCGCAGTACCAGCTGCTCTCCTACGTGCGGTTCGACAAGGTGGCGGACTACGAGGATCGCTACGGGGACACCTGGGGCAAGGACTTCCAGAGCCAGGTGCACCGCACCGCCGCCGTAGCCAACCTCATGCGGGTGAACCTGCTCAAACGCATGGAGTCCTCCGTGAACAGCTTCCGCATAACGCTGCGCCGCATACTCGAAGGCGCCGAGGCGCTCAAACGCGAACTCGACGCGAAGTCGTCGGGCGCCTCCTACGACGCCTCGGGCTGGGACGCAGAGTTCGACGACGAGGATGACGCCGAGGAGTTCGAGCAGGGCGGCAAGGTGAAGGTCGACTTGCGCGACGTGGACGCCATCAGGCTGGGTCAGGACCTCGACTACGACATATTCCAGCTGGGAAAGCTTCTCGAGTACGCCGACGCGGTGACGCCCGAGCGCGATGCCAAGCTCGTCAAGCTCAAGGAGTTCATCGAGGAGAAGGCGCGAAACCCGTACAACCCGGGCAACCACAAGGTGCTCGTGTTCAGCGCGTTCGCCGACACGGTCGACTACCTGTTCGACGAACTGTCGGGAAGCCTCTCCGAGGACCTGGGGCTCGAGTGCGCCGAAATCGCCGGGGCCAGGTGCCGCACGCATTCCCTCAAGCTGCCGCGGACCACGTTCGAGAACGTGCTCTCGCGCTTCTCCCCGGTCTCCAAGGAGCTGCCCGAGCGCGAGCGGGAGAAGGGCGAGATAGACGTGGTGTTCGCCACTGACTGCATCTCCGAGGGCCAGAACCTGCAGGACTGCGACTGCCTGGTGAACTACGACATCCACTGGAACCCCGTGCGCATCATCCAGCGCTTCGGCCGCATCGACCGCCTGGGATCGACCAACGCCCAGATTCAGCTCGTCGACTTCTGGCCGGACGTGGAGCTGGACGAGTATATCCAGCTCGAGGGCCGCGTGAAGGGCCGCATGGCGCTCATGGACGCCAGCGCCACCGGCGAGGAGAACGTGCTCGAGGGCAAGGCGGCCGAAGAGATGAACGACCTCATGTACCGCCGCAAGCAGCTTGAGCAGTTGCAGGAGGAGGTGCTGGACCTCGAGGACATCTCGGGCGGTATCTCCATCACCGACTTCCAGTTCGACGACTTTCGCGTGGAGCTGCAGCGCTATGACGCGGCGCACCCGGGGCTCCTGGAGACCTCGCCTGCCGACTTGCACGCGGTTGCGGCGATACCCGATGAGCTGCGCGGGGAGGTCGCGCCGGGCGTGGTCTTCTGCCTGAGGCAGAACGACGCCTCCCGCGACCCGAAGGATTCCAATCCCACCTTCCCGTACTGCCTGGTCTACGTGTCGCAGGACGGCGAGAAGGTGTCCGCTCACACGCAGCCGAAGACCGCCCTCGACCTCATGCGCGCCGCCTGCGCGGGATGCGCGGAGCCGATGGCGGAGCTCTGTCGGGCCTTCAATAGGGAGACCAGGGATGGATCGCGCATGGAGCGCTACACGGAGCTTCTGAACGCTGCGGTGGCGTCCATCACCGGCATGCAGGAGGAGAAGGGCATTGAGTCCCTTTTCAGTCTGGGCGAGGTGGGAAGCGGCGGCGCCCTCGGCTTCGACGACTACTCGCTCGTGAGCTTCGTGGTGCTGCGATGAGTATGGAGTGGAACGAGATATTCGAGCTTCCGCCTGCGGCGCTCGCCGAGGGCAGGCGCATCCCCAAGACGGTGGTCGCGCGGCAGGCGGAGCTGACCAAGCGAGAGCAGAAGACGCTCGACAAGGTAAAGCGGCTCTCTCATTTCGCGACGGTGCAGAAGTCGACGACGCGCATCCTCCCCTTCAAGGACGACGAGCACGACGTCGAGAGCATCGTGTTCCTCCTCTGCGAGATGTCCGGGAAGAGCGCGGCATTCTCGGAGGCGGCGGGGTTGCTGCATAAATGCTTCCCGAACCCGACCGTCCTGCTCATGGAAGGCTCCGGGGCTATATTCGTCTCGGCAGCGCTCACCAGGAAGAGCCTTGCCGAGAAGGGCGCGGTGGTCGTCGAGGAGCAGCGCTCCACGGGCCCCCTCGACCCCGACGACCCGCAGACGCGGGCCATGCTCGAGGGCCTCTCCTTCGGAGAGTTGCCGCAGGAGGACCTGCTTGCCTACCTCCGGGAGATGATGTGGCGCATCCGCCTCGTCAGGGCCTCCCGGACGCTCGGCTTCTACCCCGGATGCGGCGAGCGTGACAAGGAGAGCCTCATCCGCCTGCTCGCCGAGGTGGAGCGGCTCGGCAGGGAGGCATCGGAGCTCGCACAAACGAGACGGGACAGGGAGCTGTCGCTCAACGAGCAGATGAGGCTCAGGGTAAGATTGAAAGATGTGGAGAGCAGACGCGACCAGGCGGTCGCCGGGATAAAGGAGCTGTGCGGTGGAAGAGATTAGGCATATGGACCTCGAGTCGGAGGACTTGATTGCGGACCGCGTCGGGCGGCTTAAGGAGCTGTTCCCTGAGATCGCAACGGAAGGCGACGGCTCCATCGACTTCGAGAAGCTTCGCCTCATCTTGGGCGAAGAGGTGGACGAGGGCGACGAGCGCTACGCTTTCACCTGGCCAGGAAAGGCCGATGCCATCCGCCAGGCACAGACAATCTCCACGGCGACATTGCGCCCCTGCCCGGAGAAGAGCGTGGACTGGGACACGACCCAGAACCTCTACATCGAGGGCGACAACCTCGAGGTGCTCAAGCTCCTGCAGCGCGGCTACCACGGCAAGGTGAAGATGATCTACATCGACCCGCCGTACAACACCGGCGGAGATTTCATCTACTCGGATAGTTTTGCTGATAGTCTTCAGGCATATAAGCAACAAACAGGCCTACAAAATCAATCCAACGCTGAAACGAGCGGCAGGGCTCGATGATGTACCCCAGGATTAAACTGGCGAGAGAGTTACTCAAGCCCGAAGGCGTAATGGCGATAAGTATTGATGACCATGAGCTGCCTGCGCTGATTCAAATTTGCAGAGAAATATTTGGTGAGAATAATTTCGAGGGACATATTCATTGGAGAAGAAGACACAATCAACCTAACGATAAAACAAAAATGTTGGGTTTGGTTGCCGAGCACATTATTGTTTTTGCCAAAGACAGTGTTGCTCTTCGTTCTGCAGGAGTAGGAAAGCTTGATTCGACTGCAACGTTCACGAATCCCGATAATGACCCACGGGGACCTTGGGCAAGCAAGCCATGGAAAGTGGGATCAGACCAATCAGGCAGTCATTATGTAATCAAAACACCAGGCGGAGAAGAATACGACGAGGCTTGGATGGGAGAAGAATCGACTTATCAGCGATATCTCTCCGAGGGGAGAATATACTTTCCTAAAAACGGCCATGGATTGCCAAGAAAGAAATACTACCAGTCAGAAAGGGAAGAAGAGGGTCAATGCGCTACTAACTGGTGGCCTCATGATCAGTTCGGCCATAACCAAGCCGGCAACGATCGCTTGACGAGTCTTTTTGGGGTTAAAAATATATTCAGCAACCCAAAGCCCATCGAGCTTATTCAGGCTCTAATTAAGGTTGCCAACGTAAAATCTGGCGATATAGTCCTGGACTTCTTTGCAGGGTCTTCTTCAACAGCTGACGCATTATTGAATTTAAACTTCGCAGACAGTGTTAATCGTCATTTTGTAATGATTCAACTACCGCAGACCATCTCTGAAAAAGAAACGGCTTATGCGGCAGGCTATCGTCAAATTAGCGAGCTCGGCGAGGAGCGAATCCGCCGCGCGGGAAGGAAAATCGCCGAGGAGGTCGAGGAATCCAACCGACAGCTCAAAATCGGCGAAGAGCCTAAAAAAATTCCCGACATCGGTTTCCGCGTCCTCAGGCTCGACGACTCCGGCATCGCAAGGCCCGAGCCTGGACAATTGATGCTAGATCGGGTGAAGCCCGACCGCACCGATGAGGATATTGTCTTCGAGATGATGCTCAAGTGGGGCATCGAGCTCACCTACCCGATAGAAAAGGTCGAAATTGGCGGCTACCTCTGCTGCTCCGTTGCGGGCGATGCCCTCATCTGCTGCATGCAGAAGGGGCTCACCGTCGGGGCAATCCAGGCGATAGCGGACAGGCTCCCCAGCCGCGTGCTCATGCTCGACTCCATCCTCGACGACACGCTCAAGCTCAACGCCGTGCAGATCTTCAAGCACGCCGAGGAGAAGCACCAGGTGACCATCGACTTGAGGACGGTGTAGGCGCATGGCGTCTCTGGAGTTCAAATATTCCGCAGACCAGGAGCACCAGACCGCCGCGGTCGAGGCGGTCTGCAACCTGTTCCGCGGGCAGGAGTTCATGGCATCCGGCTTCACTGCTGGCACGTTTGGGGGCCTCTACAGCTCCCAGGTGGTCGTGGGTCACGCCAACGGACTCCGCGTGTCAGCGCGCCAGCTCGAGGAGAACCTGCACGCCGTGCAGGAGGAGAACAGCCTGCCGCGCACCTCGGTCACGACCGATGGGCGACTTCGCGACTTCAGCGTCGAGATGGAGACCGGCACCGGCAAGACCTATGTCTACATCCGCACCATCTACGAGCTCAACAAGCGCTACGGCCTCACCAAGTTCGTCATCGTGGTGCCGTCGGTCGCCATCCGCGAGGGCGTGAAGAAGTCCTTCGAGAGCACGCGCAAGCACTTTGAGGGGCTCTACGACCGCACGCCGCTCGAGTTCTTCGTCTACGACTCCAAGGACATGGGGCCGGTGGGCAACTTCGCCACGTCCGCCGCCATCCAGGTGATGATCATCAACATCGGCGCCTTCAACAAGGAGCTCGCAAGCGACGAGAAGAAGGGCACGGTGAACATCTTCCACCGCCCCAGCGAGAGGCTCATCGGCGGCCGCAGTCCCCAGGAGCTCGTGAGCGCCTGCAATCCCATAGTCATCATCGACGAGCCCCAGAGCGTCGACAACACCGCCAAGGCCAAGGCGGCCATGAGGAGCCTGAACCCGCTGTTCGTGCTTCGCTACTCGGCCACGCACAAGGAACCCTACAACAAGGTCTACCAGCTGGGGCCGGTCGACGCGTTCCAGCGCAACCTCGTCAAGGGGATCGTGGTCGACTCGGTCCTCTCGCAGGAGGACATGAACGGCGCCTACGTGCGGCTCGAGTCCGCCGACATGAAGAACGGCTACAAGGCCAAGGTCACCATCGACTGCCGCCAGAAGGACGGCAGCCAGAAGCGCAAGAAGGTCACCGTCAAGACCGGCGACGACCTGTACATGAAGTCAGGCGAGAACGCCGATTACGAGGACGGCTGGGTGGTGAGCAACATCGGCGCCGTGCCCGGCGAGGAGTTCGTCGAGTTCGTCAACGGCGAGTACCTCGAGGTCGGAGACGCTTTAGGCGACGTCGCCGCGCTCGCCGTCAAGGAGGCGCAGATCGCCCGCACCATCGAGGACCACCTGGAGTGCCAGCTGAGGCTTTACAAGCTGGGAATCAAGGTGCTCAGCCTGTTCTTCATCGACAAGGTGGAGAAGTACCGCGTTTACGAGCCCGAGGTCCACAACGGCGAGTACGCCGAGATATTCGAGCGCAAGTACCGCGAGATAGCAACCAGCAAGAAGTGGCAGCGCCGCTACGAGCGCGCGGGCTTGCCCCTGCCGACCGACCCGGCAGGCCTTCACCAGGGCTACTTCGCGCGCGACGGCAAGGGGAAGTTCAAGGACTCGCGCGAGGGCGCGTCCACCACGGCGGACACCTCGGCCTTCGAGCTCATTATGAAGAAGAAGGAGACGCTCGTGTCCTTCCCCGACGGCAAGGACCCCGACAAGGACGTCGCCTTCATCTTCAGCCATTCCGCGCTGAAAGAAGGATGGGACAACCCAAACGTGTTCCAGATCTGCACGCTGGTGGAGACAAACGACACGCTCACCAAGCGCCAGAAGATCGGCCGAGGGCTGCGCCTTCCCGTCAACCAGGACGGCGAGCGCAGCTACGACCCCGACGTGAACGTGCTCACCGTCATCGCCAACGAGTCATACGAGAGGTTCGCCTCCGACCTGCAGACCGAGTTCGAGCGGGACGGCTACCGCTTCGGCATCATCGCGCCGGAGTCCTTCACCAGGCTCGTGTTCAGGAACCCCGACGGCAGCGAGGAGGACCTGGGCTTCGACCGCTCCGAGGAAGTGTACGAGGCGCTGAAGGCTGAGGGGCTCGTCACCGAGACGGGAGAGGTGGTGCCCGAGCTCAAGGAGCTCGCGGAGGCGGGGAGCATCGAGCTGCCCGGGGAGCTGCAGCAGGTCGCCGACCAGGTGGCCTCCGTCATCCTGCGCAAGTCCCAGAAGCTGCAGATCAAGGACAAGAGCAAGCAGGTGGAGGTCGAGCTCGAGAAGGACGTCACGGAAGACCCGGCGTTCCAGGAGCTGTGGGAGCGCATACGCCAGACCACGCGCTTCGAGATGGACATCGATTCGGATGCGCTTGTCGAGAAGGCGATCGCTGAGATCGCGCTCATGCCCAAGGTAAAGCCGCTCGAGGTGATAAGCAGCAAGGCCTCCCTCGACGTCGGCGACGCCGGCGTCTCCACTGCGGGGGACGTGCGCACCTCGGTGGTCACCACGGACGTGAGCCGCGTCTACGACCTACCCGACCCCATATCCGAGCTGCAGGACGCGGTGGGCCTCACGCGCAGGACCATCTTCCGCATCCTGGAGGGGTGCGGGCGCATGGACGAGTTCAGGATCGACCCCATGACGTTCCTATCGCAGGTCGCTGCCAAGATCGAGGCGGCGAAGGTCGAGGTCATGGCAAGGGGCATCAAGTACACGCGCCTGCCAGAGAGCGACTGGTACACCATGGACATCCTGGCGGTAGAGGACCTCACGGCCTTCCTGGACCAGAATGCTTGGGAGCCTGCGCACCACAAGTCGCTCTACAACTACGTGGTCTACGACTCCTCCAGCGTCGAGAAGCCCTACGCGATGGCGCTCGACCAGTCGGAGGCCGTGAAGGTATTCGCCAAGCTCCCCTCGAAGTTCAAGATCGACACGCCGCTCGGCAGCTACAACCCCGACTGGGCGTACGTCGAGGACGTGGACGGCAAGCAGCGCGTCTACTTCGTCACCGAGACCAAGGGCGGCGGCAACGGCACGCCCGTCCTGCGCCCGAGCGAGCGCGCGAAGATCGAGTGCGCCCAGAAGCACTTCGAGGCGCTGGATCTGGGCGACGACTTCACATACAACGTCGAGACCACGTACCACTATATGCAAATTTAATCTGATGGGACTCCATATTGAAACGTATTGATTTACATATTCATACGGTCGCATCACCTTTAGACGAGGATTTTGAATTCGATCTCGATGTTCTTCTAAATCGTATAAAGGATAATTGCCTAGACGCAATTGCGTTGACCAATCACAATCTCTTTGATTCTGATAACTATCATCAAGTTTGCAATGCTGTACCAGCTAATGTTTGTGTGTTTCCTGGAATAGAAGTTAGTGTTGAAAACTTTCATGTATTGGTGATAGCCGACCCTGCTCGAATCGATGAGTTCTCTTCTGCTTGCTTGAATGTTCCTGAGATCCAACAGGGTGATAACGGGATTACCGTAAACGATTTCTTGCAGCTTTTTGGTGATGGGACATATATTGTTATTCCTCATTTCAAAAAGAAGCCAGCTATATCCTCTGCTGGACTTACCGCCCTGGGCGGTATCGTGACCGCTCTGGAAGTGTCGAGCGACAAAAAATGGTATTGCGAAAACAAATCAGCTGAAAAACCTGTCGTAATTTTCAGTGATTGCCGCTGTGGGAAAGGCGCTATCGCTCCATGGGGACGTTACACCTATGTCGGTATTGGCGAGATGAATTTTGATTCTTTGCGTCTCGCTTTCAGAGACAAGGATAAATTTTCCATTACCGAGCGAGAAGACCATATTGAGCTTTCGCCCGGACTCTACGTTGCATCTGGCTTAAATGTTGTCGTTGGTAGCCGCTCGTCAGGAAAAAGCTATCTGCTCGATAGAGTCTATGAGTCAAGTGACCCTGATGACGTGGTGTATGTTCGGCAGTTCGATATAGTCAAAAATGCAGAAGAGAAGGCATTTAGAGAAAAACTCGCAGATGAAGAAGCTTCTATCAAAGCTGATTACTATAAGCCAATGAATGGCATCTCTTCAGCATTGTTGAATCTGCCTTCGAAAGAAACTATAAACAAACGCATCAAAGAGTACATCTCGAACCTTATTCTGTACGCCGATTCTGCAGCTCGCGAAGATGAGTTTTCTAAATGCCCTATCTACAGTGCTGGAAAAATCGCGCAAGATAACGCTAATAAGGAACAAGAGGTTGCGCAGGCTCTCATCACCTTGCTGAATGAGAACCCACTATCAATTGAGATTAGTGAGAGAATCGGTCGGGCAACACTAGTTTCCCTGCTTAAAATCGCTATCGATCTATACAAAGCAAAAGCACTGCGTTGCAAGTGCATCGACTATGCCAACAAGATATCCAAAAAAATCAAAGCGGAGCTATCCCTTGAATCCAGCCGTCCGGCTTGCCCCGAGTCTCCATTTGCTGAAGCTGCGAAACGCAAAGCGTACGTCATTCGTTTGGCAAAATTGCGAGGGGCTACAAAATCGGAAGTCGAAATTAGCAGGAGGAAGATTGGGAAGTTCAGCCGAATTACGAAACGTATTCCTTATGGAAATGCAAAGACTCTAAAAACTGCTATAGAAGCTAGAACTTCTCTTACTGGAATTACAAAACTTGATGATGTCGAATATGTTGAGAAGATACTTGATGCAGATGGAGTTTCTGATATCAGCAGAGCCCTGTTTGATATAAACGTTGTGCTGGAAAACGAGCGTGGCGAAAATGTCTCTGGTGGCCAGAAAGCAGAATATCTTTTCTTCCAGGCATTAGATAAAGCTGCAAGCCAGGACATCGTTCTCATAGACGAACCTGAATCGTCTTTCGACAACCCGTTTCTCAATGCCCTTATTGCAACGGAAATAAAAAGGATATCGTCTAAGGCAACCGTATTTCTTGCAACACATAACAACGTTCTCGGAGTGTCGATAAAGCCTGATGGAATTATTTATACCGGTTTCGAGAATGGTGTACATCGAATCTACACTTGTGACTCTTCGGATAGCTGTATGAGGTCTTCGGATGGGCATACGGTTGAGAGAAGCGAAGTCCTCCTTAAGCTCATGGAGGCAGGCGGGACAGCGTATGACGAAAGGAAGCCTTATTATGGACTTGTTGGTAATTGATGGGAACGAAGCGAAATTTTGTGGCAAGACAGGTCAAACCAAGCTTGTATCCCAGGTGACGCCGGAAGATATCAGCCTAGCGCTCGAATGCTTGCTTGAAAACGACCAGGTTGGTATTGCTGCAGATGAAGACGAAAATAAAATAACCAACCCGGCGCAAAAAATTATTTTCCAACAGCTGAGAACCTCATTTAAGGAGATACTCGATTCTCGGGAGACGATTCTTGGAGAAATTGATGCCACGTTTCATGATGCAGAAGAAAAATACCTTGGCTCGAAAAGCCAGGAATAAGAAAGATGGCATTTGGCTTGTTAAACCC
>JABLTQ010007901.1_pt1 | contig 10907 bp, 12 predicted proteins | sample 7160101 | NCBI WGS metagenome assembly JABLTQ01 (sample SAMN14651228, study PRJNA627086) | human gut metagenome | isolation source: feces | host: Homo sapiens
ATTAGTGGAGCAGCCACCTTATCCGCTGCTATGATGCCAATTTGGGCGGTTGGAGGTAATAATTGAATTGAGAATACTATTTAACAATTAATATCAGAAAGTAAAAGAAATACCTGTAACTTTTGATTACTGTAGTGACCTCCGAAATATAGATTTGAAAAGTCTATATTTTGGGGGTCACATCAAATTTAGTCCCCTTTTATTATGAAAATTGCAAAGCTTCACGAGTTAAGTTATCTAGTGCATTAAAAACCGAAGGATGATGAGAGAGATATTCTTTTACTCCGAAAATTCCACGTCCTAATTTTTGTCCATTAAATGAATACCATTCGCCTAGCTTCTTTACTACTCCAAGTTGAATAGCAGTTGTAACGACATCAATTTCTTGAGAAAATCCGTCTCCAAAAATATTAATAACAGTTGGCTTTTTATAGGGCGATGAAACCTTATTTTTGACTGTATGAAGTGTTGTTTTTTTACCAATGGTATCTATTCCATCTTTAATTTTTTCTCCAGATTTCACTTCGATACGAACAGATGAGTAGAATTTTAGAGCCGAACCACCTGGGGTGGTTTCTTTATTTAAGAACAAGCCACTCATGGTAGAGCGTATTTGGTTGATGAAGATGATTACTGTCTTTGTTTGGTTAACTTTACCTACTAACTGTGAAAGTTGCTCAGACATCATTTTAGCTTGTTGACCAGGCATTTTAACACCATCTATCTCAGAAGCAGGAGTGAGTGCTGCAACTGAATCCACTACAATTAAGTCAAAAGCTCCTGTTCTAACAAATTCATTAATCATATAGAAAGCCTCTTCTCCTGTATCAGGTTGAGCAAATATTAGACTATCTGATTTGACACCGAGGTTTTCAGCATATTCTATATCAAGTGAGTTTTCAGCATCAATATAAGCCACATAACCCCCGTTTTTTTGTGTTTCAGCTACTGCTTGGAGCGCTACAGTTGTTTTTCCAGAGGATTCTGCTCCAAATAGCTCAATGAGTCGTCCTTTAGGATAACCACCGATACCAATTGCGCAATCTAATGACAGAATACCTGAAGGTAGTGCCTGAACATGTTGTGAAGCTTTCCCTTCCTCATTCAAAATGGTATTAGAGCCAAACTTTTTTTCAATCGATTGTGTTGCTTTGAGAATAGCTAATTTCTTTTCTTCTGGATCATCTAATTTTCTTACTTTATAAGAATTATATTGAGGTTGTTCCATGGATTTCTCCTTTCAATATTGTTTGAGGTAGGAATCAAAATATTGTTTATCAGTTAATTTAACGATGGAGCTAAATTCCAGTTCTAAATAATGTCCATCTATTTTTTTTAGGATTATTCCTGTTTTATCTTTCCAATCTACAATGATTCCATCTACATTTTTTAAATTCTTACCTACCTGGTACTCTATATTAATTTCAAGCTGAAGGCTCTTTGCGAAAGAAATCATGGTAAGAATCTCATCTTGTTCCAAAGAAAAATCTGGCTCTTCAAAGGTAAATTCTTTATGATAATCACGATGAGCTGAAGCAAGTTCGGCAGTCGCAAAAGGATTCCATTTCATTTTCCCTCTATCTTCATACGTTCTTATTGATTCATATTTACTATAAGACCTGTCAACACGACTCAATTCAAGCCCTCCAATCCACCTGCAGAGTGTCCTCCTACCATTTTGCTTCTTGCAACTGCACGTGACCCTTTCTTAAGAACAGTTGCTTTTTGAACAGAAACAAAGTGATATTTTTGACGAATCGAGTCAAGTGCTTCTTGCACAGCTTCGTCCTTTTTTTGTTTAATTGTTTCTTCGTTTTCTTCATCAGAATCAAAGAGTGAAATAAGTTGATAAGGTTCGTCTATCAGATTATTGGCACTAACCCCAATCCGTCTAACTGCGCCTTCATCATATTTTTCATTAAATAGTCTGATAGCAATTTCTTGTAAATCTTTAGTAGAGCTAGTTGGTTCAATCTTTCTAGAAACTGAGAGTGACTTTTTATAATCAGCCATTGAAAATCCCACAAAGAGCGAAAAATTTGTCGCTTTTTTCTTTGATTTTCTTAGTCTCACAGCAACTTGTTCAGCCATTTCATTTATTATCAATCCTATTTCCGATTTACGTGTATAATCTCTAGGTAGGGTTTGACTATTTGAGAAACTGACAGATTTCCTTTTATACTTGTCAGTTAAACGTGTTTCATCAATTCCGTTAGCATGAAAAAATTGTTGAAGCCCAATCACTCCTAACTCACGCTTTAACATATCAGGGTCAGCATGAGCAAGCTCTTTTATTGAATGTATCCCCAATTTATTTAAACGTGCTTCAGTTCTTACATTAATCCCCCAAAAGTCAGTCATATCAGAGATTGACCACACCTTAGAGGGAACATCTTCATATCGAATCAACGCTCTCATGTTGGAGTTATGTTTAGCATAATTGTCCATTGCAAGTTTAGCCAGTAATGGATTGTCTCCCATTCCAATTGTCACATACAAGCCGGTTTGATGATAAATTTTACGCTGCAGCATTTGAGCTAACTTATCCATTTGTTCGTATTTATCAGTAATTTCAGGAAAGAAGAAGTCCAAAGATTCGGTAACATCTAAACAGGATTCATCTATCGAGTAAGCATGGATTTCATCTATAGAGGTAATTTCTCTCAAAATATTGATTACTTCTAAATTCTTTTTGATATATAGCAGCATTTGAGGAGGAACAATATAAGTTTGTCTTGCCCAACGTTCAACTTCAGCAATATATTTTGGGTCAGGTTCTATTGTCTGTCCAAAAATATCTGTATGTTTTTTATACCATAGACGATAGTTAAATTTTCGGTTATGTACCAGAAACGGAAGTTCTTTCGAATGACTGACATTAGACATTCCGAATACTTTCTTGAAAGTTGGACTAGCAGCAAGTATTAATCCATTTGAATTATCAGCTCTACTCATTACACAAAGAGAAGTAGTAAGAGGATTTAATCCACGTTCAATACATTCAATTGAAGCGTAATTAGACTTAACATCTTCAAAAAAGATAGCTCGTTGAGGTTCAAGTGAGTAGTCAAATTGTCTATTTAGTTTTTGAGTTTCCATCTTCCCCTCCGAGTAGTATATTAAGCCCAAATTATCCGTTTAATTGATATTATACTCTAAATATATGTATAAATCAAAATAAAATATCAGAAAAAATAGTAAACAAGCAAAAGGAGTAGATATCATTTTAGTCTAAAAAAATCTTGAAGTATCAGAAAAGATTAAAGATTGACAAGGTTAAACTTTCCATATATAATTAAGGGTTCTGTTGCAAAGTTTTAAATCTACTATCAAATAAGGTAGAATAATAGAAAAAGATAGCAGGAGGAATGACGATGAATCAATTCATACAGTTTGTTTCTGCTCTTGCTGTCAGTATACTGACAGAGTCTTTTAAAGCTTGGCTTAGCGATAAAAGGTCTAGTAAGAAAAACAAAAAACGCCATTAAGCTTTAATGCCAGGTACGGCAATACCTGGTATTTTTTTATAAAAAAATAGAGCCCGGCAAGGCTCTATTTCTGGTAGCACTATGATGCGCAAACCAATTCATACGTTAATTTTATTTTAACTTCTTATATTTTATTTGTCAAGCGTATTTAATTTTAGTTGTGGGAAAATAGATTTTAATATATAAAATTTTGTAAAATAGAAAAATATAAGTTATTATTATATATATCAATTTAAATAGGGAGTCATTTAATGAAAAAGGCAGGAATATTATCTCTCATTTTAACAAGCAGTTTTATTTTAGTTGCTTGCAGTTCAAATGTCAGTAATAACTCAAAATCTCAAAAACCAAGTACAACAATATCCAAAAAATCAACAGTACAAAGCAATACTATTGATTTAAAAGGTAAAGATATAATTGAATATAAGAAACTTTCTTATACTAAGCCTGAACAATTAAATAATATCATTGGAACTTATAAATATAATGACTCAAGTAATTCTAATTATGGATTAGTGATATTTTCAGATGGAAGATATATTATTTATAATGCTATAGAAGAGGAAGGTACTCAGACTAATTATTTTGATAGTAAATCTGTTATGCAAAAAAAAAAATTGAATGATAATTCATATCCAAAGCAAGTATCATTGGAATCTTCAGGGAGAATAATAGAAAAAGATGGTATATATTTCTTATTAGAACTACAACCATCGACAGTGTTAAATACTCTCAATACTGATGGGAATCAAGTTTTTAATCAAGTTTTTAAGGACTCTGATAAAATACAAGGTCAAAAATCTCTTAATAAGGCAACAAAGGAAATAGAAGATAATAATAAAGGATTTATTAAGGATGGAAAATATTATGAATCAAAAAATGAACCAAGCCAGAACAGTTGGAACAAGGTTGAAAATTATAATGAATACGATGCTAATTTAAAAAATGCCACTTTTAAAATATATATGAATGAAAAACAATATATAAAAGATTATTTAGAAAGTAATAGTTTAAACGATTTATTTTATCTTACAGGTTGGGGAATGAAATCAACTATATATGATAGTAATACTTCTTCTATAGAAATTAAAAGTTTAACCTCTGAAGAACTACAATCAGCAAAAGGAACAGAAGAACCACTTAAATATGGTTTTAAAGTATTAAAGAACTTAAATGGTGAATTTGTAACTGCGACATCATATGCTACAGATGGTAAAATCATATATAAATTAAAATTTGATCAATTAGGAATAAAAGCAGAAGAATTTGCTTCTGAAAAAAATTCAGATAATATTTTTAATTCTTATAATTAAATAAACTAATAGGATTTAACAAAAATCATAGTGCGAGTTCATATCAGACCTATATTTAAGTTTTATTATGAAGACTGAGACTTTTAACCTTTAAAAATTTCATATATTGAAACAAGTATCCTTTTATTTTTAGTTGTTGAAATCTGAAGGGACATGGGATCTCCTATAGAAAATGGTTAAATGATATTTTGCTGTTTACCATGGTAAATCCAAAAAAAAGCCACAAAAACAATGTGACTTTTTTTAATAATTATATTGTGTCTCCGCTCGATAACAAAAACTTTATAGACTATTAAAGAAAGAAATGAACCAAGTTATAAAACCAAAAATTGGGAAAATCATCTACCAATAGATTGAAAAAAATTGCCAAAAGTTTTCAAAACGTTCTTTTTTCTCTTTTAATTTCATTCCCTTAGTAAGAGGGTACTTCTGATCTAGCGTTTCATTTAATTTAACTCCTAAATAGTAATTTGCTAGACCTATTAACAATAATAATAAACTTACCCATGCCAGCCAAGACAGTGTAATGTTATAGCCAGATGCTAATTCATTAATTTCAACACCTAAAATTGACATAACCAAAAGTATAGCTGCTATAACCAATAAAGTAATTGAGACGGTTATAGTCTGTCTATATTTCAGTTGAATAAGCTGTTTGGATTTGTATCAAATAACTAGACACTAAATCAGCTCTAATTTAAGTAAAAAAGAGGAGGTAAATCTCTTCTTTTTTAATACTATTTTTTCTTACCACTAATAACTTTTGCCACAAACAGCGCCGCACTTGCTGCGGCAGGTACTCCAACTTCTGCAACTTTTTTCGCAGTACTCACAAATGACTCGAATACTCGAGTGTGCTCACGACAAAAGAAGGCTTTCTTATCAAAAGTTTCTTTATCACAGCTTGGCATCATGCATTTTTTCGGTTTCGATTCTCTCATAATCCTGCTCTCCAATCCTTTTATTTATCACTTCATCAACTAAATAGGTGATTCTGTCAGTCACATCTAGGGAAATTTCATCAAACTTTCCGTCCATACCTTTGTGCGCATTGTCAATCTGCCAGGCAAGCGTTCTTTCAGTATCACCAACTTCTTCAAGTAATGTTTGTCCTATGAACGACTTATAGTTCATTAGTGTTGCAATCAATGCTTGTTGCTCGCCTAATGCAGTGTGAGCGACAAGGTTTAATTGGACAGTTGAATTTAAATAACCAATTGAATTTTGAAGGTGATTATCGATTCGTTGTGCCTCTTTGGGTTTGATTTTGGTATCAATGAAGGCTAGTGCATCATGATGAATGGCTAGCATCAACTTCGCGATAGTGTCGTTATTTGTTTTGACGGCTGAAATCAACAATTCCTTTTTTACTGTCTCGTCATCTGCTGACAAGGCTTCCACGACCTGCTGTCGAGCACTAAAAAAGCCAGCATATCTGTCATTGTATTGTCCTTGTTCAACTCTTTCAACCAAGCGATTCAAATTCTCTATTTTCTCGACAATATCAGCCAATTGCCCTTGAATAGCAGATAATTCAGGCAAATTACCTAAATTCTGAACGACCTTTTTATCTAGAGTTACAAAGCTTTGGCTCTTCCCGGTTGAAACATCTTTAATGACTGCATACGTTTCTCCTGTCTTCTTACGGATACCTAAGGCCCACTCACCAGATTTCAGCTTTTCCTTAACATAATCAGACAGCTTTGCTACATATTCGACCTCACCCTTGTTCGACAATTCTTCGATAAGTTTTGCCTCTGAAATGTGAGAAAAAACACTTGTTCGTATTTTCTCCGAAAGAGATAAACCAGCCGCTTTTTGCAGCGGAGCCAAAGAGTAAGAATTAAAGTCGTAGTTGTATAAACCTTGATTGGTAACGTCAATATCGGTGTCTTGATTGCTTGGTAATGCTATCTCAAATTCACTCATCCTAGACCTCCTTGTAGATCGATGATTCTAATTATATCATGCTTGATAGTATAGCTACAACTTCTTTCTTTCAAAACTATCCAAAATCGATTTGGTCTAAAATTGTTTCACGACTGGCTTGATCTAAACCGAGATAAGCTAAAGTCATAGCTTCACTGGAATGGTTCAATAAATGCATAACTAAACCAATATTATAATTTGACTGCGTATAAACACGGTAAGCGCCTGTTTTACGCATGGTATGTGTTCCTAAATAGTTGATACCTAAAAGATCGCCAACGTGCGCCATGACCTTATAAAATTGCTTTTCAGTGATATGGCGCTCTGTGCGAGAGGTTGATGGAAATAACCATTGAGAATTAAGATTTTGTTGGACCAGCCAATCATGATAAATTAATAAATCTTGTTGTACTGGTTTCAAATATAACGTATTCGCTTTTCCAGTTTTTTTATCATGAATAAAAGCCGTGCTTTTGATAGAACCATCTGGGTTAAAGACATCGGATTTTTTTAATTTCATGACATCACTCACACGGAGTAGTGTGGCCTTACCGACTTGGAAGATCGTATAGTTACGACGGCCAGCCCGAAAACTATCAAGTAACGTATCTTGCACCATTTTTAAGACGTTCGAATCTTTGATGGGAAGAACGATTTGTTGAACCATATGAATTACCACCTTTCAAATATAACTTTTTTTCCAGTCAGTTCAGCTAATTTTTTGATTTGATTGTATAAGCCTATTTTTGAAAAATTAACATACATATGGTATTTAGTTAGTTCTATTGGTTTAGTCAACTTCGTCCCTTTAGCTGATATATGTTCTCTATTGCCAAGTATTTGTACTGTATTGGGTTCATTAGGACTCATTAAAGGAATCAATTTATCCAACTCTGCGGATAATACTAAATTAGAAACTAATTGCGTAAATACATCTCTATATGATTTCCCAGTATATAATGATTCTCCAAATATGATTGATATATGACTATTTAGAGTTGAGTTGTCACTATTATCTTCAGTTTGAATGTGTTCTGAATCAAATAAATCGATATTGGCAACATCATTCAATAGTTTCTCAACCTTATTCCATAATGACAGAGCTGAAAATTTGCTTAATTTATCAATATAGCTTTTATTTCCTTGAGTGCTATTATCTAAATCAATATTAGCAGTATTCATTTTTTCAATGATTAAACGTTCTAAAAGATCTAGTTGTGCTTTAGATAGATGCCCATCTGTAAAGGGCCATGCTAAAATGTAGGAAACGGGCCATTGAAAATGTAGGTTAACTTTAAAATTGTGATAGGCTTTTCCTTATGAGAAAAGACATCCTAGAAAGTATAACCGAACATCTTATGACTGGAATTAAACCTAATTTCGCTGATATTGCCAGACGCTATAATTGTGACTATCGGACGGTCAAACGTTATTATGACCTCGGAAAAGAAAAGACCCTTGAAGAAGCTTCAAAACGAAGGGTCCCACCGTCACTTATTGAGAACTATAAATCAATCATTGAAGATAAACTCAAGCTTGGCTGCTCTGTGCGCTCAATTTACTACTTCATCCAACTAAAAGGCTATCAAGGCTCATATACGACCGTCAAACGCTATGCCAGATTGATTCGAGAATCCTGCAAACATAAAGCAACGATTCGAATTGAAACAACGCCTGGACTTTCTGCTCAAGTCGACTGGAAAGAAAATTTAAAACTGATCTCACGCAATGGTGAAGTGTTTACGATTAATATCTTTCTGTATATTCTTGGCTACTCTCGGATGAAGTATCTTCAATTGACCGTCGACCGTCTCCAACCCACACTCTTTGAGTGTCTCAATCACGCTTTTGAGAAATTCGGAGGTGTCCCTGAAGAAATTTGGTTTGACAATATGAAAACAGTGGTGGACCATTCTAAAAGTCAATTCTCAAATGTTGTTTTCAATGAACGATTCAGGCAGTATGCAAAAGATGCTGGATTTAAACCCATTGCTTGTCGGCCATTCAGACCTCAAACCAAAGGTAAAGTAGAAGCGCTTGCGAGAACTGTTGACCGCCTGCTTGTCTTTAACAATGAGTTTGAAGACCTTGAAGAATTACAAGCACTGGTCCAACAATTGATGGAAGATTTGAATCATAAAGAAATCTCTCAAGCGATTGGAACCTCACCTTCTGAACGTCTTGACCAAGAGGCGTTGAATCTCAAGGCTTTTGATTTAGAGCTTCTCAAAGTTTATAGTCAATTGAGTGTTCCTTTGACTCGAAAAGTCTCTAAAGAGGCACTTGTGATCTTTGAAGGGCGTAAATATTCAGTGCCGGTTAAATATATTGGACAGACCGTAACCTGTGAAAAAGAACAAGAGGACCTTAAAGTCTATTGTGACCAACGCTTGATTGCTCGTCATCCTTTAAGCGACCGTCCCTTTAATTATCGCCGTGAAGATTACGTTGAAATTCTTAAATCAGATGTCTTCAAACATCTTGAAGAAGACGAACTAGAGGCTTATGTGGATGAGAATCTTCAAGCCTACGATTTATTGTGAAGGGAGCGCTTATGACAACTTATCATCAATTACTCAACCAATTGGACCATTTAAAACTCGATCGTGTGCGTCAGCTCTTACCAGAGTTCTTAGATGAGCATGCGGATATTTCCTTAGTAGAGGGCCTTCATGAACTCTTGAGTGAAGAACTTCGTGAACGAGAAGCGCTCCTTCAGGAAAGACGATTAAAAAAAGCCCATCTGCCTTATGAAAAGCGTGTGATGGACTTTGATTTTCAGTTTCAACCGAAAATTAATAAAGCAGAGATTTTAGATTTACATACCTTACGTTTTTTAGATAAGCATGAGAATCTTCTCTTCATTGGCAATAGTGGCGTAGGTAAGACACATTTAGCTATTTCTATCACTTTAGAAGCCCTAGAGAAAGGTTATAGCTCTTACTTTTGTATGAGTACTGAATTAGTGGACCGTTTATTAAGAGCCAATCAAAAAGGAACTTTAGAGCGAGTATTAAAACAGTATGCCAATTATGATGTACTTGTTATTGATGAAGTGGGTTATCTGCCCTTTTCAAGAGATGGAGCGAGTCTTCTCTTTCAACTGATTAATATGAGATATGAAAAGAAATCCACGTTGATTACTACGAATATCCCACTTTCTCAATGGTCTGAGTTTCTTCAAGATAAGAAATTAACGAATGCTTTATTGGACCGCTTGGTTCATCATTCTAAAGTCATTTCTATTACTGGAAAATCTTATAGAATGAAAGACTATAGTGAGAAGAAAACCAAAACCCCAAAAAGTAAATAAAGTGATGGGCCCAAAACCAACAATTTGGGTGGCCCATTTCCTACATTTTCAATGACCCAAAACCAACATTTTTAGATGGCCCTTGACATTTTAATTCATAAGCTAATTGAATTTGTTCTTCTGTAAATTTATTGGGTCTACCCTCTTTAAAGTTTGGATTATTTTTTCTTGAATATTCTTTTCCCTCTTGTGTTCTGCTAACAATCATATCTCTTTCAAATTGAGCAAAGGCACTAAAAATAGTAAAGATTAATTTTCCAGTTGCGGTATTATCTATCACTCCCATATTTAAAATATTTATTTTTATATCCTTATCAAAAAGTTCTTGAATAGTTGCTAATGCTTCTCTAGTATTTCTTGCGAAGCGATCTAGCTTTGTAATGATTAAAGTATCTCCTGATTCCAATGTATTTAATAAATTTATAAAGGCTGGGCGACTATTTGTTTTTCCAGTAAATTTTTCTTGGAAAATTTCTTCTGCACCAGCATTCTTTAATTGTTCGATTTGAGATTCTAGTTTTTGGTCTATTGTACTTACTCTAGCATATCCATATTTCATGATTTTCTCCCTCCACTTATGAGCCTTTTATAATTCAAAACTAATCCATCAAAGTTTAGGGTATCTTACACCTAATCAATTTGAAAAGGTAAGTGCTTAAAATAAATAGATTAAAATTCTACGTTTGTTACTCTAAAAACTTGACTTAACATCAAAGTGATATTAAGTCAAGTTCTTAAATTCGGAATAGTAATGCATTAATCAAGATATAATCAGTTAGGACTTTTATACTATATTTGAAAAGTTTATCAATACTTGTATTTAGTTTAAAATTTTAAAAAAAGCAATTGAAGACAGTAAATATG
>JABLTQ010029550.1_pt1 | contig 10855 bp, 8 predicted proteins | sample 7160101 | NCBI WGS metagenome assembly JABLTQ01 (sample SAMN14651228, study PRJNA627086) | human gut metagenome | isolation source: feces | host: Homo sapiens
TATTTAGTTACTGTTTTAATGTTTAAACAATTACTAACCATTTCCCATATAAAGTTAATATTTAATATATTATATTAGTATTACATACCCCCTATATGGCTGAGTGTTACAAACCTTAAGAACAGAGACTATGAAGAGTAAAACTTCATATTATGTATGTCCGAATTATTTTATACATAAAAAAAGAGCATAGCTTAATACTATGCTCTTTTTTTATTCTCATTTAACGGAAACTATATCACAAAAGTATAGCTCTTATATAAACAGAGAGCCTTCAAAGCTTACCTATGCACCATAGCTGACTAGCAGTTTGAGGAGAGGGGACAGCATTTTTTATCCGATTTTTCCGCTAAAAATTCGCTCTACACCATTTTTTCCCTGATTGAGAGAAGATTTCCATAGTTTGAACTGTCTCTTTGGAGACATAAAGAACTTCTATGGAATCCTTGTAACGCTACTTGCATGCCTACTTCTGAAGGACATTCTTCTAATACAAGCCTCAAAGTTTTTCTCATTCTCTATTCGTCTACCAGAAGTTCAGTTCACTCTCGCTATGAGTCTCCCCTTCAAGTAGCAGTGATGTCCTCTTCTGTACGGCAATTTCAATATACTTCAAACGCTTTGAAGAAAGGTTATAACGAGGATGTTTCTTCAGCTTAAAGTTTAGGAGATGTCGTAATCCTTCACGATGTCTTGACTTCATACAAGACTTAGCTACAGAGAAAAAGTTGCTGTAACACACTGGTGCTTGGACATCAGCGAAATTAATAAAATCATCCTTACTCTCCATTTCTATGGGAGAGGCAAAATTAAACAATGAATTCCCGTGATCAAACAGCGGTGCAGGAGCTTTGAGAGTATTTGTTGCAGCATCCACAAGGAAACCAAAGTTTCCAAAGTGGCGATCAGTATTGGCAATGACAGCATCAAAGACGAACATATCCTCCAGCATATCCCTATACTTAGAATCAAGCGTTCCATAGTAATCGATGACTGCCTGCATTCCTCCTTGCTTCACAATATTGCCCACAGGAACAAATGAAACATCCTTACTGGTGAAAATTTCACACTTTGAGCAAAGTCTCGATTTCCATTTGGCGATATTATACTCGATTGCATTCACACCGAGTATCTGGGCAATCTGCCATGCATAGTATTCTGAATAGGGCTCATTTCCTGTATTTGATGCCCCTACAGTACCACCTTTATAAAGGTATATTTTACCAGATTTCCTGCGCCAGCACTTCGGAAGCATACCGTTCGTTGTGAATTCAGGACTCGATACTACAGATGTACGAACAGAGCTGCCATAGCCGGTAAAAGCAATATTGGCTAACAACTCGCTGAATTTATTGTCGTAAAGATTGCACTGGTCAAAGGTTTTGGAATCCCCTTCCCGTACAACCCAGTAGCTGTCGTTGAGAGAAAGCCCCTTGCTGACATCTATGATGCCCATTGTGCTATTCGCAGATAGACCGATCTTTGCCAGAAACGAATGGATGTACGCTCTGTTCCTGGGAATCTTTCTATGCTTCAGCCAACGGGCAAGGCCCCTATCCGACACTTCCATTCCAAGCGGCATGAGTGACAGAGCATCCTGATCTATGTGCGTTATGGAGATCTCAGGAATATCACCGGTATCCTTAGCGGAAAATCGAATCAGCTCCCTGTCGAAGAGCTTCAAGATATAATCAGCCATGTCTGCTCCGTTTCGGGCTACTCGCTTGCCTACCTGAAATTTTTTCCATGTGTCGAGCTGTGTGTAGATACGCACAAAAACACCTTTCTTCCTCTCCATCACCTGGATGAGCAAGCTCCGTGAATCATCCTAAAAATTAGGGGATACCACAACTCCTACCCACTCTATGTCTCGGACATACCACGTTTTCCTTAAATCAAAAAGCGTTCTGTTCCTCCCCAATGTCATGGTCTTACGAATCCAATTTCAGCAATGTTTCTCTCTTGCTCCTCTGGAGAAGTCCTGCCAATGGAATGAACTTTTACCTGGTTTAAGAGTTTTCGGAGTCAACGCTTTTTGCTGCCGTTATCTTTGCCATAAGATGCATCATTTGAATAAATCTAGCATAAGGAAATTTTATGCTGAACATTTTTTATTTCCCAATATATTTTATTGAAAAAGATGTCTGCTTCGTGCATATCTGAAAAACAAAATTCCTTTGATATTTCTTTTATTAAATCACAATATTCGGCATAGTCTTCTCCATTAAAAGAAAAGTGTATTTTATGTCTGAAAGTTACACCTGCTTCTTTTGTCAATACAGTAAAAGGATTTCTATTTAATACGGCAAAATCTTTCGGATTGTATGAAATCATAATTTCTGTGATGTAATTAACCCCCGCACCTTCAATTGTTTTTGCAATTTCCTTTGCTGTCGAAAAAACTTCATTCGCACATTTTGATTTATTGTCACGGATAAATCGAACAAGTGCAACAAAGTTCTTATGATATTCATAAATGGATGTTTTTTTTCTATGTAATCCTCCTGAATGCCAATTTTGTAACACGCTATCGAGCAGCAGAATAAATTTTTGTTTAGACAAATTAGGAGTATCTGCAATTTCATTTAATTTTTCTACAGCCTTGCAATATGAGCTTTTTCGTTCTGAAAACATTTTTTGCCAATCTTTTTGTGGACATTCGTCAAGATGTTGTTTTAATGTAGTATAATTGAAAACATATCCACATATTGGAGGAGCAGGATTTATTTCCCTACGATGCATTTGCTGTTCATTATAAAAACATCTATACTGCGCAATTGTTAGAAGAGTTACAGATATAGAGTTTGATATGTAGTTATCAAATGTTGATTTTGATTGCTTCCAAATATCAGAATTAGGCTCACATTCAAAACTTATTGAGATCTCGTTATTTGAGCTTATTCCTCCTTTAGTCATATTTGCAGAGCCCAAAATAATTTTACATCTTTCATCTGTTTCAAATAAGTACATCTTTGGGTGAAAAATGCTGTCACCCGATACAGCTTTGTAAAGATATAATTTTGAGCTTGGATAGTTTTTTAATAAATTAAGCAACTTGGTTAGAGCTTCAGGATCAGTCAGTCCGAAGTTTTGTCCTGCAATAATGTTGAGCTCACCATTCTTGGAGAGAAATATTTTTAATGTGTCTATAATAAGGCTTAAACCTGACATTTTTAAAAAAGCAACTGAAATGTATGCTTTTTTAAATGTTTTCAGGCAGTCACAGAGTTCATTTATGTGGCTTTGTGCGTCGTTTAAATTATTAAGGATTTTCATTTTCTTCTCCAAGAATGATTGCGGTTTACCCAGTATTGTAAAAATTTTATATACTATTAGAGATTTTCTTCTGAGACGTGCAGATAAATACATTTTGACAAGATGTTCTTCATTAATTTTGATAGTGTTACTTTATCCATCCGCACTACAAGTTGATAACTTCTCCAGTTTGTCTACAATATATTTTCCATACACACAACTTATTTTTAGGATAAACACTACCGCATTTCATAGAGTTCGATAAAATAGCATCGCTAAATGCAGGTTTTTCAAGTGTATTTTTGCAATTTCCATGATTTACTTCAAAACATAACCCAGAGGAACACCAACGAGGCTTACTATATCCCTATTGATAATCCTAGTGTGTACAAAAATATAGCTATAGTCTTTTGTTATGCAGCCAACCAGGAGAAGTTAATCTCGTATGAAATGAACAGGATTTGAATTTAATTTACTCCTTCAGTCAGACAAAGATTCGCGTAATCAACTCGGTAGCGATCTGACGACTGCTGATATTCCCATGATTCAACCCAAAAACTTCGGATATCCCTTGGTACAAAAAGTCTTCATGACTAGTACGCTTCAAACATAGCACGCTGGTACTCGCCATCGGCATTTGTAGAGGCATCTAACAAAAATCGTTCGTTTCCATACTCTAGAATTGAAATAAGAAAATATATGCCTGATCAAAATTTCACTGAAATTCTGTACAGACAAATATACTCTACAAAATTTCTGTAAAAAAATAAACTTTATCTTGCACTATTTCCTGCAATACTATAACACTAAAAAAGTGTTTACTTGGAAAATTTTATTTTTCATTAACGGCTTGCATTGGAATTTTTAGTATTCCCGCCCTCGGCACCAGCAAGACATCAAGGGTTGTGGCAAGTAGCCGCAACCCTTTCTTTTTTTTTGTTGTTTCGAGCAGCACAGCAAGCCCAGCCTGTCCCCTGTTTTTCCTGCTTTCACGAATTTGGGTCAAACAGGTGGTACAAAAGGTGCCTCAGATGCCATCCGCTGCCACTTTCTCTCCTCCCCCGCACAGCACTTGCCACTCCCACCCAACACCCCGACGTTCCGGTCAGCATCTTCTTTGTGTGGGCCGCATCTTCTATTTTCGTTGTGCCCTGCCTGCTGCTGCCAAAAAACGTCTGGGGAATGCCGAGATACGCCTGAGCCTGGGAACATGTTTCCGACAGGAAGCCAAGCTGCTTGCCTGCCAGCTTTTTGCCTTGCTGCATACTTCGTTACCTGACGTACCTGATCTTCCCACGCTGCGGCATATCCTTGTCCGTCATCTGTCTGTTGTGCAGGGAAAGGATGTCAGTGAATACGGGAAACGTGGTCCCCGAAAAACGGCTCTGCTCTGCTCTTTTTCGCAAACACCAGCAATGAGGCTCACAAACAGCATGGATGCAGGAGATGCAAGAGGCTTTACGGCTCCTTCTTTTGCTTGTGATCGACAACCAGCATATTCGGCAACAGGGTTCACTTCATCTGCCAGGGAAGCTGTTTGTCAGGATACCTACCTTCATCCACTATCCCAACAAGTTACAGCAAAAATTTCCCCACTTTCCACAGCAGGATTTTCTGGGAAACACATCGCTGCCATATCACCTGACGGGGCTTTGGCTTCCCCTTCGGTGACTTCCTGTTCCGCTGAAAACAGTATCAGGACAGACCATCCTCACGGGATGCTCTGCCCTGATACCTTGCTGTTATTGCGTGAAGAACTTTTGTCCCGAAATGACCTGAGCCCTGATACCATCCGTAAAATCTTCAAGCGATACTTGAATAACAGTGCTCCTGTCACTGTAGCTGCGGAACCTGAAGCCTCATCGGTACACGTTTCCCGTAAAAAACGAGGGATTCGACTTTCCACTTTCATCCGGCGCTATACAGAGAGCAAACTGTCGGATAAGCGTTGGACGGCAGATAATTTGACTACCCAGCAGGGACGACTTGGAACATTGGAAAACCTTAATTTATATCTATCATATTTACTGTTATAAAAGATATGTCCAACCTAAGACAATAAATATCAAAGGTTGGACATATCTTTTAATATTTATTCTCTACTTCTTGCTGTCAGCAAGTCCAACCTCAGTCAATAAAACTCAATAAAGCTCAAGTTCTTCCTTCAAATATTGTTCATAATCCTTAGGTCCAATCCAGTGCGAGATACGGTAAGTATTACCCATAAACTCGTTCCACTTTGGGGAATTGACAACCTTTTGTGTCGTATCAACAAGAATCTTCAGCACATCTTCCGGCAAGCCCTTGGGCGCAAGCACGCCACGCAGAGGCGTAGAACTGAAATTGATCCCGATTTCCTTAAAAGTCGGCACATCCTTTAAGTACGGGCTACGTTCCGTTCCAGAAGAGGCAAGAGCTATAAAGATACCACTCTTCAACTGGGAAACAGCCTCATTAGCATCACAATAGATGGCATCAACATGACCACCCAGGAGGCTTGCATTCAGTCCACTGCCGCCATGGGCCGTCGGCAAAATAATCACATTGATATTGGCCTTCTTCACGAGATCCAGCAAAGCCAAATGGAACTGACCACCAGCATATGCCGTCCCAACCTTCAGCTTACCAGGATTTTTCTTTGCCTCGTTAAAAAAGTCTTCTGCAGTCTTGAACTTAGAATCCTTCTTTACAATCAAGAGGGGCATACCCATATCAAGGGTACCAATAGGCTGCATATCAGCATATGTATACTGAACATAGCCCATTGTTGGCAGCATAGAGATTGTTGAAGGAATACACAACAGCGTATATCCATCCGGATCAGCCTTCATCAACCCATTGACGCTATTAGCAGAGGCTGCCCCAGGAAGGTTGATAACCAGAAACTTTCTACCAAGTTCCTTGCTCATCAGCTCACAATAAGCACGTGCAACTTGGTCTGTACCACCACCAGGGCCATAGCCAACAAGAACTTGAACAGGCTTTTCGGGATAGGAAGTTTTTGATTGGGCATGAAAAGGCAATGCCGCAATGAGTACCATGGCAAAAAACATGATCCAGACATTTCTTAAAACCATTCTTCTAGTCATGACTCCCTCCTATGTTTGTTATTCGCTTACTGCTTCAGCACGATTCTTCATAAAACGCTTGCTGATGATCGGCCAAAGGATCAAGATGAGCGACAAGAGCATAATGACCAGGAAAATAGGACGTTCCAGCCAGAAACTGACCTGTCCGGCACTCATCAAAATTGCCATACGCAGATTAACTTCCATAATCGGTCCGAGGACAACCCCCAAGACCATAGGCAAAATAGGCAAGCTCAACTTGCGCATTATGAAGCCCATTGCCCCAAAGACAAGAACAATATAAGTCCCAGAAATTGTATTGCTTACCGCAAATGGCCCCATAAGGCACATGAGCAAAATGATGGGAAAGAGCAAATAGTAGGGGACTGTAAGCAGACGGGAGAAGAAGCGTGCAGCGAGAAGACCTGTAACAACCAGGAAAATATCGGCAATAATGCCAGTAAGATATACAGAGTAAACAACTTCTGGATGTTCAGTAAACAGCATAGGTCCAGGAGTTATGTTATGTAGCACGAATGTGCCGATAAGGATAGCCGTAACTGCGTCACCAGGGATGCCAAGGGTCATCATGGGAATAAACGCACCACCACAACAGGCATTATCTGCAGATTGCGGTGCAGCCAACCCCTCAGGAACGCCCTGCCCAAATTCACTACGACGCTTATTCGTGCGGCTTTCATAATTGTAAGAGAGAAAAGCCGCGATAGTAGCCCCTGCGCCGGGAAGTGCCCCAACGAACGTTCCTATGATGGAAGCACGAAGCTGCGTAGGAAGCAGGCGCTTCATTAACGAGAAACTCGGCAAAACCTGCGAGATGTTTTGCGAGATCGGCTTAACATTGTGGAGTGAAACCTGGCTTAAAATCTCTGTAAGGCCAAACAGGCCAATCATTACCGGAATAAATTCAACGCCACTAGTAAGCTCTGCAACACCAAAAGTATATCGGTCGACGCCTGTAACTGGATCGAGGCCTATTGTACAAACGATAAGCCCCAAGCAGACAGAGACTATACCCTTTGCTAGACTATAATCGGTACATAGTGTACAGATAATGCTGAGACCAAAAATTGCCAAGGCAAAATTTTCTGGTGCTGAAAAGCGGATGGCAACGGAGCTGAGTAACGGGGCCATGATAATCAGGATTATCATCCCGAATAAACCACCGACAAATGAGCTCCATGTAGCAATGCCGACAGCTTTACCAGCTTCCCCCCTTTGAGCCATCGGATGTCCATCAAGACCGGACATGATGGCCCCAGGTGTTCCCGGGATGTTTAAAAGGATAGACCCAATACCACCACCATAGACTCCACCAAAATAAACACCAATCATCAAAGAAATGGCAGCAATGGAGTCCATTCCAAACGTGAATGATGTCATAATAGCAATAGCCATAGGTGGAGTGAGCCCAGGAATTGCTCCGATAACTATCCCTCCTGCTACCCCCAAGAATGTTACTAAGAGCATATACGGTTCGAAACAATTAGTAAATGATAACCAAAAAGTTTCCATGCTCACTCCTTAAAACATTGTTGGGAAGGGGATGTACATCATCTTGATAAATATTGTATACAAAATGGCAGTAACAAGGACTGAAATTATTAATATCAGCTTGATACGTACCACATCTGCCAAGTAGCACATTAGTGAAATCAGGAATAATAATGTACAGATTTCCCACTTCAAAATTGGCAGCAAGAACGTATACGCTAAAAGGAAAGCGAATACGATAAAAACCTTAAGAATCGACTTTCCAATACCAAAGTTAATCTTCTTCTTATCTTTTTCGAAAAAAATACAAATAGAGCAAATAAGTAATGCTCCAGCAATGAGTCGTGGAATGAATTTTGCGTCGACCATGCCACCCGCAGAATGGCCAGCCCCGATTTCCTCCGTCAGGAAAATATATACTACTGCAAGAAGAAAGATAAGAATTGCCGTAAATTTATTCAACGAAATGACTACATTCATACCGAACTCCTTGTTCAGCTTTTGAATAAACATGGCTTCATCACTAGTTTATACCATACTTATATTTATAATGACATATTTTAATAATTAAGTTTTTACGTATATCGCTATAATAAAATATTTGCACTATTTATATATCATATTTTAAAGATGATAAAAAACTCTTTTAGAATATTAATTAATCTATATTTTCCTTTCCCCCTGGAAGTATATCTACCACCTCCAGAGGGAAAGTTGTTATTGGTTAACTTGTATTCAATCCTTCAAAGGAAGATAGTGAACTTCTGCATTCCCGTCATTTATCTGCTGTTTATTTCCCAGCATATCGTTTACTTTTGCCGGTGCAGGAAAGGTTTCCTTTGAAGCATCAATCACTTGTAACAGCCAAACCATTTTTCTTCCTAACTCCGCAATATTGTTTGAACTGCCTAAATCTTGTTCAAAAAATTGCTGCGCTGACCTCCTAGTATTTAAACTATACAAGTTAATAATATCGACGATAATCACATTTGCTCGATCCAAAAAATCCCGGACTAATTGAAATAACGAGCTGCATTGAGAAGTTGTCTTGCACGCAACGATGCAAGCTGCAGGTTTGGGTCCCCATTCATTTAATGAGTCTGTTTTACGCATCAATTGCTCAAGTACATCGATAAAAGAAATAGGAATCCCAGTTTCATCAATAAAGCACCCTAGCAATAGCCCATTGTAATGAGGAAGGATATCTACAATACTTTGTACAATATTTACCTGCCCTCTTTGATAAGGATATTCTTGGTTTGCACCATTATTTGAGCATTCCTTCATTGCAATATCATCAATATATACTTCATCAACGATGATATTCTCTTTCAAAAGTTCTTCTGCTACAATTTTTATTGCATAATGAGCTATTCCATATCTCTCTTTACTTCCATTGAGCGCAAGAACTCTCATATATCATCCTTTTGAATGTAAAAGCATTCACTAAGATTAGAAAAAGAATATCTATAAGCTCCTAAACTGCCTTGCCAACCCTTTGTTCATAAGCATTACGAACAAGAGCAGCGTATCTATATACAACATGCACAAACTTTCCATAAGGAAGCATGATAAAGAATCCAAGGACAAGACCAATATGAACACACAGCATCAAGCCCATCAGCGAAGTCGATCGCAGCATAAGCAGGAGCAGGCCAGAGAGCGAGATTAAAAACAGTAGGACTGTAAAGGAAACATCCATGCCTGTGGAGCTTTCATCGTGGGGGCGTCTGTCCATGACACACTTCAGCCATACAAGACCGCCTGTTCCTGCACACAGTCCAATACCACCAATGGTTCCAAGAATAACAGGTAAACTAAAGAAACTATACGGTGCAGGCCACCCCATTCCATGATCATAAATAAAGGCAATACTTGTGGAAAGAAGACACAGCAAGAAGCCATAAAAAGTTAAATGATGGAACTGCTTACGTGAGAAGCAAAACTTGTGGTCAGGATAGTTGCATCCATCTCCACCACCATCCAGATAACGTAATGTCGCGGCGTCCTTCACAGCCTGGATATAATCACATATGCCGTAGGAAACTTTATCACTCTCAGTTATTTTCCACATAGCACGAACACTATGGACAAAAGTAAAAATGGAAAACAACATAATGAGAGTAAACAATACCAGCATGAGCCAATAAGGAACAATTTTATAAAAAGATTCGGCACCGACATGCGCGCTGAAGAAATTCTGCACTCCATATGCTGCCATAGAGCCACACATAAATACAATAATGCTTAACAGACTAATCCAAAATACATGAAGACCATTGTTGGTAAACAATTTTGCAAGAGGTCTAGGCCATGCAAATTCTTCATATGTTTCTTTACGCAACTTAGCTAAAGTCTGCGGAGCATTAAGGTTAAACTCATGAGGTGGGGCATACTGGCATGCATAATAGCAACCGCGACAATTATGACACAAATTTGCAAGGTACTTTAAGTCAGAATCTTTAAATCCTCTGTGAAGTTCCATTGCAGGCCAAACCGCACAAAAACCTTCACAATAGCGGCAGGCGTTGCAAATTGTCATAATCCTATGCGTTTCATTAAGTGTTACTTGTTGAGACATTTCACAGCCTCCTTACCGGCAATACGGCCAAACACAGTTCCGATCGTCATACCGAATCCCCCCATATACCCTTGTCCGAGAACATTTCCTGAGGTCAACTCGCCTGCAGCGAAGATATTCTTGAAAGGCGTTCCATCCTGCTTGAGCACACGTGCTTGCTTATCGAGCTTGAGGCTCAGGTAGGTAAAGGTAATGCCCGGGCGCAGCGGATAACCATAGTAAGGGGGTGTATCAATGGGGCGTGCCCAGTTCGTTTTCTGGGGCTCGATTCCCTGAGTGGCGAGGCCATCGAGCTCATTCGGATTGAAATTGCCATTGGGATTTGTCGCCGCATTAAATTCACTGACAGTCTTTTCAAGCTTAGAGAATGTCCGGCATACACCTTGCTATACCAGTTTTCTCCAAAGGATACAGGCCAAAGCAAGGTAAAGTAGCCCCA
>JABLTQ010051446.1_pt1 | contig 10845 bp, 7 predicted proteins | sample 7160101 | NCBI WGS metagenome assembly JABLTQ01 (sample SAMN14651228, study PRJNA627086) | human gut metagenome | isolation source: feces | host: Homo sapiens
ATACTATTTCTTAATAAAATGATTTCATCATTTTATTCTGCCGTTCCACGGCAGACCGCCTGGGCGGCGGTAAGAAATGTATTGACTTCGTTTTTTTGCGGCAGTGGCCGCTGGCCGCAATCCTGCGGCCTAATAAAACGCTTTTAAGCGTTTTATTAAAAACTCGTATAAGCAGTACATACACATTTAATGTAAGAATGCCGGGGGCTGACCGCCCCCGGCATAATTTTTTACCTTTTTCTCTTTCTCAGCAGCACCGCAAGCCCGATTCCGGACAGCACCATCACCCCGACAGCGATCCAGATCAAATCGCCGGTGCGGGGATTCCTGCGGGAACCCAGAGAAACCGGGACGGGCGGCACGTAGACCACCTCGTCGCAGTTGCGCACCCGGAGAACCGGCGTGCCGTCGCTGTCCAGATGGAGAATGCCGATTGCCCGCACGGTGCGCCCCCTTTTCACCTGAGACGCAAGGTTGTTTTTCCCGTCTGCGCCGGATACGATGCCGTTCTCAATCAGAATTTTCGCAAAATCGCCGTTTCCGTCCTTCAATGTAATGCCCTTGCCGTCGACGCTGTAGGTCACGTCCGTTACCCTGCCCTCCACCTGCATCAGGCGGCCGCCGTTTGCTTCGTAGTCCATGGCGGTCTTGTTCGGGGTGGTTTCCGGCGTGTAGTTGTAAAGCGGTTCGTCCTGCACTTCGTAGTCAATAATCTTCAGCACCACGTTGCCGCCGCGGATTTCCTTCCGCCCGACCACTTCGATGGGCGTGCCGACTTTGATGTCTTTCTCTTTCTTCGTGAAGGGCACCAGCGCAACACCGCCGGTATCGTCCTGCAAATAGAGCGTTTTGTAGAAAGTGTTGCCGGGATGGGACGTTCCGGAGGTCGCCCAGCCGCGAATGTGGTATATCTCCCCGGCCTTGCCGGAACGCATTTCGCCGATGGTGACCAGCTCTGGACACGCCGCCCGCTCAATTTTCAGCAGCGCTTCCACAATACCCTGGTTTCCGCTGACGCTCTTCCAGACATTGGCCGGCTCCTTCATGGCGTCGTCCGCCAGGAACAGTCCGCCGCTGACGTACACCTTGCCGCCGTTTGCCAGTTCCTCACAGGCAAGCAGCACCGCGTTTTCACCGGTGTCCTGTCCGTCGCCGTCCGCGTCCATGCTGTGGGTGGTATCACGCCCCTTCACCAGCCAGGTGCCGTTCCCCGGATTTACGGTGCAGCCGGCGCGCTGGGTGTAGGTCTGCTCCTGCGTCAGGGATTTCGTCAGGCCGCTGTCAGGGTTGAACACGTTGGTGGATATACTGCTCGCGGCGTCGTCGTTCAGGCGCACGGTTGCGCCCATGGCCTCCAGCAGTTTGTTCATCTCGCCGGAGGTGTGCCCCTTATCCGCCTGGCCGCAGAGAATGACCGTGCCGCCGTTTTCGGCAAACGTCCTGACTTTCTCCACAAATGCCTCGTTAAACGGCTCCGCCGGGGCGGTTATCAACAGGATGTCGCTGTCCTTGGGCAGTTCCGTCTCAAATTTCTTCACCGAAATGCTGTTCTGCGCCGCAATTTCGGCCAGCCGGTTCAGCTTGCCGGTGCCGGAATTGTCGTGGGAAGCGTCCACGGAGATGCGCTTCACCTGCTCCGGGACGCGGAAGCTCAAGCTCAGCGTGTCCTCGTAGGTGCGGTCTTCTCCGTTCACGCTGCCAACCGCTTCGACCCGGAACTCCGTCACGCCCAGCTCCGGATGGGCGTAGTAGAAGGTGTAGTCCAGCGTGCTCATCCCCGCAACTTCTCCCAGATCGGAGACTGTGCTGACAAGCGTCTCGTCGGCATAAAGCGACAGGGATTTCACAGCAAAATCCACCGGCTCGTCATTGTACAGCTCCACCGTCAGCCCGATCTCCTCGTCCCGGGCAGGGGTGAGGGTGTCCGAAGTGAAGCTTTCGATGCCAATGTCGTCATACCCGTCCATCCACACGGGCGCGGTTACGGCCACGTCCCCATCCGGCTGGGTGATACGGAGATAGTAGTAGCTGTGTCCGCAGGAGGCAGACAGTTCCAGCACCTGCGAAGGCGTTTCGACATACTCGCTCACAAGCACTGCCCCGCCGTCCGTCACCACCTCCACGCTGCCGATGGCCTCATCCGTGGGGTCGCTCAGGAAAACGGTGATTTCCGCTTCCTCCGATTTGGGGAGGATGCTGCCCATGACCGTACCGTTCAGCTCATAATAAATGGCAAGGTCACCGTCCTGCGTGGCGTAGACCCGGCGGTCCTTCATGGCAGCGTACAGCGCTTCCTCCGTCAGACTTTTCGCCAGTACCACAGTCCGCGCTTCGCTGGCGTCGCCCCACTGCCCGTTGTGGTTATTCTGATTGTTGGTGGGCGCGACGTGCCAGCCCTCGTCCAGCGCCCGATCATAATATCCGCAGTCCACCACGCCGTCCTCCCCGGCCACCTCCAGCAGGGAGACTGCCGCGTCATATTGGGGGCTGTAGTGGTCGAACCGCTCAAAATCCCCATGAACGGTATCCGGATGGTTGAACTGGCTGACGGAACCGGGGACGGAGGTCAGCGCCTTATAGTAATTTTCCAGTGCGGTGGGCACATTTTCAAAATCCGCCTGATCCCGGGTCTGCCAGCCGGGGGTGTTGAAGGTGGAGATATGCCCCAGCTGCTTATCTTCAGGCCATGTCATCTCAAAACCGAAAAGCCCCACAAAATCCCCGTTGGTCACGGAAGCGGCCGCCTGCTTCCCAGCCGCCCAGTCAGCGCTGATGTCCGCGCCATCCGCGTCGATGGCGCCCATATCAGCGTTGTCAAAGGAATCGCTGTGGTCGGTCACGGCGAAAAAGTCCAGACCATCCACCTGCGACGCGTATTGGAACGCTTCCTCCACGCTCCCGGCGCCGTTGGAAATATCGGTGTGGGCGTGGAGCTGACCGAAGTACAGATTCCAGTCAAGGTCAAATTCTTCCGTGAAAATGACCTGGGTCACTTCCCCGGGTTCGCAGCCCCCGGCGATGGGATATGTCTTGAGATACGCCGTTCCGAAGTCCTTTTCAAAGCAAATTGGCCCGGCATACAGCGCATCGGGCTGGTAATTCACCCCGTCGGCGGAGACTGCGTAATAAATGTCGGCGCTTTCGTCCTCGCAGGTCAGGGTAATCTCCTCCCCGGCGCGGATTGTGCCGCCCTCGGGCAAAACGGTCACACTGGGCGACGTTTCCACCACTTCTCCCGGCTCCTCCGGCTTCTCCGGCTTCTCCGGCTCCTCCGGCTCCGGGTCGTCCTGCACCTCCATGCGCCGGTACAGCGTAAAGATGCTGACGTAGGAGTCCGGTGCTTCCTCAATATCTGCGTCCCTGCATGCAAGGAAGTCCTTCTCAAGAAGCGTATCGGAAACCAGCGTCACCGGCTCGCTCCCGCTGTAGCCGTGAAAGGAAAAATATTCGCCATCCCAGAGAACCTGCCATTCATACGTCCCGGCGGCGATGCCGTTTCTGTCGCCTTCCAGGGGTGCGGCGGACGCGCCGTGAGCGTCCGTCAGGATGACCCCGTTCTCCGTCACCGTCAGGTTCCATTCCGCACCGGCGGCAACCGTGTCGCCGGTGAAGGTGGGTTTCGTGGCGGAAATCACAAAATCTTCTCCCAGCAGGATACCCGGCGCGTCGCCAGGGGGCGTTACCAGCACGTATTGCCCGCTGGTCAGTTCCTCCATGCCGGTGATCTTCTGATACACCGTCGCCGCTCCGGCGGGAAGCCGGAACAACGAAAAAAGAGCTGCCGCCAATACAACTGACAGCAACCCTCTGGCTACCAACCTTCTTATCATACCAAACCCTCCCGATTTTTTCAGAGTTTCCTCCCGGAACCCCCGAAAAATCATCGCCGGCTTGGCTGCGGATAGTATTCAACCAGCTGTCAACGATCTGCCGTTTGTATCAGAGGTTCCCTTATCCGTTTGGGAATATAGCACAGCCATTTTTCGACGTTTTACCTCTTTTGAGTTAACGCACTACAGGTAGTGGTTTTCTTCCGCTTATATACACAAGATGTAGTAAAGATTCAGTTAAAATTCTTCCTCAGCAGGGAGTGGCTGACGATCAGAAGACACGCCCACAGGAACAGGCTCAGCGCCCAATAGCCGCTGCAGACCATGGGGCTGGACACCACGATCAGCACGGCGAACAACACGTTTCCCATGGTCACCGTCCCCATGGCGGACAGCACGTTCAGCACCAGTGCCAGCAGCGTCAGCCCCAGCGACAGCAGCGAAATGCCGCGCACCAGCTTCAGTGTGCGTGCGTCCTTCTCCTTTTTCGCGCCGTAAATCAGGCACGCGGGCGGCGCGAAAAATGCCACAGCCAGCACCGTCAGCACAGCCTGCGCTCCCGCGCTGACATTCTGAGAAAAGCCGGGGATAAATCCCAGCCCCGCGCACAAAATAAACAGACCGCCCCACAGGGCAAACAGCAGCTTTTTAGACATAAGGTTCTCCTTTTCAGGTAGATGTAGTGTCCCCATTTTAACCGAAACCGGCGCAAAAGGCAACAGCGAATCCCGTCGAACCCCGCCGGTGAAAAAAAACTGGACAGTTCTGCCAACATCTGCTATAATGTCAGGAATAGTATTGGGGAAGGGAGTGTTTTTCCCATGAAATGTCCGTTTTGCGGCGATCAGGAAAGCAAGGTCGTCGATTCCCGCCACTCGGAGGACGGCCTGAGCATCCGCCGCCGCCGGGAGTGTATGGGCTGCCAGCGCCGGTTCACCACCTATGAGATCGTGGAAAGCCTGCCCATCATCGTTGTGAAGCGGGACGGCTCCCGCCAGAACTTTGACCGCAACAAAATTCTCAATTCCATGATCCGCGCCTTTGACAAGCGGAAAGTGGACGTCACTGACCTCGACCGCATCACCACCGAGATCGAGCAGACCATCCAGAACACGCTGGAGCGGGAGATCAGCACCGACAAGATCGGCGAGATGGTCATGGAGCGTCTGAAGCCTCTGGACGAGGTGGCCTACATCCGCTTTGCCTCCATCTACCACCGGTTCCAGGATGCGGGCAGCTTTATGCGGGAGATCAGCAAATTCCTGGAGGAAAAATAATGAGCACGATCCCAACTGAAATCACCGCCGCCACGGAAGGCTCGCTGGACATTGCCTCCATCAAAAGCGTGATGGACGGCTTTGACCCTGCCTCGCTGCTTCCCGACCTGAGCAAGGTTTTCGGCAGTCTGGTGGGCGTGTGCCGCGTCGCCGTGATGATCGGCCCGGTCATCGCGCTGATCCTTGGACTGGCGTATCTGTTTCTCGCGCCGAAGGAGGCCAACTACTACTTCGGCTACCGCTGCTATTTCGGCATGGGCAGCGTCCGCGCATGGCGGTTTACCCAGCGGATCGCGGGGATGATCCTCGGCGGGCTGGGGCTGATCCTCACCGTTATCATGGCCATCGTCACCGCCGGTTACGGCAGTATGGATTCGATGGACATGGTGTGGAGCGCGGTAAACTGTCTGATATGGGAAGCAGTCCTTCTGCTGATCGGCACCATCGCCATCAACCTGATCGCCATGGCGAATTTCGACGCCAAGGGCGAGTACCGACACAAAGCGGGAAAGCCGAAAAATCCCCCGCGGGATACAAAATAAGCATAACATCCGGCTGTCGTGCGGCAGCCGGATGTTGTTTTGCCGTTTGCGAGCGGCGAACTCTGCGGGGCTTCCAGATACACTGATACTATTTCCTGATTAAAATCTTAATTTTAATCAGGAAGGCATCGCCTAATGGCGCTGCCGGTTTTGCCCCCCCAATGGCAGAATCCACAAAAACCGCTTTACAAATCGTTCATATTTTGGCGGTGGGATCCGGCATATTTCCTTGCAATATTGGAAAAAAAGAGGTATACTGTCACAGAAGTGTGTGAAAAGGAGGTCTTAGGTCAGCCCTAGGGCCTCTTTTTTCATGAAAACACGTAGATTTGCAAAAAACAGAAAGGATGATTTTTATGGCTACTCCCGAAAAGAATACCGACGCGGTTTATGACGCAAGTACTCTGGGTACCCCCAAAATGCTGGTTCTGGGCCTGCAGCACCTGTTCGCAATGTTTGGTGCGACGGTTTTGGTTCCCGCAATCACCGGACTGAACGTATCCACTACCCTGCTCTTTGCCGGTCTCGGCACGCTGCTGTTCCACCTCATCACCGGACGGAAGGTTCCCGCATTCCTGGGCTCCTCCTTCGCATTCCTGGGTGCTTACGGCTTGGTCACCGCTTCCGGACAGGACATTCCGCTGACCTACTCCTGCTTCGGCGTCGCCGTGGCGGGTCTTGTATATCTGGTTCTGGCGCTCTTCTTCAAGCTCTTCGGCGCGAAGAAGGTCATGCGCTTCTTCCCGCCCATCGTCACCGGCCCCATCATCATCTGCATCGGCCTGTCTCTGGCCGGTTCCGCCATCAATAACTGCCGCGGCAACTGGTGGGTCGCGCTGGTCGCGATCCTGGTCGTCGTGGTCTGCAACATCTGGGGCAAGGGCATGGTGAAGATCGTTCCCATTCTGCTGGGCGTTCTCGGCTCCTACCTGTTCGCCATGATCGTTGACCCCGCCGCCCGTGCCAACGTTGCCAAGACCGTGGCCGAGGCCGATTGGGTCGGCCTGCCCGTGATTTGGGGCAACACCGCCTTCTCCATCTTCGGCAAGGATTTTGACAGCGGTATGCTGCTGACCGCCATTATCACCATCGCTCCCATCTCTCTGGCGACTGTCGTGGAGCACATCGGCGACATCTGCGCCATTTCCTCCACCGTGGAAAAGAATTACGTGGCTGACCCCGGCCTGCACCGCACGCTGGTGGGCGACGGCCTCGCAACCACCGTGGCTGCCCTCTTCGGCGCACCGGCCAACACCACCTACGGCGAGAACACCGGCGTTCTGGCGCTGTCCAAGGTCTATGACCCCAAGGTCATCCGTCTGGCCGCGCTGTTTGCCATCATCCTCTCCTTCTGCCCCAAGTTTGCCGCGCTGATCGTTGCCATGCCTGCCGCTACCATGGGCGGCGTGAGTCTGGTGCTGTACGGCATGATCTCCGCCGTGGGCGTGCGGAACGTGGTTGAGAACAACGTGGACTTCACCAAGAGCCGCAATGTTCTGGTCGCCGCCATGATCATGGGTCTGGCCGTGGGCGTGACCTACAACGGCGCCATCGTCATTCCCGTCGGCGGCGTGACCATCAGCCTGTCCGGTCTGGCCGTGGCTGCGCTGGTTGGCATCCTGATGAACGCCGTTCTGCCCGGCAAGGACTACGAGTTCGGCACCAACGAGCAGGGCGATACCTCCGTCAACTTCGGCACAAGAGCGGAATAAATCCTGATTTTCCCGGCGCCGCGGCATTGCCGCGGCGCTTTTCCCCGTTTTCTTTATTTTTGTTCGGAAAATTCAACAAAAATATTGCATTTATTTCGTCAATGTGCTATACTCTATAGTCGATATTTTGTGTAATTCGGTTTCAAAAGGAGACTTTTTCATGGTACCTCAGGATAAAATTCGCAACATTGCCATCATCGCCCACGTTGACCATGGCAAGACCACCCTGGTGGACGAAATGCTCAAGCAGGGCGGCATTTACCGGGAAAATCAGGCCACCGTGGAGCGGGTCATGGACTCCGGTGATCTGGAGCGGGAGCGCGGCATCACCATTCTGGCCAAGAACACCTCCGTGCATTATAAGGACTACAAGATCAATATCGTGGACACCCCGGGTCATGCCGACTTCGGCGGCGAGGTGGAGCGCATTCTGAAAATGGTCAACGGCGTCATTCTGCTGGTGGACGCCGCCGAAGGCCCCATGCCCCAGACCCGCTTCGTCTTGCAGAAGGCGCTGGAGCTGGGTCACAAGGTCATCGTGGCCGTGAACAAGATCGACAAGCCCGACGCCCGGGTGCATGAGGTCATGGACGAGGTGCTGGAGCTGCTGCTGGATCTGAACGCCACCGACGAGCAGTTCAACAGCCCCACCGTGTTCTGCTCCGGCCGTCAGGGTACGGCTTCCTACAGCCCCGACGAGGCAGGCACCGACCTGACCCCCCTGTTCGAGACCATCGTCAACTATATTCCCGCCCCTGAGGGCGACGACACCGCGCCGCTGCAGCTGCTGGTTTCCTCCATCGACTATAACGACTACGTCGGCCGTATCGCCGTCGGCCGGGTGGAGCGGGGCACCATCAAGGTCAATCAGGAGGTCACCATCTGCGACTTCCATGACGCGAACGTGAAAACCAAGGGCAAGGTCGTGGCGCTGTACGAGTTCGACGGCCTGAGCAAGAACCCTGTTCCCGAAGCCCACGCCGGTGAGATCGTGGCGCTGTCCGGCATGGCGGACATCACCATCGGCCGCACCCTGTGCGCCCCGGAGTGCGTGGAGCCGCTGCCCTTCGTGAAAATTTCCGACCCCACCATCGAAATGACCTTCGCCGTCAACGATTCTCCCTTCGCGGGCAAGGAGGGCAAGTTCGTCACCTCCCGGAACCTCCGCGACCGGCTGGAAAAGGAGCTTCTCAAGGACGTTTCCCTCCACGTCACCGAGCAGGGAACGGATTCCTTCAACGTGGCCGGTCGTGGCGAAATGCACCTGTCCATCCTCATGGAGACCATGCGCCGGGAGGGCTACGAGTTCTCCGTGTCCACCCCCCGTGTGCTGACCAAGGTCATCGACGGCAAGGTCTGCGAGCCTATCGAGCGGATGGTCGCCGACGTTCCGGAGGAGTGCATGGGTTCCGTCATTGAGAAAATGGGCAAGCGGAAGGGCGATTTGCTGGGCATGACCCCCATGGGCAGCCGGTACCGTCTGGAATTTCTGGTTCCCTCCCGCGGCCTGTTCGGCTACCGCAACGAATTCCTCACCGATACCCGTGGCGAGGGCGTCATGTCCTCCGTGCTGGATTCCTACGCTCCCATGAAGGGCGAGATCGAGCGGCGGCAGGTGGGTTCCCTTGTCGCCTTTGAGACCGGCGAAGCCGTGGCCTATGGTCTCGCGGCGGCGCAGGAGCGGGGCGCACTGTTCATCGGCCCCGGCACGTCGGTTTACGCCGGTATGGTCGTGGGCGTTTGCAGCCGCAACGAGGATATGACCGTGAACGTCTGCAAGAAGAAGCAGCTGACCAATATGCGCGCCGCCGGTTCTGACGAAGCCCTCCGGCTGACGCCTCCCCGCATCCTCTCTCTGGAGCAGTGCCTGGAATTCCTGGCGGACGACGAGCTGCTGGAATGCACGCCCAAGAGCCTGCGCATCCGCAAGCGGGAGCTGGATCATGCGGCACGTATGCGCAATCTGATGAAGAAGCGCGCTCAGGACAACGCCTGAATCCGGTGAAGATCCGATTTTTACCGGTCTGCGTTCTGCTGGCTCTGCTGCTGACGGGCTGCGGCCACGCCGCGCCTGAAACCACTGCGCCCACATTGCCGGAAACGCAGGCCGCTGCAACGCAACCGACCCAAACGTCTCAGCCGGAGACCCTTCCCACGGAAACGCAGCCCGGGGAGGAGCATTTTCTTCTGACCTTCGCGGGGGACTGCACCTTCGGCAGCAACCCGACCAACTATTACGCGGAATCCGGCTTTATCAAGACCGTGGGCGATGACTACGCCTATCCCTTCGCCAACGTGATCGACTATTTCGCGGGCGACGAGTTCTCCATGGTGAATCTGGAAGGCCCCCTGTGCGACGAGGGTAACCCCATGCAGAAGAAGCATGTGTTCCATGGCCCCACGGCTTACGTAAACTGCCTGACGGAGAATTCCATCGAGGCCGTGACTGTGGCCAACAACCATTCCATGGACTACGGCGCAAACGGCTACGCGTCCACGCTGGCGGTGCTGGAACAGGCGGGCGTCCCCTACGTGGAGCGGGACAGCACCGCCGTGGTCACCACGGGCAGCGGCCTGACCATCGGGCTGTATGCCGCCGTGTACTACAAGCTGGATGTGGCGGACATGACCGCGAAGATTGCTGCCCTGCGGGAGCAGGGGGTGGACTTAATCATCTTCGCCCCCCACTGGGGCGTGGAGGGTACATACCACCCCACCGAAGAACAGAAGCAGGTGGGTCACGCCGCCATTGACGCCGGTGCGGACATCGTGTTCGGTTCCCATCCCCATGTTTTGCAGCCCATTGAGGAATACGGCGGCGGTATCATTTTCTACTCTCTGGGGAATTTCAGCTTCGGCGGAAACGGCGCTCCCAAAGACTATGACACGGCGCTGGTGCAGCAGGAGGTCATCCGGGACGCGGAGGGAACGGTCAGATTGGGACAACTGACCGTCGTACCCGCCAGCGTCAGCTCCGTCGCCGAACGGAATAATTTCCAGCCGACCCCCTACGAGCCGGGGACGGAAGAATACAATCGCGTCCTTTCCAAGCTGGATGAAACCTTTTCCGGCCCGAATTTGAAAATTGACTGACAGAAGAACGAAAAAAAGATTGACCAAACCGCGTTCTTCGGTTATAATAAACGGGTATGACCGTAGTATCGGTCTGAATTTGTGTTGCTGCGGCCGAAAGGCTGTTGAGCATATTGTATTTTGACAGGAGGTGTATCTTAGATGAAGCGTACCTACCAGCCCAGCAAGCGTCACCGTTCCATGGTTCACGGTTTCCGCCAGAGAATGGCTACTTCCAACGGCCGCAAGGTTCTGGCCCGCCGTCGTGCGAAGGGCCGCAAGGTTCTGTCCGCCTGATGCGTATGTCCGTGGGTTACTAGGGTGCATCTGAAAACTGTCAAAATGCCCAATCAGCGGGTCTTTTGCCCTGCGCCGCGCCATTTTCCCTTGAAATACAACAAGTATTCCTGTG
>JABLTQ010046087.1_pt1 | contig 10834 bp, 10 predicted proteins | sample 7160101 | NCBI WGS metagenome assembly JABLTQ01 (sample SAMN14651228, study PRJNA627086) | human gut metagenome | isolation source: feces | host: Homo sapiens
CGCCGCCAGAGCTGCATTTCGCAAAGGACACGCCTCCTACTGTGGCCATAAGAACGCTGTGAGCCCCGGAATGTGGTCCGGAGGTATTGTTGGGCTCAAGAGCATTCTCGGCGTCAAAAGCCGCACACAGGCTTTAGAGATACTGGACAGGCTGTCAGCCCTCGGTTATCTGAAATATACACTGGACAGCAAAACAAAAAAGCTGACCTATCAATTGACGGACTGGGTCATAAAATGCTCCGGTGAGGAATGCATGAACGGAACCGTGTATGCTACAGATGGTTTTGGGTTCCTCTGCCTTCCCCGCAATATGCGCACGCCGGTGGACAATGCTAATAGAAGCCCGAATTTGCAGCTATCCATGTCTGTCAATAGATAACTCATAAATCGGTTCTGCTCGTCCCGTGACAATACGCGCATTTCCTTTCGGCTCTCTTTGGGGTAATTGATTTCGATTACCGGGAAGACCCCTGGAAACAGAGTCGCCGTGTATTTCAAAACGCTGTGCAGCACCACCAGAATGTCGTGGACAGTTTTTACAGCCAATCCATCATCAAAAAGTAACTCGTGAGTAAAATCATCGATAACACCTGTACTGATGCCAAGTGGAAAGCATCCGCCAAGCTTTGGCTTGATATGCTTTTCAAGCACTGTGCTATATTTGATGTATGTGGATTCGCGGATTTTTCCTTTTTTCAGGCGAAGCCATTCGTTGCAGTAATAAGCAAATCGGTGCTTTGCCGTATTGGTTGGAACGGCCTTTCCATTCACAAGTGCGGCTTTATACTTCGTAACCTTTTCCTTCGCTTCACGGTATGTTTTTCCGTAGCAAAAGCCATATTTGATTTTTCCGGAAAGCTCATACCCTTTGATATAGCGTGCCTCCCATCGACCATCTTTCCTGTGGAAAATGTTTTCTCCTTTTGCCATTTTAATTACCTCCGGTAATATTTTTTCACCCGCAAATGGGTGTACCTATATTGTAACGGATATCTGTAACAGATTCCTGACTGCTTATTTGACTGCGCTGACCTCGCCCAAAGGGCCAAAATTGACACGAATTGGAACGCGATGGTTCCTTCTAAGTTGGTTTATTCTCTAAAAACATCTCCAAATTTCGTGTTTCCTATTGATTTTCCGACAGATGCGTGTTATAATACTTACGTTTATAGAGTTTGAATTGCGCTCGTGGAGTGACATACTCTATGAAATGCAGTGATTCAAGGCATTTTTTCTTTGAGGAGGTGAATGCTTTTGGGGTGCAGAACATCTGCGTTCTTCGCGCACCCCATTGAGTGACATACTCTACGAAGCGTTTTGAACAAATTAGTGCGGCTTATCGATTCACCCTTGTTGTGAGCTGCTTCTTTTTTTGAAACTCGTATAGTGATCACTTACTTTATGGAAGGGCCTGTTGTATGAGAAATTTAAATGAAGTGCGTGAGGCTCTGCTCAACAGCACCGTCCGAATTGTTGCACAGTATGGTCTGGAACGGACGACAACAAAGCTGATTGCGGCAGATGCACAAATCAATGAGGCGTATATCTATCGCTGTTATGACAGCAAGGATTCGCTTCTTCAAGCAACATTTCATATGGAAGATGTGTGCTTGGCAGAGCATGTGCGAAAATCGCTTCCGGTTATGCGGATACGCGGACTGAATTGGAAAGAGCGTTGTTTTCTTTTGTGGAAATCTTGCTGGGAATTCATTCTCCATAAACCAGATGATTGCCGGTTTTACCTGCAATACTACTATTCTGTCAGTTGCCGACGACATGCATATGATGAGCATCTGAAGTATTTCCATTCATTGTTTGATGAAATCCGACCGGTATTTCGTCCTGACACAAATGTGGACATGCTGCTGCATCAGATTTTTGACACGATGCTTTCTTTTGCAGCCCGAGTACTGTCTGATGAGATCAAGGACAGCGAAGATACAACGAAATGGACTTTTGAGCAGGTGTACAGTTTCGTCCGCCCCAATGCAAGAGAAGATTGGGTGGAGACAGTTGACAGCGAAAAGGAATTAGAATGACACGATGGAGGTGAATTATGGTGGAAGTCACGGCTTCCTATCAAATCACTGAAAAAGCCAAAGAACATGCTACCGTTTATATTGCGTTTCCCCGCATTCAAGAACGATGGTCATACCTCCTTGTGAAGAGGCTCTTTGATTTTTTCTTCGCTTTGATAGGACTTATAGTATTAGCAATTCCAATGGCGATTATCGCATTGATCATAGTGTTTGATTCGCCAGGCGGTGCAATTTTCAAGCAGGAGCGGCTTGGAAAGGGCGGAAAACCGTTTGTAATCTACAAATTTCGGACAATGAATCATGATGCGGAGGTGAACGGCCCCAAGTGGGCGGATAAAGAAGATAAGCGCTGTACCCGGTTTGGGGCATTCTTGCGCAAGACGCGGATAGACGAGCTCCCCCAGCTCTGGAATATCTTGGTCGGAGATATGAGCTTTGTCGGGCCGAGACCAGAGCGGCAGTATTTCTATGAGCAGTTTGAAAAGTACATCATTGGATTTTCAAATCGGCTGGTCGTAACACCGGGATTAACGGGATATGCACAGGTCAATGGGGGCTATGAGCTGGAGCCGGAAGAAAAAATCGTCTATGACATGGAGTACATAGAAAAACGGTCAGTTCTTATGGATATCAAATGCCTTGCAAAAACGGTGTCGTTAATTTTTACACACGAAGGAGCTCGCTAATGGAAACATTACAGAAAACCTCTGCCTGTCACGGGCAGGCAGTGATACAGCATCCATTGGTCTCCGTTGTGATGCCGGCGTATAACGCAGAAAAATACATAGGTGAAGCAATTCGCTCGGTACAATTGCAGACATATGCCAATTGGATCCTGTTGGTTATTGATGATTGCTCCACAGACCATACCGTTGATGTTGTTCAAGCCTTTGTAAACACCGATGATAGAATTCGGCTTTTTCGGAACACTCGCAATTTGGGGGCAGCTAAAACCAGAAATCGAGGTTTGGAATTATCCGAAGGCGAATGGGTCGCACTGTTAGACAGTGATGACATATGGCATAGCGACAAGCTTGAAAAACAGCTTGCGGTTGCGCTGAATTCCGGCTCGGAAATCATTTATTGCTCGTACTCGTTAATCAGCAGTGATGGGCAAAAAATATCCGACTATATTGTGCCAATGCAGACTTCCTATGACGATATGCTGAAAGAAAGCGTATTTAGCTGCTCTACGACTCTTTTGGCTAAAAGCGTAGTCGATAATAACCGCTTTTCCGCTGACTATTATCACGAAGACCTGGTGTATTGGCTTCAATTACTCAAAAAGGGCTATTCTGCATCGGCATGTTGTGAGCCATTGGCAGACTATCGGATAGTGGAAGGCTCAAGGTCACATAGCAAGGTCCAATCGGCAAAAAACAGATGGGAGGTCTACCGCAAGGTTGAAAAACTCTCTCTGCTAAAGTCACTCTCCGTATTTCTATCCTATACGGCGCGAGGTCTCAGAAAGTATAAGAGGGTTTGACATGGATGTACTGTTCCTTTGCGGTGTTTTTGCAAAAGAGAATGAAGCCGAAGTGATTGCTCAGGCAAAGAAAAGTGTAGAATTCTCAGCAAACCAAATGCAGTTAAAGCTGATCAGCGGCTTGAAAGAGGTCGCTGACACCCAAGTAATCTCCGCCCCTTTTATCGGGCATTATCCGAATCAAAGCCGCAGTCTGCGTTTTTCCGGTTTCACAAACCCTCAGCATATATGCCGGTATGTTTCGTTTAACAATATCTGGGGCTTCCGAAATTTGTCCAGGGCACGCGCTTTGAAAAAGGCAGTTCGCGCGTTTTCATTGGATGGCAATGAAGAAAAGCTGATCATTGTATACAGCGCACACGATCCGTTTCTAGCGGCAGCAGCCTATGCCAAAAAGCTGAACCCAAAAATCAGGCTCTGCTTTATTGTTCCCGATCTTCCGCAATATATGAACCTCGAAGCAAAAAGAGGTTTTCTCTATAACTTCTTTAAAGGGTTCGATATCAAATCAATTAAGGAACATATCAAATGCGTCGATACGTCTGTGGTTTTGACAGAAGCTATGGCAAAAGCGTTGCAGTTAACGGATCGACCATATGTTGTTGCCGAGGGAATCGTAGATTCGATTCCCGAAAATCGTAATAGTACCGCTCATGAAGAAACCATCAATATCGTATATGCCGGCAAGCTGTATTTCAGATTTGGAATCCGCTATTTGGTAGAAGCGTTTTCCCTGCTGCAAGACAGCAATTATCGCTTGATTTTATGCGGGAACGGTGACGCAATGGAATATCTGCAGAAATGTGCTATGGAGGATTCAAGAATCATTCTTCCGGGGCAAGTATCGCCGGAAAAGGTACAGGAATACATTTCATCTGCCGCAGTGCTTGTAAACCCTCGGCCGAACAATGAGGAGTATACGAAATACTCTTTCCCCTCCAAGGACATAGAGTATCTTTCAAGCGGAAAGCCAACGGTTGCCTTCCTTCTGGATGGTATGCCGAAGTGTTATCAAGATTTTTTGTATGTCGTTGACCCAAACCGGGATATCTCTTGCGCCATTTCCGATGCCTTAAAGGCAGCTATATCGGCGCCGAAGAAAGAAATAGAAAAAAGGCATACGAAATTTCTGCAATATGCCGCAAAAAATCTTTTGGCATCTGCCATTGCAGAAAAAATAATCAAAATGAACTGTACCGAGGAGGCTCAACATGCCAAGAACCCGAGTCGTTCAGCAGTATGTAACGACCGCCAGCAACGGCGGATTGAAAACAGAATATAAAGCGCTGAGCAGTCGGGAAACGCTGTCGGACCACTATGAGTTTATCCCGGTGGTGCTGAACAACTGCCACTGCGGAATCAGCCTTTCGGATATCCGCTTTTACCGCAGAGCTATTCGTAAAGCGGATCCGGATATCGTCCACATCCGTGGAGCAGGAATGGAAAGCTTAAATGCAGTTCTCGGCGCAAAGCTTTCCGGTCGCGGGAAGATCCTGGTGACCGTTCATGGTATGTTCAGCGATCTGGTGTACTACTCGCCGATAAAGCGCTGGGTATGCAGACATGTGGTGGAACCTATAATCTTTGGCTTATCGGATGGAATTTCCTGCGTCTATGAGCAGGCGTCACAGCGCGATGTGTTTCGACGATACAAGAAGAAAATGCTTCCGTTTGTGTATAACCGAATGCCGAAATATCCCGATTGCAGTGCAGAAGAAAAGCGTGCACTGCGTATGGAGTTGAACCTTCCGGAGAATGCAAGAATCGGCATCTATGTCGGCAGGGTCACGAAGGAAAAGGGTCTGTCTTACTTGGTCGATGCGTTAAAGCAACTGGATGAGAGTTGGCCGCCGGAGCTTTGCCTGTTGATCGTAGGAAACGGCGATTATCTGCAGGAGATGCAGTCTGAATGTGCCGCCCTACGGCACACGAAGCGGGTGATTTTCGCCGGGCAGCAGGAACAGATTCAAGCATACCTGAATGCTTCTGATTTTTTTCTTTCTCCCTCTTTGCATGAAAATCTCTCCATTTCTATTTTGGAGGCATGTGCAGCAAAGCTGCCGTGCCTTGTGACGGATGTAGGCGGAAACGGCGAGATTATCGAGAGCGGAAAGAATGGGCTGATGATTGCAGCGTCTTCGACAGATGCACTTGCTTCAGGCCTCCGCAAGATGAGCGACGATAAATGTCGTGCCGAAATAAAGCGGCGTGCAGAGCAGGTGGATTACAGTAAATTTTCCGATGAACACATAGATTGGCAGCTCCAGCAGGTATATGACCGGCTGTTACAACGGTGTTAGGAGTCCTCAAAAATGATTAGTATTGTTGTACCGGCTTATAATGCTGCGGGTGTGATCGAAAGATGTATAGACACAGTTTTGCGGCAGACCTACCCGGATTTTGAATTGCTGATTATTGATGATGGATCCACAGACGAAACAGCAGAGATTGTGGCGGCAAAAGCTGCGCAAGATGCGCGTATCCATCTGATTCGTCAGGAAAATGCCGGGGTCAGTTCTGCACGAAATACAGGAATAGCAGTTGCTTCAGGGGAACTGCTTTGCTTCATTGATAGTGATGATACGGTATCGGCAAATTATCTGGAGACATTGCTTGCACTGTACAGTCCCGGCGTGCTCCCTGTGATTGATGTCGTTCGCAGTGACCGCAACGGTTCTGCGCTAAGTCCTATGCCTGAAACCTTTACGCTGGATGATAACTGGGTCGATTCATATTTTTGCGGGCAGCTCAGATATGGAATTGCTTTTTCTGTCTGGAACAAGCTGTTTTCTCTACAAACGCTTCGCAGAGAGCACATCACATTCCTGCCGGAGCTGTCCATCGGTGAAGATATGCTGTTTGTTTTTCAGTATCTGCATCATTGCCGGTCGATTCGCTTTAGTAAGGATGCCAGTTACTATTATACCATTGTACCGGGATCGGCCATGTTATCCTCAAGGGATTACACGCAGCCATATGAACAGACCTTCGGAGTCATGTCTGAAAAGGGGCGCTTTCCCTTGCCAATCACTGACAGAACATTATCCCGATGGGCGTTTGACGCAAGTATTATCATTATTGCCAATCCGTTTATCATCGACAGAAGCTATACGGAATTCAAGAAGTGGTGGCGTGAATTTTGTCAGACGGCGTTATACCGGTCCGCCGTTGCTTCGGAAAAGCCATCCGGTTATAAACGAAGAGTTTTGCATTTTGCCTTGCACTCTGAGAAGACGCTTGCAATATATGTGCTTTTCAGATTGCTGAGATTCGGAAAGAAGAAGTAGAAACGAGGTGAACCCCATTGACTGAACTGCAAGAAATCGAGTTTGGATTGTTGCGACAGTTCTTATCTATATGTGAACAGTTGAACCTAACCTACTATCTCGTCTGCGGCAGCGCACTCGGCGCAGTAAAGTATGGCGGGTTCATCCCCTGGGATGATGACATTGATGTTGCACTTCCGAGAAAAGACTACGAAATATTCTGCAGGAAAGCTCCCCAAATATTGCCGGAATGGTGCTTCCTGCAGAACTATCATTCCGAACCCCAATACTATCTCCTCGGAAGCAAATTACGCGACAGCAGAACGACCTACATAGAGATGATGGCGGATCGCCTGAAAATCAACCATGGAGTGTTCATTGATATATTCCCGTTGGATGGACGGTGGCGCACCGAACGCGAGCACCAAATGTTCCGAAAAAAGCGAGCAATCTTTGAGGCAGCGCGGCGTGTCAGACTGAATTATAACCGCTTGTCACCGCAAAACCTCGGTATGGTACGGGCCAATTGGTATTGGCTGCTCTTCCGCCTTTTCGGGTATAAGCATGATACTGCTGCGGAAACAGCAGCATTTGACCGCTTTATTTCCTCTTTTTCTACTGACGGCAGTGATATCTGGTGCAATCATGCGAACTCAACTTCTCCGTTGGAATATGCGCCCAAAGAGCAATATGGCGACGGAGTCTGGTTGAAGTTTGAAGGGATTCCGGTTCGTATTCCGGCTCAGTATGATGCCTATCTCACCCAGAAATACGGAGACTGGCGAGGCGGAATACCGCCGGATCAGCAGTATGGGCATCATCGCTATGTGATATGTGATTTGCACCGACCATTCACGGAATACACCGATACCGGAGAGAAGGGGGTGAAGAAATCATGATATACCGAGCCATTCGTAAATTGAAAGCGGTTTTATACCACGCAATCGTTGAGCCGGATATCAAACGCTCATTTGCCGAGTGCGGCAAAGATTCGCACATTGATTCGGGCGGTGACTTCTTCCCCCTGTCGAACATTCATGTTGGAAACCATGCCTCTATCGGAGTAAATGCACGCTTCTGGACAACACGGGCGAAAATTTACATAGAGGATTATGCCTTGTTTGGTCCCGGTGTCACGATCATTACAGGAGATCACCGCAAGGACATCATCGGTAAGCACATCATAGAACTGACGGATGCGGATAAAACCGCAGAAGATGATCAGGATGTGGTGATCGGAAGAGGGGCATGGATCGGAGCAGGAGCGATTATTTTAAAAGGTGTGCACATCGGTGCAGATGCGATTGTGGCGGCAGGCAGCGTTGTAACAAAGGATGTTGCGCCATACACCATTGTAGGCGGCGCACCGGCACATTTTATAAAGAATCGTTTCTCCGAAGATCAGCTCGAACGGCATATTCAAACCACCGAAGGCGATGACTCTCCGCTTTTGGTTTCGGCGAAAGGCGGTGATTCTATTGCAAGATAAAATACCACTGTTGATTCTCTTGTCGGTCGGCGCAGCATTTACCGCGGTATGGCTCGCACTGCTGCGGAAACGGCTGAATATGGCATGGTATGTAGCAATCATGATTGCGATTGCACATACGGTCTACGGCGTTTTGACAGTGAAGGCGTTTGCGTTCCTTGAAACCGGCTTTGACAAAGCCAGCCTTGGAAACATGAGCCTGTTCGGTGGCGTGTTCCTGATGCCGCTGGCGTATTGGCTCGGTGCAAAAATTTCAAAGAGACCGCCCAAGGAAGTCTTTGATGTTTTTACCCCCTGCATGGTCTTTACGGTCATGTGCGCCCGAATCAACTGCATTTTGTCAGGCTGCTGCCGCGGGCTTCCGATTCCGGGGACAAACGGGATACGCTTCCCAACGCGTGAGGCGGAGATCGTCTTTTACCTGATCCTGCTCGCCGTCTTGTGTCCGCGAATTTGGAAAGAACGGCTGCAAGGACGCGCTTACCCAGTCTACATGATGTGCTATGGAGCATTTCGGTTTATTATCGAATTCTTCCGCGAGTCGGATATTTCCGGACTGTTCCATCGGGCACATCTGTGGGCACTCATTACATTATTACTCGGCGTAAGCATTTACGCTGAAATGAAAACCTCAAAATCTAAACCGAGAAGGAGAAAACAATCATGATTCAACGAATATCCAAACGGTTCCTATCTCTGCTGCTGGTGGCAGTTATGGTGCTGGCATTAGTGCCTGCCATTACGCTGCCTGCATTTGCAGCAACAAGCGGCACCGTGACAGGTCTGAGTGATTCCAACATTGGCCTGCGCTTTACCGGCACAGCAGATGATGCTTGGAGTGCCAGCGGCACGCAGATCATCGGTAAGGCTCGGTCTACGTCTGGGTCAGACTGCGGCGGTGGCAGTAACTACCGTTCTACGCTGACCATCACCAACAACAAGACCACAAAGGCGACGCTGTCCTTTGACTATACCGTCGTGGTAAGCGATGGTACGATCCTGGTGAACAACGCTACGACCACCACAGCCGGCAGCTTCAGCAAGGAGCTTGCAGCCGGCGGCACCGTTGAGGTGGAGATCGAATCCGGCAGCACCAGCGCCGACACCAAGATCACCATGACCAACGTGAAGCTGGTGGCCGATGTGAGCGCCACCGTGACATTCCAGCCCGCAGAGAACGGCTCCTATACCGTGGACGGGAAGGCCATCACCGAGGTGTACACCCACACCCAGAGCTCCATGACCGCCTATCAGGTAGCGGCGACCCCGGCGGAGGGCTACCGCTTCAAGGGCTGGTACGATGTGGCCAGCGGAAAGTGCATCAGCACCGATGCCAAGACCGCCCTGAACTTTGACAGTAACCGTACCATCACGGCGCGGTTCGTCAGCAAGGAGCTGGCGCTCTTTGAGACCGGCGGTCAGATATTTGACGACCTGAACGAAGCGGTCACGGAGGCGCAGAAGAATCTGCCCGCTATCATCACACTCGCCGAGAGCGGTAAGATCACGGGGAACTACACCATTCCGAACGGCATCACCCTGCTGATTCCCTTTGACGCGTCCAAGACCTGCTATACCAGTACCCCGACAGCCATCACCTCCTCCACGGCTGCCACGCCCTTCCGGACGCTGACCATGGCGGCGGGCAGCTCCCTTACCCTTGCAAGCGGGGCGGCCATCAGCATCGGCGGCCAGTATTATGCCGCCTCCGGCGGTCAGCAGGGCCGCATCGTCGGGCCCTATGGCTACATCAAAATGGAGTCCGGCAGCGCCATCACCGTGCAGTCCGGCGCAAGCCTGTACGCGTGGGGCTTCATCTCCGGCAGCGGCTCTGTCACCGTGGAGTCCGGCGGCTCTGTCTACGAGTGGTACCAGATTCTGGATTTCCGCGGCGGCTCGGCATCTTCTGACATGGGCAACAAGGTGTTCCCCTTTAGCCAGTACGCCGTGCAGAACGTGGAGGTACCCCTGACCCTGCACGCCGGCGCCAGCGAGACGGTGTATACTGCGGTATACGCCATAAGGAAGATCAACCCCACCTCTATTCCCTTTATCGGCGACAAGGGTATGTTCAAGCTGGTTTCCGGCAGCCTGACCAAGGCGTATGACGGCGCCACCGACCGTATCATCTATACCATCGACGGTGTGGCGGAGGTCAACAGTCTGAACCTGAAGCTGGCAGGCATGAGCGTCAGCTCCAGCAGCTATGTCCTGCCGCTGACCAACAACATGACCATCAATTTGACCACCGGCAGCAAGCTGACCATCAACCAGACGGCATCGCTGCTGCCCGGCGTACAGGCCAGCATCGCTGAGGGTGCCGAGCTGGTGGTGTCCAGCGGCAAGAGCATCTACATCTACGACGTGGATGAGTGGGGCGGCTACTGCGGCGCCGGTGACGCACAATACATGTCGGTAGTCGTTGCCCCCGGACGGACAGGTAAGCGTGCTCCTCTGGCGGATGTACAGGTGGACGTCAACGGTACGCTGACTGCCATCGGTGGCATCTACACCACCGCAGGCGGCGCAGACATCTGCTCCAGCACCGGTACCG
>JABLTQ010079557.1_pt1 | contig 10816 bp, 8 predicted proteins | sample 7160101 | NCBI WGS metagenome assembly JABLTQ01 (sample SAMN14651228, study PRJNA627086) | human gut metagenome | isolation source: feces | host: Homo sapiens
AATTGTGGATTTTATACGATATGGCGTAAATGCTAATACAAAGGTTGTAGGTGCAGAGAAGATTAAACATATTAAATCAGGAGCTATTATAACAAGTAATCATTTTAATCCTGTTGATACAACGATTATAAGATATGGAATTAAGAAGGCAAGAAGATACAGAATGTTTATCGTAAGTCAGGATACTAACTTTGCAATGAAAGGTTTTCTTGGTTTTCTTATGAGATATGCAGATGAAATTCCAGTCAGCAAAGATAAGGATTATATGGAAAGACATTTTTATAGAACACTTAATAACCTTCTTGTTAATAAGAAAGAGTATATTCTTATATATCCAGAGCAGGAAATGTGGTTTAATTACAGAAAGCCTCGTCCACCAAAGAGGGGGGCATACTTTTATGCAGCCAAGTTTAATGTTCCGATTATATCGTGCTTTGTTGAGATGAAAGATATGGATAAGGATGATACAGAGGAATTTAAAAGAGTTAAGTATGTTCTTCACATATTAGACCCTATATATCCAGACCCGGAAAAGAATGAGCGTGATAACAGCTTTGATATGATGAAAAAAGATTATGAGCAGAAGAAGGCAGCTTATGAGCAAATATATAAAAGGCCTCTTGATTATGCTTTTAGTGACAGTGATATCGCGGGCTGGAAAGGGACAACAGAATAGCAGAGGCAATTTTGTACTGTGACTTTAATAGTCCTTGTACAGGAAAATAACAGAAAAAAGAATATTAAAAGTAAAGTGTGTATCTTACAGGCAGCTATAATTGGGTAGTTATCTGACGGATACACATTTTTTGTGTAATAGTGAATTCTGATAGAATTCATTTTAAAATTAAAATGCCTTAAATGAGAAAAATTATCCTTGCAAAATACCCACAGGGGGTATATATTATAGATGATGATATTAACACAGAAATATAGCAGGCGAAAGGAGTGGTTGAATGGCAGAAGATAAACAATGCTGTTGTGGCAGCAAGATGAAAGAAAGAAGTGATTCAGAGAAGAAGCTTCTTCTTAACAGATTAAAAAGGATAGAAGGCCAGATAAGAGGAATATACGGTATGGTTGAGAATGATGCCTACTGTATAGATATTCTTAATCAGGCACTTGCCGCTAACGCGGCGCTTACTGCATTTGATAAAGCATTACTTTCTAATCATATTAAGACCTGCGTAGTTGATGACATAAAGAATGGTGATGATGAGGTAGTTGATGAACTTATTATGACAATGCAGAAGTTTATGAAGAAAGAAAAGAGGTATATATGGGAACAGCGATAATAATTGTAGTATTAGTTATTATAGTAATATTTGCAGTAAAAAGCGGCATAAAGCACGGCAAAGGAGAAGGCGGCTGCTGTGGCAGCGGTGGAACAATGAAAGAGGACAAGAAAGTGCTTGCAGGTGACATAATTGCAACTAAGCTTGTAACAATTGAGGGTATGCACTGCGATAACTGCAAGAACAGCATAGAACATCAGATTAACAGAATAGATGGAGCGGCCTGTGAAGTTAATTTAAAGAAAAAGACAGCTGCAATACAGCTTGATAAGCCTGTTGATGATGATTTAATAAGAAGAACTATAGAAAGATTAGATTTTAAGGTAGTAGATATTAAGACAATATAATTAATGTGCTTAACAGATTAAGGGAGGAGATGATACATTTTGAAACAATACAATGTTACAGGGATGACCTGTGCCGCGTGTCAGGCAAGAGTTGAGAAAGCTGTATCCAAGGTTCCTGGTGTAACTAGCTGTTCAGTCAGTCTGCTCACTAATTCAATGGGCGTTGAGGGTGCAGCCGCAGACGAGCAGATAATAAAGGCAGTAACCGATGCAGGATATGGTGCAAGCATAAGAGGTTCAGAAAGTTCAGGTAGTAAAAGTGAAGGCAATCAAACAATAGCAGGACTTGAGGAATCGCTTAAAGATACAACAACACCTAAGCTTGCCAAAAGACTTGTGGCATCGCTTGTATTTCTGCTTATACTTATGTATTTCAGTATGGGACATATGATGTGGGGCTGGCCGCTTCCAGGTGTACTTGAGAATAACCATATAGCTATGGGACTTATACAGATGCTTCTTACAATAATAATTATGGTTATTAACCAGAGATTTTTTATAAGTGGTTTTAAAAGTATGCTTCACGGCTCACCTAATATGGATACGCTTGTAGCACTTGGCTCTGGTGCAGCATTTGTATACAGCACATATGCCTTATTTGCGATGACTGATGCACAGGTGCGTATGGATATGGATGGTGTAATGCATTATATGCACGAATTCTATTTTGAGTCAGCGGCAATGATTCTTACACTTATAACAATAGGTAAAATGCTTGAGGCCCATTCAAAAGGAAAGACAACAGATGCACTTAAAAGCCTTATGAAGCTTGCGGCGACAACAGCGACAGTAGTTATTGATGGTAATGAACAGGTTGTTCCGGTAGAACAGGTTCACAAAGGGGATACATTTGTTGTAAAACCAGGAGAGAATATTCCTGTTGATGGTGAGATTATAGAGGGTATGAGTGCGGTTAATGAGTCAGCCCTCACAGGAGAGAGTATCCCGGTCGATAAAAATGTCGGTGACAGTGTATCAGCGGCAACTCTTAACACATCAGGTTATATAAAATGTGTTGCAACAAGAGTAGGTGAGGATACAACTTTATCAAAAATTATACAGATGGTAAGTGATGCGGCGGCAACTAAAGCACCTATTGCAAAGATAGCAGATAAGGTATCAGGAGTATTTGTGCCTGTAGTAATAGGAATCGCAGCAGTTACTATTATAGTGTGGCTGTTAGCCGGACAGAGTGCTGGATTTGCACTTGCAAGAGGAATATCGGTGCTTGTTATAAGCTGTCCTTGTGCACTTGGACTAGCAACGCCAGTTGCTATTATGGTTGGTAATGGTGTTGGTGCTAAGAATGGTATAATGTTTAAGACAGCCATTTCACTTGAACAGACTGGTAAAATGCAGATTGCTGCCCTTGATAAGACAGGTACAATAACAGCTGGTGAACCGGTAGTTACTGATGTTGTAAGTGCAGATGGAATTACTGACGACAAGCTTATATCAATAGCGAAGCTGTTAGAGGCAAGAAGTGAGCATCCACTTGCTAAAGCTGTTGTGAATTACGATTATACAGCAAAGCAGAATGATTATTCAGATATTATATCAATAGATGTATCAAATGCAGTTGCAGGAAATGGGCTTGAAGCCAGTGCACAGTATATTAAAGCATTTGAGGCGGACAGTGCAGATATTTCTGATAAAATCAGCTTATACGGCGGTAATGCAGATTATATAAGCAAAAAGGCAACAATACCACAAGAATATATAAAAAAATCCTACGAGCTTTCAGGCGATGGAAAGACACCTATGTTCTTTGCAACAGATAAAGAATTCTTAGGAATTATCGCTGTTGCCGATACAATAAAAGAGGACAGTCCTAAAGCCATAAAGGAATTAAAGGATATGGGTCTTTATGTTGTAATGATAACAGGTGATAATGAAAGAAGTGCCAATGCGATAGGAAAGATAGCAGGTGTTAATGAGGTTATTGCAGGAGTTCTTCCGGACGGTAAGGAAAAGGAAATACAGCGTCTTAAGAAGTATGGCAAAGTAATAATGGTTGGTGATGGAATTAATGATGCACCAGCATTGACATCAGCAGATATAGGTATTGCGATTGGTGCAGGAACAGACGTGGCGATTGATGCAGCAGATGTTGTTATTATGAAGAACTGCTTAAGTGATGTTGCGGCGGCTATCAGGCTAAGCCACAGGACGATAAGAAATATCCACGAGAACCTGTTCTGGGCATTCATATACAATATAATAGGAATTCCACTTGCAGCAGGTGTGTGGATACATCTGACTGGCTGGGAGATGAATCCTATGTTTGGTGCGGCGGCGATGAGCCTTTCAAGCTTCTGTGTTGTGACTAATGCTTTAAGGCTTAATCTTGTAAAGATATATGACACAGCAAGAGATGAGGTATACAAAAAGAAAGCTGCCAGAAAGGGTCTTATTGTTAAGACAACAGACAATACTGATAATAGCCCTGTGAATAATATTACATCACAGGATATTAATAATAAAAGAAAAGAGGATAATAAAATGACAAAGACAATGAATATTGAAGGTATGATGTGTGGACACTGTGAGGCAAGAGTAAAGAAGGCATTAGAGTCAGTTGACGGTGTAAGCGGGGCAGTTGTAAGCCACGAGAAGAATGAGGCTGTCGTGACACTTGCAAAGGAAGTTGATGATGAGGTACTTAAGAAGGCTGTGGAGGAGCAGGATTATAAGGTGATAGCGATAAATTAATTGAGGTTGTGAGGATTAAGAACGGGAGGTTGTGAGTGAGGATTGGGGAAGCTTATAGTTACAACGAAGACACGTTTGCACTGAGTGTCGCTCGCAGCGGTACTAAGTCGCCAGCCAGGGCTGCCGACTAAGGACCGGCGGCTCCCCATCGTCTTCTTATGCAACTATAAGCTTCCTCAATCTGATTTACGTTCTTGAAGTGATTTGCTTAGGAATTAATTTATTGATGAGGGACACTAATATGGAGAAAAGATGATATCGGGGAGTTTGGTGGATATTGACTTTTCTGTTTTTGATTGGTTTCTTGAAGATTTTGGATAATAACTGACGCTCGCCCAGACTTATGTCTGGGCATTGCTGGTTGTTGGGGGAGTATATGTTGATTGGTGGGGTGTGATGATTTTTTGGCTGGTATGTTGTTGACTGGGGTTTTGAAGATTTTGGATAGTAGTGACGCTCGCCCAGACTTATGTCTGGGCATTGCTGGTTGCTGGGGGAGTTTATACTGGTTGTTGAGAGGGGTGTGTTGTTTGGTTGTGAGGGAATGTTTTTGCTGGAGTTGGGGGATTAGATGGGAAAGTTTAAAAAAGGGTTAGGAAACATATATTAAGTGTGCTATACTGTATCTACTTAGTAAATATATTTGATTACAGGAGGACAAAAGATATGCTTTCTAATGATGCTAATATACTGAAAATTAAACATGAAATATTATATCAGGTTGCAAAGCTTGCTTATGCTGGACAGCTTGAAGAGAAGAAGGAGGAGCTTCCATATGAGCTGCTTCCGGGACCTCAGGCGAAGTACAGATGTTGCGTATACAAAGAGCGTGAAGTTGTAAGACAACGTATAAGACTTGCAGAAGGAAAGTGTCCATCAGAAACACCTAAGACAGGTAAGGATAATGTGGTTCAGGTTATAGAAGCGGCATGTGCTGACTGTCCACTTTCACATTATATAGTTACAGATAATTGTAGAAAATGTATGGCTAAAGCCTGTCAGCAGGCGTGTAAGTTTGGGGCTGTATCTATGGGGCGCGACAGAGCTTATATTGACCCTGACAAATGTAAAGAATGTGGTCAGTGTGCTAAAGCCTGTCCATATAATGCTATTGCAGATTTGATTAGACCTTGTAAGAAAATCTGTCCGGTAGGTGCAATTACTATGGACGAAAATGGTATATGTGAGATAGATGACAGTAAATGTATTAAATGTGGACATTGCATACACGCCTGTCCATTCGGTGCTATTGGTTCTAAGACAGATATAGTTGATGTTATTAAGGCAATTACATCAGGTAAAAAGGTTGTCGCTATGGTAGCACCGGCAATTGAAGGTTCATTTGGTGCAGATATTACAATGGACAGTATAAGAACAGCCTGCAAGAAAGTTGGATTTTCTGATATGGTAGAGGTTGCCCTTGGTGGTGATATGACAGCCGGTGCAGAAGCAAAGGAATGGCTTGAAGCTAATAAAGAGGGCAAAAAGATGACAACATCGTGCTGTCCTGCATTTGTTAATATGATAAAGAAACACTATCCTGAATTAACAGACAATATATCGACAACTGTATCACCTATGTGTGCGGTTTCAAGAATGTTAAAGTCTAAGGATAAGGACACAGTAACGGTATTTATCGGACCTTGTATTGCAAAGAAAGATGAAAGACGTAACAAGGACTTAGAAGGAAATGCTGATTATGTTCTTACAGTAGGTGAGTACAGAGCAATGCTTAGAGCTAAGGACGTTAAGATTGAGGCTGAAGCTAACAGCAGCCAGCAGGCAAGTGTATATGGCAAGAGATTTGGTAATGGTGGTGGAGTTGCTGCCGCTGTAGTAGAATGTATGAAGGAGTTAGGTGAAGACCCATCTAAGTTCACTATAGAAAAATGTTCAGGTGGAGCAGAATGTAAGAAAGCACTTACGCTATTAAAAATGGACAGACTTCAAGCTGACTTTGTTGAAGGAATGGCGTGCGAAGGAGGCTGTGTAGGCGGACCTAGCCATCATCGTTCAAGCAAGAATGAAATGCTTGTAGCCAAAGACAGGGATAAGCTCTTATCAGAAGCCGATGACAGAAAGATATATGATAACCTTAAGAGCTACGATATGGAAGCATTTTCTATGCATGCAGAATAAGAAGTGAGGAATAAAATGAGATTTGAAGGTATCAAGAAGGTTTTAGACGGACATTTTATTAACAGATATGATATTACATATACAACAGAGGATAACAGAACCAAGGTATATGAAATAATAAGCCGTAATGATAATGTGAGTTCATTGGCTGACCTTCATAATGACAGACCTGACGGGGTTGTTATAGTTGCGACAGATATTGATGGCGGGAAAATACTTATCAATAAGGAATACAGAATGTCCGTAGGAGATTATGTATACAATTTCCCGGCGGGACTTATTGATGAGGGCGAAACGGCGGAGGTTGCGGCTAAGAGAGAGCTGAAGGAAGAAACAGGACTTAATCTTATAAGGATTGATGATAAGCTTTATGACAGCTACAGTGCAATAGGTTTTTCAAATGAAACTAATCAGGTAGTCATTGGAAAGGCAGAAGGAACATTTTCTAAAAGTACATCAACTATGGAAGAAATAACAGCTTCGTGGTACACTAAAGAAGAAGTGAAAGAACTTCTTAAGAATTGCAGATTTGCGGCAAGAACACAGGCATTCTGCTATATGTGGGCTAAGGGAGGCTGTTAATGAAGATACATAAGAAAATGTTGGTGGCAGGCTTGATACTTATTATGTTATTAGCAATATCAGGCTGTGGTAGAAAGAATATTAAAATTGCTCTTTACCAGTATACAGAGAATGAAGACGGAACGCTTACAATTACTGCTCTTACAGATAAGGGCAGGTCGGAAGATGAACTTGTTGTTCCAGCAGTTCTTGACGGTAAAAGTGTATCCACAATAGGCGATGGTGCATTCAGGGACGATACGATGATTAAAAAAGTAACTATAGAGCAGGGTATAACATACATATCTTCAAATGCTTTTTTATCTTGTTATAACCTTGAAGAAATAGTCATACCAGAGTCAGTTGAAGATATAGGCACACACGCATTTACTGAAACCAGATGGAGGGCAGAAAAATTAAAAGATTCTAATGATATAATTGTTAATAATATTCTTTATGAAGCTGACCAGAATAAAGAGAATTACTCTATTAAAGATGGAGTTGTAACAATTGCCTCAGGTGTATTTTATAACAATACCAATCTTAAGAGTGTGACAATACCATCATCAGTTAAGAACATTGGTACATATGCTTTTTCAGGCTGTACTAATCTTACAGAGGTGATACTTCCAGATGGTTTGGAAAATATAGGCTATGCGGCATTTATGTCAAGTGGAATTAAAGAGATAACAGTGCCAAAGAGCGTAAAGAATATCGGACAGGATGCATTTCTTAATATAACGGTTAATAGGTAATTGTCTGTTACAGATATCAGTGGTGGTAGGCAGTTTAATTGATACTAAGAATATTGTTAAATTATTGCGATAATATTTTAAGAACATAAAAACTGCGGGATATATTATATAGATGATATTTGAGTATCATTTATGTATGTCCCGCAGTTTTTATTTAATTATATGGTATATTACATAAAAGACACTATGTGCCGATTATGCGCACCCGCACGAAAAGGGTCTAAAATCCAATACATTAATTGTAATGCGGTTAAGCAAGAAAATCTTTTCGCATAGGATTGAACACATCGACAAGTATGCCGTCTTCAAGTGCAGTAACGCCGTGCTCAACATTAGATGGCATATACACACTGTCGCCTTGATTTACAATCTTGGTTTCGCCACCAATTGTAAATTCAAAGCTTCCCTTGGCAATATAAGTAATCTGTAAATGTTCGTGCTTATGAAAGTTCCCCTTAGAGCCTTTCTTAAAAGTAATCTCGCACATCATAAGGTCATCAGAATAACAGAGAATTTTGCGTGTGACTCCTGGTTCACAATCAGTAGGTATAACATCTTTATTATATTTAAACATAAAAACTCCTTTTCCTGCCTGACACTCACTTTTAAATATGAGGAAATCAGACATATTAATTGTATTAATTAAAGTGTATAAACCTTTAAAACCAGTGTCAATACAATTAATTATCAAAAAATAGACAAAAAGACAAAATATCTGTATGATTATAACTAATAAATTAATCAGGTATAGCTAATAAGAAATTATTGTGTTTTGACAAAGCAATTTTTATCTTATTTAGTTATACCCCGATAGTAAATAGCGAGCAGGTTTTAGAAATCAAAGATTTCTAAAACCTGTAAAGCGGCCCTCCGGATTATTTCCATTAAATACAGCCGCTATCCAGTTATGTGACTTTACTATATTGCAAGCTGGGTGCTTTTGCAGCCGTCGGCACTTAGCGGCTGTCCTTTAGCCGCTTAGTGTCCGCTACGGCTACAAGCAGCGAAAGCGTGCCCAGCGGTAATATAGTAAAGTTACCTAACGTCCGTCCGCCACCAAACATTAAATTAAGAAACAATCCACCAAACAGTAAAGGAGCACTAAGTGAAACCACATATGAGATATATATGCTTAATTTTATCCATAATATGCCTTGCCTACTATATACTATGTGTATCATATGCAGGTCGTAAATCTTCATTTATATGGATATGGCTTTTAGGTACAATTTTCTTTGCAGGCTTATACATAGCAGGAACACTAGATGCCAAAGGAATTATAGATATCCCACAGCTTGTCAAGAATATTGCAAGAGTTGTCATAATAACAGGATTTGTTATATTTGCAATACTTGAGAGCCTTATAGTTATAAGTATGAAGCAAAAGCCAGATTATAATTGTGAATATGTAATAGTGCTTGGCTGTCAGATAAGAGGCGACCGAATAACACGTTCACTTAAAAGAAGACTTGACTCTGCCTATGATTACGCATGTATTAATACAGAATGTAAGATAATAGTATCGGGTGGACAAGGACGTGGCGAGAATAAGACAGAAGCACTTGCAATGTATGAATATCTATGCGAAAGAGGTATAGATAGTGATAGAATAATTATGGAAGATAAGTCAACAGATACTAATGAGAATATGAAATATTCCGTACAATACATTTCAGATTTCAGCTCTCCGGTAGGCATTGCAACGAATAATTTCCATATATTCAGGTCTAAGCTTTTAGCTAAGGGACAAGGCTTGACACATGTAAGTGGAATAGCAAGCGGGAGCGATGATGTGTTGTTTGTTAATTATATGGTCAGGGAAGCGATAGGAATAGTGAAAGACTTTGTATGCGGGAATTATTAAGATGTTAATGTATGCACTCTATTTTCTGAAGAATAAACAGAGTGTATACATTAATAATAAGCGGATTATGTGGAATTATTTAATTCCATAGAATTCTTTGATGGTATCCAGCAGTTCATAGCACTGGTTGTAGCCGTCATTGTACATAGAAAGGATTTTGTTCTTATCCTTTTCAAGACGAGAAAAGCCCTTGCTTGTTGTAGGTTGTATAGTTATGATACGTCCCTCTTTAACATATTGGTCAAGACCTTTTAGGCTTTCATTGTAGCGGCTGGCTCTTGTAAGCATAGTTTCTGTAAGCTTAGGGTACTGGTTTCTATAAGAATATGCAATAGCCTTAGTAGAGCGTGAAGTTGTCTTAGTGTAGCCTGACTGTCTTGTAAGAACGACAATTATTCTGTCACAACCGTCCTCAATGGCTTTAAGATAAGGTATTGAGTCTGATAAGCCGCCGTCCATATAAGGAACATCGTTAATAATAATTGGCGGAAACAGCATAGGCAGTGCACAGGTAGCTTTAAGCACGGTGTTAGTCCTGTCATCACCGGTGTATTTCATATATTCAGGCTGACCGGTAAGAAGATTAGTAACTACACAGTAGAAATCGCCCTTATACTGCTTAAAAGCATCATAATCAAACAGATTAAGTTCATTAGGGATTGTTTCATAGGAGAACTCCAATCCATAGATAGACTTGTTATCTTTATCAATCATATTACTAAGACCGAGATATCTTTTGTCATTGCGGTATTTCATAAGTACATCAAGATTACGGCGGGGCTGTTTTGAAGCCATTGATACGCCATATGCCGCACCGGCAGATACACCAATCATATAATCTGGCATAATATCATTTTCAACAAGAGCGTCCATAACACCACAAGAAAATATGGTTCTGAATGCGCCGCCCTCAAATACAATTCCTGTTTTCACTTTAGTTACCATCCTTTATAGCATATATTTTCCAATTATCATTTTTATACTAAAATTATGGATTGTCAATAAAATATATGTTAAGATTAATATTAAGATTATAAAAATAAACATATATGTCTATGATTTTATATGGATTGGTTAAATGCTTTGCAGTTTAATACAATTTTAACATAGCATATTGAATTAAGAGGAAAGGTAAGAGTATATGAA
>JABLTQ010137660.1_pt1 | contig 10811 bp, 11 predicted proteins | sample 7160101 | NCBI WGS metagenome assembly JABLTQ01 (sample SAMN14651228, study PRJNA627086) | human gut metagenome | isolation source: feces | host: Homo sapiens
TTAACAAGAAGTGATTTTAGTGAAACAGTAGAGAATACGACAACAGGGACAATTTATAAATCATTAGATGAGAGTCAATATGATGAAGATGGAGAAGTATATTATTTTGCAGGAGCACCAACGGATAACTATGTAAAGTTTGCAGGCTTTTATTGGCGAATAATCCGAATCAATGGAGATGGAAGTATCAGAATGATTTATGATGGAAGAAGTGCCCATGCAAATGGGGAGTCATCGGATGATAGGCAAATTGGAACAAGTGCTTTTAATTTAGAAAATTATAATCAGAGTGAATATGCAGGATTTATGTTTACAGCAGGGCAAGCACATGGACTTGGAACAAGTAGTACAATTAAAGGAGTATTAGATAATTGGTATAACAATAACCTTAAGAGTTATGAAGAATTTATTAGTACTGAAGCTGGTTTCTGTGGAGATCGTGAGCCAAGTACTAATGCATCTATTAGCAATGGACAGGGAGGAACGGGAACAATTGAAACTTATTATGGAGGATATATTCGCTTGATAACGAATAAAAATCCAGATTTAAAGTGCAAAAATGATGTAGATTTATATACAGTAAGTGGAAGTGGCAAAGGGAATAAAGCCTTGATTAATCCAGTAGGGCTCATCACCGCGGATGAAGTGGTAATGGCAGGTGCAGTTTATAAAGAAGTTAATGAGCATTTTTATTTATTTAATGGTTTAGTTAATTGGACTTTTACTCCTGCTAATTCTTTTTCGACAGGGAATGCACTTGGATTTAGAATGGGAGCAGATGGTGTTTTAGGAAATAGTGGGGTTAGTTATACAGGAGGTGTACGTCCAGTAATCAATCTGGTCCATGATCTTGAAATAATAGGTAGTGGAACAAGTAGTGATCCATTTGTAGTAAAAGGAGCCGAATAAGTATGAAAGAGAAAATGAAATATGTAATGGTGGTAGTAATTGCAGTTGTATTAATCGGAGTAGGAATTTCTTTTTCCTACTTTAGTTTAGATAGTAGTGTAACAGGAGAAGAAAGTGAAATCATAGTAGATACAGCAGAGATTATGCGAACAAAGTTAACTGTATCTGGTGAAATAGAATTTGATGATCAAGATATATTACCAGGACATCAAAATGTCAGTAGTATTAAAGTAGTGGCAACAGGAGAAGATGAAGTCGTATATAATTTAATATGGACAGGAGAAAATACCCTTAATACACCATTAAAGTATTATGTATATAAAACAAGTGAGAAACAAGAAGTGAAGATTACATGTAATAAAGAGATCGAAGGAAATGTGGTAAAGAAGTATTATGAAGAATGCGAAAAGGAAGGATTTGAAGAATTAGGGGAAGTAATAGCAGAAGGAACAATTCCAAATACTGAAGAGATGAAATTTATCATAAAAGATCAAGAGGTAATAGAAGCAAATCCAAAAGGAAAAGAAGTATATTATTATGTAGTGATCGAATATCCTAACTTAGATGAAGATCAATATCCATTAGATAAGGGAGGAAGATTTAGTGGAGAGGTAGGAATAGAAGCAATAAGTGGAGCAGCGATAAAACCAGAGATCAAGAATATAACAACAAGTGCAACATCAAATAGTATAACAATAGGAGTAGAAGCGACAGATAATTCAGGGATAGGAGGATATTATTACAAGATAGGGGATAAAGGATATGAAAGAAGTAATGATGCGACCTATACATTTGAAGGATTAGAAGAATATAAAGAATATGAGATCAGAGTATATGTAGAAGATATATATGGAAATCGATCAGAAGAAGAGACAAGGAAAGTAAGGACAGAAGATGCGACATCACCACAAATCATAATTACAAGTGAAGTAGAAGAAGGAGAGAATGGATGGTATAAGAGGGCAGAGATAATAGGAGAAGCGAGTGATGAAGGAGCAGGAGTAGCAACAGTAAGATATTGTACAACAACAGGAAGTACATGTAGTCCAAATACTGAGATCAGTAATCAAGGTAAAGTAAGTTTAAGTAGTAATACAAGTAGTCAAAAGGTATGTTATGAAGCGGAAGATGGAAGTGGGAATAGAAGTGATATTGTATGTAGTGGAGGATATAAAGTAGATCAAGAGAAACCAAATGTAACAATATCTAGTACAACTACAACAGAAGATAGTATTACGATTAATTTAAGTGGAAGAGATAGTCATAGTGGAATACAAAGTTACAAGTATAGTATCAATAATGGGACATACATTCAAACAACAAGTAATAGTCATACATTCACAGGACTAGAAGCAGGGACAAGTTATCATATTAAAGTCCAATCTGTAGATAAAGCGGGGAATATATCAGATGAAGTAACAAAAGATGTAACAACAGATAGGCGAAATGCTAAGGATACAATATTAGCAAATAGTAAAGTAAATGAAGGAGAACCTATTTTCGGTCAGTTAGCGACAACAGATGAAGGGATATATAAAGCAGAAGATGATTGGGGAGAAAGTTATTACTTTAGAGGAGCAGTAACCAATAATTGGGTAAAATTTGCTGGTTTTTATTGGCGAATAATCCGAATTAATGGAGATGGAAGTATCAGAATCATATATAGCGGAAATGAATCAAGTGGGCCAGTAACAACAGGGGATGGTACTCAAGTTCAAATTGATACATTTAATGAAATTTCTAGTAATAGTGAACATGTAGGATATATGTATGAGTTTAATCAACAGCACGGGAATATAACGAGAAGTAATATCAAAAGGGTACTAGATAAGTGGTATAATAATAATTTAACGAGTTATGCCGATAAGATAAGCACCGAATCTGGATTTTGTGGAGATAGAGAATTAGCAAGCGGATATAATTGGGGGACTGTTGGTTTTGCTTATGATTATATAGCATATGAAAGGTTATATGATAATAAAAAGCCAATATTAAAATGTAGTAATAGTTTAGATTTATATACAGTAAGTGGAAGCAGTAAAGGGAATAAAGCACTAACAAATCCAATTGGACTCATTACAGCAGATGAAGTATCAATGGCCGGCGGAGTAGTAAGTTCTGATAATAATAGTTATTATCTTTATACAGGTCAAAATTATTGGACTATATCTCCGTGCGGATATAATCCAGCATATAAAGGATCTTTCGTCTTTGGGGTGTATTCTGATGGCTCCCTTGGTGCTCCTGCTGTGGATAATGAGTGGGGTGTGCGTCCGGTAATAAATTTAGCTAATAATGTAAAAGTAACTGGTACTGGCACTAGTACAGATCCTTATATAGTGGTAGGTGCGGAATAGTTTACATAATTATTCTGCTTTTTTGTTGTTTTTTTTTATGAATTAGAATATAATTAAATATATGAACAATTATTCAATTGAAAGGAGATAAAGATGAATAAAGATTTGATTCGTGATAAATTAGCGAATCGTGTTAAGAATAAAATGCTTAGTGATGATTTGCTTTTTGATATAGCAGAAGTATTTAAGATATTTGGAGATAGCACTAGAATGAAGATTATCTATGCTTTAAAACTAAGTGAGTTATGTGTTTCCGATTTAGCTTTTATTACGAATAGTAGTGAGTCGGCTATTTCGCATCAATTACGCATTTTGAAGCAAGCTAAACTTGTTAAAGCAAGAAAAGATGGTAAAGTTGTTTATTATAGCTTAAAAGATGAGCATGTAATAAAATTATTTGAGATTGGACGTGAACATGTTGAAGAATTATAGATATTATTTACAAAATTTAGATTGTGCTAATTGTGCTAAAAAAATTGAAAATGAAATAAAAAAAGATAAACGATTTCGGGAAGTAATTGTTAATTTTAGTACTCTTACTCTTAGTTTTCAATCTAATATGAGTAATCCGTTTCCTGAAATTTTAAAGATTATAAAAAGAATAGAACCTGATGTTTTAGTTTATGTTGATCAAAGTGGAGAACAGATTAAAGATTATGAGTTATTTAGATTTATTTTAGCTTTGATAGTTTTAGGTGTTTCTTTTTTGATTTCTAATATGATTTTAAAAGAGATTTTTATTGCCATTTCTTATTTGTTACTTTTATATAAGACTTTTATTAAAGCAGTTAAAAAGGTTGTTAAATCTCATAATGTGGATGAAAATGCTTTAATTTGTATTTCAGCAGTAGGAGCTTATATTCTTGGAGAGCATATGGAAGGATTGATGGTACTTTTACTTTATGTGCTAGGTAAAATATTAGAAGAAAAAGCAGTTAATAAGAGTAGAAGTTCTATTAAAGATTTAGTAGAATTAAAAACAAGTTATGCTAATTTGAAAGTAAATAAAGCAATTCGAAAAGTAAAAAGTGAAGATTTAAAGATTGATGATGTTATTGTTGTTAAAAAAGGTGAACTTATTCCGGTAGATGGAATTATTTTAAAGGGAAAGACAATGGTGGATACTTCTGGTATTACAGGGGAATCAGAGTTAAGAGAAGTAAAAGAAAAAGAAGTAGTGTTATCAGGTTATATTAATAAGGGAGAAGTTACGCAAGTAAAAGTTACGCATACTTATTTTGATAGTACGGCTTATAAGATTTTAGAACTTACACTAAATGCTACTAATAATAAAGCTAAAACTGAAACTTTTGTTTCAAAAATAGCGGGATATTATACACCTATTGTGTTACTTATTGCTGTTTTGGTAGGAGTTTTTTTACCACTTGTTTCATCTATTAGTTATAATGAAAGTATTTACCGTGCTTTAACCTTTTTAGTTATTTCCTGTCCTTGCGCGATTGCTATTTCGGTTCCTCTTTCTTATTTTGCGGGAATTGGTATTAGTTCAAAAAAGAAAGTTTTAGTGAAAGGAAGTAATTATTTAGATATATTAACTAAATGTGATGTAGTTGTATTTGATAAGACTGGAACTTTAACTACTGGTGCTTTGAAATTAGAAAATATTCATATTTACAATAAAGATTATACGCAAGATGAAATTCTTAAATTGGCAAGTTTGGGAGAAGCATTTTCTAATCATCCAATTGCTAAATTAATTTTGAAAGAAAATAAACAAAAATTAGATACCTTGGAAGTAAAAGATTTTAAAGAAATAGAAGGGAAAGGAATTGAGTTTCAATATCATAAAGACTTGATTCGAGTTGGAAGTGCTAGTTTTTGTCATACTAAATTAAAAGATAATCTTTTTATCGAAGTGAATGGTGAAGTAATAGGAGGATTTGTTTTTAATGATCATATTAAAGAAAATGCTCAAGATGTAATAAAGAAAATAAAGAATTATCAAATTAAAACTTATATGTTTACAGGTGATCATGATTCATTTGCTCGTATCGTTGCGGATCATGTAGGAATAGATGAGTATCAAGCAGAATTACTTCCGAATGAAAAGTTTGCTCGTCTTACTGATTTACAAAAAACACATACCGTTATGTTTGTAGGGGATGGTATTAATGATGCTCCATCACTTGTTCAAGCTGATATTGGGGTTAGTATGGGTTATGTTGGTAGCAATAGTGCTATTGAGGCAAGTGACATTGTAATTATGAATGATGATTTAGAATGTATTCCTACAATGTTCGGAATTGCTCATAAAACTAAAAAAATTATTATGATGAATTTAATCTTTTCTATTGGAATTAAATTAGTTATTTTAGTTTTGGCAATGCTTGGAATTGCTCATATGGCTTTAGCAGTCTTTGCTGATACTGGGGTTACTTTACTTGCTATTTTAAATTCTTTAAGAATTTTAAAACAATAATTTATTTTTTAAAAGCTTCTAGTTCTTCTTGAAGCTTTTTTACTGCTTGTAGTAAAAAGTCTACTTCATCTCTTTGATTTTGATTACTCTTTCCATTATTCGCATAGAAACTACCGCCATTTTTATATTCTCGACTATTGATATTGATATTAAAATTTTGAATTCGAGCTTCTATTAATTGTTGTTGGGCAGCTGCTGTAAGCATATATTCCCCAACTAACATAAGCCAGTTTCCTATACTTGATTGTTCGTAAGCATCAAAATCACCAGATAATGCAGAACCTACTAGAGCAGCTAGAAGAGCAAAGACTTGTGGATCAATATTAGGAGGAAAACTGTGGATATTACCTTGCATAAATTTTCCTCCTATCTAACTCATTTTATTCAAAGTTTGCAAAAATTAGTAAAATGTAATATAATTAAAGCAGGTGAAATTTATGCAAATAGATCAAGTAGAATTAGCTAGTTGTGCAGTTCGTACTAGTCAGTATCCAGAAGAGGGGTTGCCGGAGTTTTTACTTGTTGGCCGAAGTAATGTAGGGAAATCTAGTTTTATTAATACTTTAATTAATCGAAAGAATTTTGCTCATACTTCTTCTAAGCCGGGAAAAACACAGACTTTGAATTTTTATCTCGTTAATAAAAGTTTTTATTTTGTTGATGTTCCAGGATATGGTTATGCAGTAGTGAGTCATGAACGGCAAAAGAAATTTGGTGTCATGATTGAAGAGTATTTAAAATCAAGAGAGTCTTTAAAGTGTGTATTTTTGCTTATTGATTATCGTCATAAACCAACAGAAGATGATTGCTTGATGTATAATTTTTTGAAATATTATAATTTGAAAATTAAAGTTGTGGCTACTAAATATGATAAAGTTAGTAAAAATAATAGGGATAAACAAAATAAGTTAATTAAGGATACATTAAAATTAGAGAAAGAGGAAGAATTTATACCATTTTCTACTGTTTCTAAAAAAGGTAGAGATGATGTGTATGAAATTATTAAAGGTATGTTATGATTAGTTTAAATAGAGAAAAAAAATTTGTAGATGATTATGTTGTGTTTGATTTAGAAACAACAGGTTTTGATCCTAAAACAGCTAGAATTATTGAAATTGGAGCTTTGAAGTATAAGAATAATGAATTGGTTGAAGAATTAAGCATTTTAGTAAATCCAGAATGTGAAATTCCCGATGTTATTACCATGATTACTGGAATTGATGATGAATTAGTAAAAAATGCGATTACTATTGAGGAAGCTTTGCCACAGTTTATTCAGTTTATTGAAGATTTACCACTCGTAGCTCATAATTCTAATTTTGATTTATCTTTTATTGAAGAAAATATTAATCGCTTAGAGTTACCAATGATTACTAATAAGAATATTGATACAGTCTATTTAGCTAGAAAATATATTAAGGGAGTCTTTAATCATAAGTTAGAAACGTTGAAAAATTATTTTCGTTTAACTTATTCTTCTCATCGTAGTATTGAAGATTGTTTGACAACTAATCATGTTTATCAATATTGTAAGAGTAAAGCAGAAGTTAAGAATTAGTAAAGCATACTATTCTTTTTTCTTATTTGAGGAGGAGTTATGAAGATTTTAATTGTAGAAGATGATGAGGCAATATTAGATGGTTTAACTTTTTGCCTTAAAAAAGAAGGGTTTGATGTTGCTCCAGCGGCATTTGCTAAAAAAGGTTTCAAAATAGCTTTAGAAGAGGAATTAGATTTACTTATTTTAGATATTAATTTACCGGATATAAATGGGTTGAAATTATATCGAATGATTAAAGAAAAAAAGGATATTCCAACCATATTTTTAACAGCAAATGATTCAGAGCTTAGTGTGGTAGAAGCATTAGATAGTGGAGCAGATGATTATATTACAAAACCATTTAAGACAAGAGAATTAATTAGTAGAGTTCATTCCGTTTTAAGAAGGAGTAAAAGAGAAGAACAGAATATTATTGAAATAAAAGATGTTATGATTAATCTAACAGAAGCAAAAGTTTATAAAAAAGGAAGTTTAGTTTTTTTAACAGCTTTAGAATATAAAATCTTACTTATTTTATTTATGCATCCTGGTGAAGTTTTCTCAAGAGAAGCTATTTTGGCTAATATTTGGGATACAAATGAAGAATATGTTAATGATAATACTCTTACGGTTTACATTAAACGAATTAGAGAAAAAATAGAAGACGATCCTACTAATCCTAAAATTATTCTTACAGTTAGAGGACTTGGTTATCAGGTGAGTCATGAAAACTAAAAATATTATTTTAGTGTTATTGATTGGTGGAGTTCTTCTTTTTTGTTTAAATTTTTCTTTATTAAAATTATATGATTCTTATATTTATTCTTCTTTTAATAAAGTTATGGCTACTATTCGCTCTTATTATCCAGAGGGAGAAATAGAAGCAATTCATGATTTGGTGAATGAAGAAGAAGGGATAAATGTTTTAGGAGAATATGGAATCACTTTAGATACTATCAGGGAAATTGATTCTTATCAAAGTTTTAGAAATAAAATTGTTTTAGGAGTTACAATAACTTTTGTTTTATTAGGCGGATTATTTTTCTTTCTTTATTATGGTTTTAAAAAGAAAGTTAAAAATGAAATTGAAATTATTAATTTGTATTTAAATGATATTCTAAATGGCAACTATGAAATTCATATTGGTAGTTATCAAGAAGATTTAATTAGTATTTTAAAAAATGATATTTATAAAGTTACAAGAAAATTAAAAGAGTATAGTTTATATGAACAAAAAGAACAACAATTTTTAATGAATACTTTAGAAGATATTTCTCATCAACTTAAAACTCCTTTGACGGCATTAATGATTACGAATGATATTTTGGTAAATAATGATCTTACAAAGGATGAGAGAAACTCTTTTTTAAAAAAAGAAACGAAGGAATTAGAAAAAATGGAATGGCTTATTACAACTCTTTTAAAGTTAAGTAAATTAGATAGTGGACAAGTTGTATTTAAAAAAGAAAAAATATTAGTGGGTGATTTAATTGAAGAAGCTTTATCTTCTTTAATGGTCGCTATGGAGTTAAAAAATATTAAAGTAATTAGAAAAAATTTGGATTTTACTCTTTTTTGTGATATATCATGGATTCGAGAAGCATTAACTAATATTTTGAAGAATGCTTATGAACATAGTTTAGATAATGGAAAGATTGAAATTTATGGAGAGGATAATCCAGTTTATAAAGCTATTTTTATTACAGATTATGGGGTTGGAATTCCTAAAAAAGATATTAAAAATATTTTTAGGAGATTTTATAGTACTAGTTCTTCAAAAAATAGTATGGGAATTGGGCTTAATATGTCAAGAATTATTGTAGAGAAACATCATGGAAAAATAGAAGTAGAAAGTGTTGTAGGCAAGTTTACTACTTTTAAAATAATCTTTATGAAGGGGAATTGTTAGAAAAATGCCCAAAATAATGAAATTTGAACCTATATGAATGGTATAAGATTTATTTTTTTAAGCTTTTATGATACATATAACTTTAGGGGATTATGAAAGTAGGAGATTATTATCAGGAGATAGAGCATTTTATTAAACAAAATGAGATTAATAAAAGGGTAAGGAAAATAAAAGGAAATTCAGATTTATTACTTACTTCTTGGAATATTGGAAGGCTAATTGTAGACGCTCAAGGTGGTTTTAGAAGAGCAAAATATGGAAATGAGTTAATCAAAGAGTGGTCTATTAAACTCTCGGAATTGTATGGTAAATGATATGATTATGCTAATTTATCAAGATTTAGAAGTTTTTATTTATTTTTTCTAAAACCTGGGACAGTGTCCCAATTATCTTGGCCTGTGGTTTGCATTTTACTTTCTATAAAAAATGAAAATAAAAGAAATAATTATATTAATTTATGTATTAAAAATAATTTATCTACAAGAGAGCTAAGAAAAGAAATAAAATCTAATTCATATGAAAGATTAATAGATAAACCGGATAAAATAGAAATTGTTTCTTCTTGAAAATATTCTATGATTTCTGATATGAAAAATCCAATCATTATTGAGGTATATAAAGAGATTAAAAATGAAAAAGATTTAGAATTAAATATTTTAGCTAATCTTGATTATTTTTTTAAACAATTAGGTGAAGGATTTCTATATGCAGGACATCAATATAAAGTTTATCAAGGAAATCATATTTATTTTATTGATATTTTATTATTTAATGTTAAGATAAACTGTTATATTGTAGTAGAATTAAAGTTAAGAAGTTTAAGAAAAGAAGATCAATCACGAATTAAATTTTATATGAAATTAGTAGATGGGCAAATAAAAGAAGTGCATCATAATAAAACAATTGGGATTATTATCACTAAAGAGAGTAATAAACTTATCGTAAATTTTGTTAGAGAAGATGGTATTATTCCTTTAGGATATGTTATAAAAGAAAAACAATAAGAGTTTGTATTATTTAGGTTTTTCATGTATAATTAAATTGGTTAATCTAAAAAATGAAGAATTTCTGTCTCCGTATAACTTTAATGCGTCGAACAGTAATGCTAACGTGTTCATTGTGAATTCGAGTGGCAACCTCAACAACAACAACGTGAATAACACGTGGGGTGTGCGCCCAATATCCTTTTAAACTTAGTATTTGGTTAAGGCTAAATAAAAAAGCATTAGGATACAAGATTAGCCATAGGGAAACCTAAATATTTGATATTGATGTTTTAAATCTTGTATTTAAAACTATTACAATGTTATGGTGGAGCTTTTGCTCTACTTTTTTTAACATTTTAAGCTGCTAAATAACATAATTATGTTGAAAAATAATCAAAAATATTGTATATTAATTATAGTTATAAAATACCTATAGTAAATATATTTTCTAATATTGACAAGTTTTGTCGAAAGTAATGAAAGTAGAAATAAAAAGGTATAGAATGGAAAAATAAAGGTGGAAGCTATGAAAAAAATAGGACTAGTTATATTAGGAATAGGAGTATTATTGATAGGAATAATAAGTTTTAACAAAGAAGAAAAGAAAGTATTAGTAGAAGAAGAAATAAATAATTCAAATACATCTTTAGTATTTATGTTACAGGATAAA
>JABLTQ010102938.1_pt1 | contig 10806 bp, 6 predicted proteins | sample 7160101 | NCBI WGS metagenome assembly JABLTQ01 (sample SAMN14651228, study PRJNA627086) | human gut metagenome | isolation source: feces | host: Homo sapiens
AAAGTGCGGAAGTTTGATAGAAGGTAAACTCCAATGGAAATTGATATTAAATGTCTTGCCTGCCTGCTCATAAATATTTTTTTCCAGCTCTTCAATACGTCCTACAAGCTGGTCTCCATATTCTTTTAAGGCATCCTTTTCTACTGTGATTCCGTACTTTTCCATATCGTAAAGCGTGGCAACCGTTGGACGCTCAATCGTAAGATAGAGTTCTTCCATTTCGGCTTCTCTCAACTTTTCAAGTACAAGTGGATAAGCATGGAATGGCACATAGGAAAGATAGGCTGCCATCTGCACTGTCTTCTCTTCTTCCTGTGAAAAGACTTCTTCTAACGCTTTTTTTCCGCAGACTTCCTTTCTTGACGGAAGCATCTGACGAAGGTAATCTCTTGCAATATCCTCATAGTCATACGCAGACTGTAATGGATTTAACAAATATGCCTGTATACCTACATCCTGAATCTGGCTTTCATACTCTCGCACTTCTTCTGAAAAATGTAACAGTGCTTTATAATCAAGGACAATCAGCTCTGTTCCTTCTTTTAAAAGCTCTGTAATCTTTTCTTTTAAATAGTCCTCTGTCACAAAGCCGCCCACTAAGGCAAGTACTGTATTATCCCTCCATGTAAGAGAAAGCCCCTTACAATTTCCACTCACACCGATAATTCCAAGCGCTGCCTGTCCCTCTTCTTTAATAGAAGTAAATGCATTCTCTATTTCGCCCAGGTCAAAAGTACTTACAACTTCTAAAGTCTCTTCTTCCTTTTCGTCCTCCCCAAAATATTTAAAAAGGCTCTTTAATTCCAACTCTTTAAATAACTGGTATGCATCCTTTGTAAAAAGTGTTCCAATCTTTGCATCTTTAAAATCATAAGAAATATCGCAGTCTTTTTTAATTGTCGCAAGATCTTTGCTCATAATTGCCTGCTCATAGTATTCCTGCAGATTATTTTTTGCGCGGGCAGGCTTGATTTCTTCGATATGCTCATGGGCATTCTCGATGGAATGGTACTCTTTAATAATCTTTGCGGCTGTCTTTTCCCCGATACCAGGAACTCCTGGAATATTGTCGGAAGTATCGCCCATAAGCCCCTTCATATCAATAAATTCTGTTGGGCTCACGCCGTAAAGTTCGCGGACATCTTCCTCATAATAGTCCTCTGTTACCGTACCAGATGCCTTGGTCTTTGGAATCTTAATTTTTACTTTTTTTGTCGCAAGCTGTAATAAATCCCGGTCTCCAGATACAATAGCCACATCAAATCCAGCTTCCTCGGCTTCTTTTCCGATTGTTCCCAAAATATCATCTGCCTCAATGCCTGCCTGCGTGATAATCGGGATTTCCATTGTCTTTAAAACTTCCTTCATCAACGGAACCTGCTCATGTAATTCCGCTGGCATTGGCTTTCTCGTCCCTTTATATTCTTTATATTTTATATGACGGAAGGTCGGTTCTTTCCGGTCAAATGCCACAAGAAGATGCGTTGGCTTCTCCTCTTCGACATAGCGAAGCATGATATTTAAAAAGCCAAGAACCGCATTCGTATGCTTTCCCTCGGCATTCGTCAAATCCGGCAGCCCATAAAACGCCCTGTTTAACAGGCTGTGTCCGTCCAACAGCATAATTTTATCTGCCATTCTTTCCTCCTAAACTTTATTTATGTACTCTCGGAATTTTATCACACAATCAAATGCTGAAAAGTTCTGAAAATACATAATTTAACAATTGTAACATAAACATATTTTTCAATTTCTTTATAATTATTCAGCAAAATAATACAACAGCCCACAACTGAATACAGACATTTCTTTCTTCAGTGCAGGCTGATGTATCGTATCATTCTTATTTCTTTTCCCTAATGATACAATGCAATGGATAAAACATCACAGCAACATTGCAGAAATCAGATACGCAAACATCCATATTAAAATCGCCGCCGTGACAAGAATTGTTATGATTTTCGCTATATGTTTACGCTTTGCTTCTCTTTCAATCTCTACATAACGACTTTCTACTTCATTCTGAAGCTTCTTCCTAAAATCCGCAGCCAGTTCTTCTCCTTCATCGAGCTGCTTTAATCCAACAAGCATCACATAATATATTTCTAATTCTTCCCAGCAATCTTTACAATCTCGGACATGCTCGATAAAAGCCCTTGTCTCTTCTTTATCTAACTTATTATTAATAAAATTCAGTACCATGGACTGTGCGTTCTGACAATTCATATGTTTCTCCAGTTTCAATATTTTATAATTATTAAGACATTACTTAGAGTATGTTTGTCTTTGATTCTGTTATGCATTTTTCAGGAATGCAACATATCCCTTTTTCGCCTCATATAAATCAGATTTGCTGATAATCTCCCACGGAGCATGCATACTCAATACTGCCACGCCGCTGTCTACAACTTCCATGCCGTAAAGGGCAGCGATATAAGCGATGGTTCCACCTCCGCCATAATCTACCTTTCCAAGTTCTGCGGTCTGGAACGCAACCTTGTTATCATCAAAAATACGTCGAAGTCTTGCAAGATATTCTGCGTTCGCATCGTTAGAGCCGGACTTACCTCTTGCTCCGGTATATTTATTAATAACCATTCCTTTTCCAAAGTACGCACAGTTTTTCTTCTCAAAAGCGTCTGCATAAGCAGGGTCGTAAGCAGCACTTACATCGGAAGAAAGCATTCTGGAACGGGCAAGGGTTCTTCTTACTGCTAAGTTGGAATCCTGTCCCATCAGAGCAAGAATCTCTGCAACGGTATTCTCAAAGAACATGGACTGCATACCTGTTGCTCCGACACTTCCGATTTCTTCTTTGTCTACTAAAAGACAGCAGGAAGTTCTATCCACATGCCCTGCCTCCATCATGGCTGCAAAAGATGGGTAAGCACATACTCTGTCATCATGCCCATAACCGGCGATCATGCTGCGGTCAAGTCCACAGTCTCTTGCTGGACCTGCTGGTACCACTTCGATTTCTGCGGAGAGGAAGTCTTCCTCTTCCATCTGGTATTTCTCTTTCAAAAGAAGTAAAATATTCGCTTTCACTGCATCTTTTTCTTCTCCTGCAAGAGGACGGCTTCCGACAAGGATATCCAGATTTTCACCTTCCACAACAACGGAGCCTTTCTTTTCCATCTGCTTTCCAGCTAAATGAATCAACAAATCTGTTACATAAACAACTGGGTCAGCAGGATCTTCACCAATATTTACATTCACTACCGTTCCATCCTTCTTTGCCACAACACCATGAAGTGCAAGCGGAAGTGCAACCCACTGATACTTCTTAATTCCACCATAATAATGCGTATCCATAAAGGATAATTCGGTATCTTCATATAATGGATTCTGCTTTAAGTCAAGACGTGGAGAATCAATGTGGGCGCACAGGATATTCATTCCTTCGGTAAGCGGCTGCTTTCCAATCTGGAAAAGAGCAATTGTCTTACCCATGCCGACACCATATACTTTATCTCCTGCTTTTAAGCGGGTTCCCTGTGCAATCAGTTTATTAAGATCCTGATAGCCGTGACTTTCCGCTTCTTTGATAAAATACTGCGTACACTCACGTTCTGTCTTACATTTACTTAAAAATTCTTTATACTCTTGCGCGAGAACTTCTACATTCTTATCGTCCTCTTCTGTATAACTAAGCCATGAATTTTCTCTCATAACATTACACCTCCATAAACGATTTTATTATATCCCAAGAAGCGTTCCGGGTCAATCCGGTGCGTGTCTAAAAACTCGTTCATCTGCAAGACAGCGCATCACGAAGAATTTCTGCGAGCCGCTCAGTATCCACCTTTTTTTTCTTACCCTTTACCGTCAGCAAGATATTACTCTGCCTGAATACTTCCCTGCAAATCTCTGTCATCCGCTCTGTTGTAACCCGGCGATAAGATTCCGTTCGCTCCTCAATATCTTTATAGTATACGTCAAGAATATGTCCTTCATAAGCTCTCACCCAGTTAAATTCCTCCGTATCATCTAAAAGGAACCCCGCATTATCTACATAATGAGGAAGAACATAGGAGAGTTCATCTGTTATGCCCTCTTTCATAGACTTTAACACTTCTACAACCGTCTCCACAGAATCATAAAGATGCTTTGGCAACACTTCATAAGTGAGTGTCATCTGCCCGATATTATTATAATGCTGGAAACATGGGTCATAACTATATACATAGCCCTTTTTCTCTGAAAGTTCCTGATGAATCTTACAGAACTCACCCTCAAATAAAATATCAAACAGCAGATTTTTCTCTGCTAATGTATAATTTGACGCATCAATGTCTACTGAAAAGCAGACACACGTTTTCTTACTGTTTTTCACATACACTTTTGGCTTTCTTGCAAAAAAGCGTTTCGGAACCGGAGCGAGATTCTTCCGTTCTTTTTTCATTACAGTAAGTGGGTAATTTTCTATAAGCTTTGTTACAGTTACAACTGCTGTTTCTGGATAATTGCCGCTTATATAAAAGAAAATGTTATTGGAAGAAAGTACTTCTTTTTGAAATTTACGAAGCTGTTTCCCTTTTATTTTATCTAATGTTTTTTTCCTTCCGGTAATTGTCCGCTCTAATGAAGTATTTTTCCACGCAATCTTTTTTGTAAAATAACCAAGGCTGCTTTCCTCATCTTCCTCACGGATTTCTGCCTTGATGCGCTTTCTTTCTGTATCAATCATTTCTTCCGGAAGAGTAATCGGTTCAAAAATCCCGGTCAGAATCTCCGCTGCCTCCTCAAAATGTGCCGGTGCTCCCGTGATAATAAACTGAATAAATTCTTCATAAGTGGAAGCATTAAAATCAAGCCCGCACCGGTCTAAAGTCTGGTACAGATTCTCTCCCATCTGATAATGAATGTTTTTAAATACAATATGCTCGAAAAAATGAGAAATTCCGTTATTCTCCTTTGTCTCAAACAGCGAACCTGCCCGCACATAAAGGCACAGGCAAAAGCTATGAATATTTTCATTTTTGTCGTGAAATACAGATACTCCCTGCGGAGTAATATGTTCTCGTTCCATCAACACCTCCAAATTTCATTTATTTTCTTCTTCGGTCACATCGACCGTTTTGAATTCGTCCTTTTCTAAGGTTGTAAAGTCCATTTCTGGCAGTTCCGGATGGACTTCTTCTGGCTGTTCTTCCATATCGATAATAAACGATACAAGAAGCGTATCTTCGTTGACTTCTTCTCCATCTTTGACATAGATTTTATCAACGGTACCATTTACTTTGGAAATGACAGTTGTCTCCATCTTCATCGCCTCAATAACCATGAGTGGCATATTTTTCGTTACACGGTCACCTTCTTTGATTCGGATATCACAGATTGTTCCCGGTAAAGTTGCTCCAAGATGACCAGGATTTTTCGGATCTGTCTTTAATCTGCGGTCCGCCTTCACTTCAAAATGCTTGTCAAGAATCTTTACCTCCCGAAGGAATCCATTTACTTCAAACTGTAAAATGCGGTATCCTTTCTCATCGGGTTCTGACTTACCGACAAACTTAATTAATGTATCATTGCCTTCCTCAATCTGGATAGTTGTCTCTTCACCTGGACGAAGCCCATAGAAATACACATGACTTTCTAACTTCGATACATCATTATATGCCTGGAAATGCTCACAATAGTCCTCATATACCTTCGGATAAAGGGCATAACTTAGCACTTTCTGCTCCATGACTTCCGGCTGTTCCATCGATTCCATGTAATAGTTTTCGCGAAGATGCCTGCCGATTGCCTCAAAATCCACATCGGGAAGTAAACTTCCCGGACGCACCGTTATTGGTTCCTGTCCTTTTAATACAATACGCTGTAATTTTTCCGGAAAGCCACCTTCTGGCTGTCCTAATGCACCCTTAAAATATTGTACAATAGAATCTGGATAAGACAAGTCTTTTCCTTTCTCTAAAATATTATCTTTTGTCAGATCATTTTTCAACATAAAAATTGCCATATCTCCTACAACTTTTGAAGTCGGGGTTACTTTAATGATGTTGCCAAGCACCTCATCTGCTTCTTTATAAAGACGCTTAATATCATTAAAATCATTACCTGCACCCATTTCTTTGACCTGTGCAGCAAAGTTAGAATACTGACCTCCCGGAATCTCGTATTTATAAATTTCCGGATTTGGGGAGTCCATATCACTCTCAAATGGCTTGTAAACCTTTCGCTCATGCTCATAATATTCATTTAAAACAAGGAGACCCTCCGGGTCAATTCCGGTATCCCGCTTCGTTCCTCTTAATGCCTCCACCAACGCATTCATGGACGGCTGGCTCGTAAGGGAACTCATTGAACCAATCGCACAGTCTACAATATCAGCTCCAGCTTCTGCTGCCATCAGATAGGTTGCGATTCCATTTCCCGTTGTATCGTGTGTGTGTAAATGAATCGGCACACGGACTTCTTCCTTTAATGCGGTAATTAATTCTTTTGCTGCATACGGTTTTAGCAGGGAAGACATATCTTTTAACGCAATAACGTGACAGCCCATCCTCTCTAACTGTCTTGCCTTTTTACAGTAATAATCAATTGTGTATTTTGTTTCTTTTGGATTTAAAATATCTCCCGTATAACAGATAGCCCCCTCGACTACCTTGCCAGTCTTTAACGCTTCTTCTACCGGAAGTTTCATATTTTCTATCCAGTTCATGCTGTCAAAAATACGGTAAATATCTACGCCGTGGTCACTGGATACCTTGATAAACTTTTTGATAACATTATCCGGATAGGTGCTGTAGCCGACAACATTGGAAGCACGAAGCAGCATCTGAATCATCACATTTGGCATACGTTCTCTTAAAATATCCAGTCGTTTCCATGGGGATTCCTTTAAGAAACGGTATTCTGTATCGTAAGTTGCACCGCCCCACGCTTCGATAGAATAAGCATCCTTTAAATACAGATTCGTTGCTCTTGCCGCTCCTGCCACTTCTTTTGTACGCATTCTTGTTGCAAGAAGAGACTGCTGTCCGTCACGCATTGTCGTATCGGTGACATAAAGTTTGTCACTTCGATACACCTTTTGGGTAAATTCCTTTGCCCCAAGTCTTAAAAATTCATCTCTTGTTCCAAAAAGTTTCCGTTCCGTATCAATAACAGGAACCTTTCTATTCTCAAGAAACGGCTTTGGTCCTGGATTGACATTCACCATCTTATTGGCAAGAAATTCCAATATTTTTGTTGTTCGGTCTAACTTGTAATGCAGTTCAAACAGTTCCGGTGTCTCTTCTATAAAAGTAGTAAAGCACTTTCCTTTATGAAATGTTTCATGATTTAATACGTTAATCAAAAATGTAATATTGGTCTTTACTCCGTGAATCCGCAGTTCTTTTAATGCACGCACAGACTTGTGAATCGCACTCTCAAAAGTACGGTCATGGGAAATGACTTTTACAAGTAAGCTGTCATAGTGTGGTGTAATGACAGCTCCCGTATAGGCGGTTCCTCCATCCAGACGGATTCCACCACCCGAACCAGAACGATATAAATCAATCTTTCCCGTATCTGGCAGGAAATGATTTGCCGGGTCTTCTGTTGTTACTCTTGCCTGCAGGGCGTAGCCAGTACATTTGATTTCATTTTGTGAATAAATGTGAATCGTTGGGGAATTTAACGGATACCCTTCTGCAATTAAAATCTGACAGATCACAATATCAATTCCCGTCACCATTTCTGTCACGGTATGTTCTACCTGAATACGTGGATTCATTTCAATAAAATATGGCTGCTCCTCCTCATCTACCAAAAATTCCATCGTTCCAGCATTCGTATATCCGACTCTTCTGGCAAGTCTTTTTGCCGAATCCAAAATCTTCTTTCTCGTCTCTTCCGAAATCGACCATGCTGGTGCAAACTCAATGACCTTCTGGTTTCTTCGCTGCAAGGAACAGTCTCTGTCATAAAGATGGACGATATTTCCATAATTATCGCCAAGAATCTGCACTTCGATATGCTTTGGATGAATGAGATACTTTTCTATAAAAAGCTTCGCCTCTCCAAAAACTCGTTTGGATTCATTCCGTGACTTTTCAAATGCTTCTTCCATCTCCTCCTGACTTTGTACAATACGCATTCCTCTGCCACCGCCGCCATTACTCGCCTTTAACATAACAGGATAGCCAATCTCATCCGCGATTTTCATTGCCGTATCCACATCATGAATAATAAAATCACTGCCGTCAATAATTGGAACCTTACTCTCCTCTGCCGCTCTTTTTGCAGAAATCTTATCCCCCATAATGTTCATTGCCTCTACATTCGGTCCGATAAATACAATATCATTTTTCCGGCAGGCTTCGGCAAACTCCGGATTCTCCGATAAAAATCCGTATCCGGGATGAATCGCATCCACCTTTTTCTCCTTCGCAATCCGAATAATTGTAGGAATATCTAAATATGCATCCACCGGCCCTTTATCTGGATTTAACGGATATGCCTCATCTGCTTTTGTACGAAAAAGTGCATACCTGTCCTCTTTAGAATAAACAGCTACTGAGCCAATCCCTAACTCGCTCAATGCCCGAAATACACGAATCGCAATCTCTCCTCTGTTTGCGACAAGCACTTTTTTGAACTTCTTTACTTCCATAATCATAACCCATCCTCCAAAACTGCAATATTTTTCACTCAGAAGTTATACAAGTTTCAAAACAAATAAAAATCCCCCGTATTCAAAACCTTATTATTTAGTATACCTGTATATTTTTACAAAAACAAGGTGATTTTCTGGCATTATATATACATTTTTTCTAACCCATGCTATACTATTTAGAGATTTAGGAGGAGGATAACAATGGATATGAATAATTTTTTGCAGTCAGAAGCGACCCAGTTCGTCGGTACCGCTGCGGCAAATACTATCGGTCTTGTTATTGGAACGATTCATGAAGATATCAAGGAACTTCTTGAGATTCCCGATGAATATCAGGCCATCAGTATTGTATCTTCCCGAACCGGAACTGTCGCACAGGCGATTGCGATTGATGACGCAGTAAAAGCAGTAAATGCAAAGCTGCTCCGTTTTGAGATGGCAATTGATGCTGGTAAGCAGTGTGGACAGGGATGCCTCTTCGTCCTCGGTGCAGAGAACATTTCCGATGCCAGAAGGCTTGTTGAGATTGCGTTAGAGCAGATTGATTACTGGGCTGCCTGCATCTATGTGAACGAAGTGGGGCATATGGAATCTCACGTCACTCCACGCGCCGGAGAGATTTTACATCAGATATTTGGTACACCACTTGGCAAGGCATTTGGCGTTATCGGTGCTGCCCCAGCAGGAATCGGCATTGTTGCCGTTGACCAGTGCATGAAAGCCGCACCTGTAGATATCGTCTGGTATGGCTCCCCATCCCATAACCTTACGATGATGAATGAATTTTCTGCTGGTATTTCCGGCGATGTTTCTGCTGTTCAGAAGGCATTGGAAGCGGGTAAGGAAGTCGGTTGTGAACTGCTTCGTGTGTGCGGTATCACACCAATTTCTATCACGAAAGTTCATGAAGTCTGTGGAACAAATTATGTGAAGGAAAGTTATACACCGACATCCTGTTTAAAACCAAAGGAAGAATAGAATATAGCTATTATTTTATAATGGCTTTACAGATATGCAACAAAATTCATAGAAAGGGTTGGGATTATTTATGAAAGTATTACTTTTAAATGGAAGTCCACATCCAAATGGATGTACTTTCCGCGCACTCTCTGAAGTAGAAAAGACACTTCAGCAGGAAGGCATCGAAACAGAAATTTTCCATATCGGCACTGAAGCGATCCGAGGCTGCATGGGCTGTGGTATGTGCCGTAAGAACAAGCTTGGAAGATGTATCTTTGGTGAAGATGCTGTTAACGTAGTTATCAAAAAAATGGAAGAATGTGATGGACTAATCGTTGGCTCCCCTGTACATTACGCCGGAGCAAGCGGTGGAATCACTTCTTTCCTTGACCGTATGTTTTACTCTACCGGTGGGTTTGCCTACAAACCGGGAGCTGCTATCGTAAGCTGCCGTCGTGCCGGTTCTACTGCCGCTTTAGAACAGCTGAATAAATATTTTATGATGAACAATATGCCACTTGTTCCTTCTGCTTATTGGAATATGGTTCATGGCAATACTCCTGAAGAGGTGAAGCAGGATTTAGAAGGGCTTATGGTCATGCGTACTCTGGGACGAAATATGGCGTGGATGCTTAAATCTATTGATGCAGGAAAGGCGCATGGAATTTTGACTCCGGCGGCGGAACCGAAGACTCGGACAAATTTTATTCGGGAATGTGCACCGGTGAAAGCGGAAGCAGAAGAGAAGAATTTTGCTCCTTATTTTATCTCTTATAATAAGGTGAATAAAGCATATCAGGAGGAGGATTAGATTCTGGGCTGCCTCAAGCAGAAGAGACGCCCTCAGGAAATAAAATACACTATATTTGTGACTTTAGTCGCGGCGTGTTGAATACTCGCTTTAACGCTCGTATCCAACACTTGCTCCGAGGTCACAAATATAGTGTATTTTATTCCCTGAGGGCTGTCTTTGGCTGTTGAAGTAATATCAGAAATCTATATTTTATTATCTATAAATATTTTCTAGACCAGTCCTGAATACAGTATCTAATGCCAAATTCTTTTCCATTATATTTTAAGAAACTAACATAATTTCATCTTTATAATCTAGATTTTATTTTTATATATTATCATATTTTCCCAAAACAAATATTTTATATTTACTATATCAACTTAAGCAAATTCTATATATTAAAAAATTTATCTCTCAAGTTTATTTGTATAATTTTTATTTA
>JABLTQ010077829.1_pt1 | contig 10789 bp, 9 predicted proteins | sample 7160101 | NCBI WGS metagenome assembly JABLTQ01 (sample SAMN14651228, study PRJNA627086) | human gut metagenome | isolation source: feces | host: Homo sapiens
GGAGCATGAGTGGCATCAACCGCGGACACATGTCCGCCGGCCGTTCTGCATGCATGCTCTGGGAATGGTCGCTACAGGAAGGCACGCACCAGGCAGACAGCCCCGGCCACACCGATGATGGCCAGCAGCACCTTGCGGAAGGTCTCCTGCGGGATGCGCTTGGCCACGGGGAAGGCCAGCAGCGTGCCCAGGATGACACCGGGCGCCCCGTACAGGGCATAGCCCAGGACTTCCGGGGTGTAGAGACCGGCCGTGGCCTGCAAGACGACGGTCAGGGAACCGCGGATCACGAAAAAAACGCCCAGCGTGCCCAGGAAGACGCGCGGCTCCCAGCCCATGCACAGGCCGTAGGCCCCGATGGGCGGGCCGTCGAAGGAGATGGCCGTGCCCAGCAGACCGGCCCCGAAGCCCGCCGCGGCACCCAGCATCCGCGGATGGGACACAGGCCCCTGTGCGGCGCGGTAGGTCATCTGCCAGTACACATAGTAGAGCAGCAGCAGGCCCACGGCCCCCTGCAGGACGGCGCCGGAGCAGATCTGCAGGATATAGAGCCCGGCAAAGGACCCGGGCACGGAGCCCGCCAGCATGGGCCAGAGGGAGGAAATCCGGCAATGCCGGAAATGCATGCTGGCCAGGCAGCCGTCCATGACCACATTGATGATGCACGTCAGCGCGATGAGCTGATGGACGGGGATGACCAGCGCCAGCAGGGGAAAGGCCACCATGGCCCCGCCGATGCCGCTCACGCCGGAGACGAAACCGCCCAGGATCCAGGCGAAGAAAACAAAAAGGTCCGTAGCTTCGGGCATAACCTTCCCTCCTGTGGACGCTGCCCCGCCGCCGGCCTTCCCGGGGCCGCGGCGTCCTGCATGATCTGGATTGCTGCTCCTGCATAGGGGCACCATGCCGTTTTGGCAAGGGGCCCCGGGAGCCGATAAAAAAGCCGCCCCGGGGGGCAGGGCGGCTTCCATGAAAGGCGGTCCGGCGAACGGACAGCCAGTGTCCGGCTCCCCTTGCGGGGAGCCGCCGGAGATCACTTCTTGAAGAAGACCGCGATGTCCTTGCGGCCCAGCACGTTCTCACGGACCTTTTCTTCAGGCAGGGAAGCCCAGTGCTTCTTGTTGGAGAAGTAGAAGATGAAGCCCAGCACGACCCACACGCCCAGGCAGATGAAGGGGGCAGTACCGATACGGGCAGGAGAGCCGGGCACCAGCAGGAGCAGGATGCACATGATGGCAGTGATGGTACCCACCGCGCAGCAGAACAGCTTGAGGCCCTTCTTGTCCACGCCTTCGCTGCCCATGATCACGCGACGGGCGGCCAGGCAGGTGAACAGGTAGCCGATACCGGTGCCCACGGAGCTCATGTCCACGGTCCAGGCCACGGCGGAGCGGCCGGCGAAGGGGGTCAGCAGCACGACGATGATGGTGAACAGGATGGCCTTGTAGGGGGTGCGGTACTTGGGATGGATCTCGCCGAACCAGGCGGGCAGGATGCCACTGCGGGACATGCTGAGCAACAGGCGGCTGGTGGCGATGAAGAAACCGTTGGTACCGGTGCACACGGCGCCGAACACGGCCACGGCCAGCACGATGGAGCCGAACTTGCCGAAGGCCATGGTGGCCACTTCACCGGTGCCCCAGGCGGCGCCGCCGGTGGCGCGCTGGGCGTCGAGCTTGGCCAGCAGTTCGGGATACGGCACGGCCATGCCCACGGAAAGCATCACCATGGCGTACAGGAGCACGCCGCAGAAGATGGCGATGATCATGATGTTGCGGGCGCGGGAGGGGTCGAAGGCAAATTCTTCAGCAGCCTGGGGCACGGTATCGAAGCCCACGAACAGGAAGGGAGAGATGGCGAAGACCAGCAGCACGCAGGCGAGCATGCTGCGCTTGTCGGAGAAGGCGGGGCTCAGATTGGCCACGCTGGCGGTATCCAGGGTCAGCACGCCGCCGAACAGGGCCAGGATGCCGAAGGTCAGCATGAAGGCCAGGATCAGCTGCAGGGTGCCGGCAAAGCCGATACCGCGGTAGTTGATGTAACCGAAGAAAAGGGTACCGGCCGTCATCAATATGACTTCACCGGAATAGACGGTCCATCCCGCGATGGAATAGAGCTCTCCGAACTCGAACACACCAGGGAAGAGGAAGCGGAAAATGACTGAAAGGGCCGCAATGTCGATAGCAACAATGGCAAGATAGCCGATGACCAGCGCCCAGCCGCACACAAAAGCGGCACGAGGACCAAAACCGATATATGCATAAGCAAAAGCGCCGCCGGCAACAGGGGCATATTTGACCATGTAGCTGAGGCATATGGCGACAAAGCTGATCAGGCAGGCACCGACAAAGAAACCGAGCAGGGTACCCATAGGACCGGCCTGGGGCAGGAACATATCACCGGGCAGCACAAAGCAACCCCAACCGACAATGGAGCCCAAAGCCAGTGCGCATACCTGTAACGGCGAGAGGGACTTTTCCAATTTGACCTGTTCCGACATACCATTTTCTCCGTTATGAATTTGATACCGCTGCGGATTGCTTGTTATGGCTGCCATACATGCACGTGAAGCCTGGTCATTGCACCCTCCGGCGAACTCCCGGGCGAAAACTATAGTCCCTTCCTGCACAGCAATAAGCGTGCCATATGTGAAAAACTTCCCTATGTCGGAAAATGTCCCGTTTTTTCACAAAAAAAAGAATAATACCTATTATTTTAATTTAAAAAATAGCAAGTAATATAAAAAAATTTTTATTTTTATATTAAAATTTATATCTTACCATATAAAAAAGACATTATTTGTGATTATTTGCCTAACTCTCCTTTCCTGAAATGTCTCCAACCATCCTGCTCTCCAGGGCCTTGATTTGCCGGCCTTATGCCGGCCTGCCCGGCAGTAAGCCCCACAGCAAGGACATGCTGCCACATGCCGCGAAAGCCAAGCTGCCGGGACATCCTGCCCGAAGGCAACAACAAAATAGCCGTTATTTCTTCATATAATTATATATTTTATAAATTCCCCCGATGCGGCATGGAAATTGCTGACCACAGGCAAGATCGCGATTTGCGGCACTGCTTTGTGATTTCCCTCACCGGCCTGCCCATGCGGACTGGCGAACGTCCCTCTACCTGGAGTTGATCACCATGAGCATCACAGCGAGCCCCGGGCGGCTCTCCTGCGGGGCCGCCCTGCCGGCCGGCGGCCCCTTGTACGTCATCCTCGGCGCCCTGTGCTTCAGCACCACCGGCACCATGCAGGCCCTGGCGCCGGATGGCAGCCATCCCCTGGGCATCGGGGCCCTGCGCATGCAGATCGGTGCCCTGGCCCTCTGGGCCTGGTGCGCCTGCCGCCATTCCCTGCCCGCAGGCCTGCGACACTGGCAGATGCGCTGGCTCATCCCCGCCACGCTGGGACTGCTGGGCTTCCAGGTTTTTTTCTTCTGGGGCGTCCAGCAGGCGGGGGTCGCTGTAGGCACGGTGACGGCTATCGGGGTCTCTCCCGTCATGGCGGCCATCCTGGCCCGCATCGTCCTGGGCGAACGGCCTGCCCGTATCTGGTACCCTGCCACGGCCCTGGCCCTGGCGGGCCTCGTGCTGCTCAATCTGGGCAGCAGCCAGGACACCAGCACGGCCGCCCTGCTCCTGCCCCTGCTGGCAGGGGCCTGCTACGGTGCCTATTTCGTCTTCAGCAAGCCGCTGGGCCAGACCCACGCGCCGGAACACACCATGCTCCTGCTCTGCGCAGGCAGCGGCATCCTGCTGCTGCCCGTCCACTTCTGCACGCCGCCGCTCTGGCTGCTGCAACCTCTGGGGATGGGGATGGCCCTGTATCTGGGGGTCGTGACCGCGGCCCTGGCCTTCAGCCTCACGCTGGCCGGGTTGCGCCGTACCCCCACGGCCATGGCCGCTACGCTGGCGCTGGTGGAACCGCTGGGCGCTGCCTGCTGGGGCATCTTTTTGCTGCATGAGCCCGTCAGCGGGCGGGAGCTGGCCGGCATGGGCCTGCTTTTCGCCGGTGTGGCCCTGCTGGCCCTGGGCAAAAAAACGGAGGGGACGCCCCGTGCGGAGGATCCTGAGCGTTCCCGCCCCCAGAACGGGAAAAACGCCTCCCAGCACTGAGCGCCCAGGCAAGATCCTGGAGCCTGTCGGCTGCAGACGACAGCTCCCAAGGGTTCGGGAAGGATGTTCTCCGTGTCCTCCCGGGCCCTTGTTTTGCGGCTCCCGTACCGGGCGCCCTGCGCCGGGGACACCAACGGGCCGCCCCTTTCGGGACGGCCCGTCTCCTTTGTCTGCGGACCGATACCAACAGACGCAAAAAGCCCCTGACGCTCGCGCATCAGGGGCTTATGTTCGATGGTGGGTCGTGCGGGGTTCGAACCTGCGACTCTCTGCTTAAAAGGCAGATACTCTACCTACTGAGTTAACGACCCGTTGAGACGTTTCAGATATACAAATCCCCATATGAAGTCAAGGATTATTTTCCGCAAATCCGTTTTACGGCCGTTCCATGCCGCGATGGCATGGCCCTGTTCCCTTATGATGCAGGGAGCGCCCCTCCGCCCGGACGCCCGGGAGCCTCCACCGGGGCTAGGCGTTCTTCTTCTCCTGCTTGGCCCAGGAGTCACGCAGGCCCACGGTGCGGTTGAAGACCGGACGCTCGTCGGTGCTGTCCTTGTCCTTGCAGAAGTAGCCCACGCGCTCGAACTGCACCTTGGCGCCCACTTCCCTGGCGGCCAGGGCCGGTTCCAGCATGGCGGTCACTTCGCGCAGGGAATCGGGGTTGATGGCATCCAGGAAGGTCTGGCCTTCGGGCATGGCATTGGGGTTCTCGGCCGAGAACAGGTGCTCGTACAGGCGCACGGTGGCGGGCACGGCATGGCGCGCGGAGACCCAGTGGATGGTGCCCTTGACCTTGCGGCCGTCGGGGCTCTGGCCGCCGCGGCTCTCGGGATCATAGGTGCAGCGCAGTTCCACCAGATTGCCGGCATCGTCGTACACGGCTTCGCGGCAGGTGATGAAATAGGCGTAACGCAGACGCACTTCCGCGCCGGGCGCCAGACGGTGATATTTCTTGGGCGGATCCTGACGGAAGTCGTCGCGCTCGATCCACAGTTCACGCGAGAAGGGCACGGTGCGGCTGCCGTAGGCGGCGTCTTCGGGATGCCAGGGCATCTCGAACTCTTCCACCTGGCCTTCGGGGTAGTTCTCGATGACCACCTTCACGGGATCCAGCACGGCCATGGCGCGCGGGGTGTGGGCGTTGAGGTATTCGCGGATGCAGAATTCCAGCACCGCGTAATCCACCATGGAGTCGGAACGGGCGATGCCGATGCGGCTGCAGAACTCGCGCAGGGCCTCCGGCGGCACGCCACGGCGGCGCAGGCCGCTCAGGGTGGGCATGCGCGGGTCGTCCCAGCCCTTGACGTAGCCTTCTTTCACCAGCTGGATGAGCTTGCGCTTGGACAGCACCGTGTGGGTGAGGTTGAGGCGCGCGAATTCAATCTGCTGGGGATGGTACACTTCCAGGGCGTCCAGCACCCAGTCATAGAGCTCGCGGTTGTTCTCGAACTCCAGCGTGCAGATGGAGTGGGTGATGCCTTCCAGCGAGTCCGACAGGCAGTGGGTGAAGTCGTACATGGGATAGATGCACCACTTGTTGCCCGTGCGGTGATGTTCGGCATGACGGATGCGGTACAGGGTGGGGTCGCGCATGACCAGATTGGGCGAGGCCATGTCGATCTTGGCGCGCAGCACATGCTCGCCGTCGGCGAATTCCCCGGCGCGCATGCGGCGGAACAGGTCCAGGTTCTCTTCCACGCTGCGGTCACGGCAGGGGCTCTCCTTGCCGGGACGGGTCAGGGTACCGCGGTATTCGCGGATCTCGTCGGCGCTCAGGTCGTCCACATAGGCCTTGCCCTTGAGGATGAGCTGCTCGGCGTATTCGTAGAGCTTGTCGAAATAGTTGGACGCGTAGAATTCGCGGTCGTCCCATTCACCGCCCAGCCACTTCACGTCCTCGCGGATGGAATCCACGTATTCGGTGTCTTCCTTGACGGGGTTGGTGTCGTCGAAGCGCAGGTTGCACATGCCGCCGAACTCGCGCGCCACGCCGAAGTTCAGACAGATGGACTTGGCATGGCCCAGATGCAGGTAGCCGTTGGGTTCCGGAGGAAAGCGCGTGTGCACCTGACCCCCGAAACGACCCGACGCGTTGTCGTCCATGATGCGGGCGCGGATGAAGTCCACACCGGCTTTGGGATTGTCGTTGCTTTCCGCGGCGGCGGCCACGGTCTCGGCCTTGTTTTCGCTCATGGCGTTGTTCCTCCGTAAGATATTGAACGCAGCAGGATACGCCAAGCCGGTACGGGGGTCAACGCTGTCCCCCGGACCTTGCCGGCAAAGACGAACATTTTTTGTGTCTTTTCCGGATTTTTCCTTGACAGGTGGCCCCTTCCCGAATAATGTACAGCCTCACGCGGGAATGACGATGTCTTCCCTGAGCGGAGAGGTGTCCGAGTCGGCCGAAGGAGCTCGCCTGCTAAGCGAGTATACGGGCTTAAACCTGTATCGAGGGTTCAAATCCCTCCCTCTCCGCCATGAAAAACGCACAAAGCGGTCCATTCTGAGGAATGGGCCGCTTTTTTTATCCAGGTATCTTCCCCTCGAAAATCCCTATCTCTTATCGTCCACCCCCGTATAATTTCTTCGCTTTTTCCTGTACCCCTCGTAAAAATAAGACTGTGCGATACCCGTGAAGATGACGTCGCGATCGTCCATAGCAACGGTGAGGTTGGGCTCCAGAAAGGATGCGCACCCCAAAGTCATCGGTCGGGCTGTGTTCCTTGGCCTGGAGGTAGGCGGTCTTGCCCACCTTGCGCCAGTCCATCACCTTGCGCAGACGCTTTTTCAGCAGCATGTCCAGCCAGGTGCGCACGGCCCATCCCTTCCGGCAAGGGACAGGCTACGTCCATCTCCGCATATTTGGCGATGATGGCCGCAAAGCCCGTCTCCGGCATCTTTTCGATGACGGCCAGGGTCTCGAGATACAGACAGTTGGCGAAACGGAAATTCCCCTTGGAGATGTTCACTTCCCGTATCTGACCGTCAAAATCGTACAGACCGCCAAACAGACAGGCATGGATCTGTTGCAGGCCCGAGTCATGCCGATTTCATGTCATCTATGGCGCCACTTTCAAACAGGCGGCCGCTGTCCAGACTGTGTCCGCCGATACCCATATATCCTCTTTGTTGTCCAGGTATGGCATGCGTGTGCCGGTATGCAGCGTCCCGCCCGCGCTGCCGTTTTCCCCACCTCGTCTGCTGCTGTTCGCTCCCCACGATACGCGAGCAGGAGGCAGGAACCAACCGTCCACAGCAGCGGTCACTAAAGCGCCAGATTACGAAAAAGAGTATCTTCTGCGCACTTTATCTCTTTTTTTGTTCCTGCTGTAGCCATCCTGCCCCACTGGTATGGCTTTTTTTGACGATCCGGCTACGCACGGGATCATGGCCGGAGCGACGGCTTGTCCGATCTGGAGCTCTCCAAGGCCCCCCTGCTCCACGGGAAGGGCACTGCCCATCCCGCACACGACCGGCCTCACGCTACCGCGACAGCAGAAACCATGGCTGCAAGGCGCCCGTAGCGCAGGGCGTGGACCAGACCGGGACGCCGTCTGTACGGGCCGCAAAAAGCGTGTACGAAATGATGCGGCTTGTCTGGCGCCACAGGCTGTCCAGCCTGATGGAGGTATTCTGTCCCCTGCGCCGAAGTGGCTTGTTCCAAGGAAGATACAGCTTTTTTTATGGTGTCGTTGCTCCTGCAAGCTGCACACGATTTTTTTCATATCCGTGAAGAGATTGCGGATCGAACCGTGCGGATTACCCTCATATGCATAACGAAAAATAAAAAAGATTCCGCGGTAACCGCCCCGTTGCGCAAGGAGCCGCCCGGGACCTGGAGAGGAGGTTCCATGAAACGATCCGATGTCGTCAAACGCTATACCAGCCTTGCGGTCTCGCTTTTTTTCAACGCCCTGGGCATCGCCCTGATCACCCAGGCCCACCTGGGCACCACGCCCATCACGACCCTGCCCTATACCCTGGCCGCCATCTTCGGCCTGACACTGGGCACGACGACCTTTGCCTGCAACCTGCTCTTCCTGCTGCTCCAGCGCATCCTGCTGCAACGCAAACTGGGCATCGCGGAGCTCTTGCAGATCCCGGCCGTACTCATCTTCAGCGTCTTCATCGACTTCTGGATGCACCTCACCGGTGCGCTGGTCACGGACGTCTATGTCTGGCAGATCATCATGTGCATCGTGGGCAGCGCCGTGCTGGGCGCGGGCATCAGCCTCGAGATCATGAGCAATGCCACCGTCATCCCCGGCGAAGGCCTGGTCATCGTCATCGCGGCACGCTCCCGCAAGAATTTCGGCAACATCAAGGTGCTGTTCGACTGCTCGCTGGTCCTGGCCTCGTGCCTTCTCGGCCTTGCCGTGCTGGGCACCATCGTGGGCCTGCGCGAAGGCACCGTGCTTTCGGCCCTGCTGGTGGGGGTCTTCGCCAGGCTCTCTTCGCCCTGGACACGCAGGCTGAAGCCCCTGCTCTGGTCACGAGAGCAGCGTGAGCGCTTCCGCCTGCTCAAGAACGAGATGCCTGCAAAACGGAAGGAGTAGCAATTTTCAGCAAGGAGGCACAGTCATGGATGCCAAGACATTGATCACGTCACTGCTGCGGCGAGCTGATATCCGTATCGGCGGCGACCGTCCGTGGGACATCCTGGTCCGCAACGAGGCCCTGTACGGCAGGATCGCCAGGTACGGCACCCTCGGCGCCGGGGAAAGCTATGTTGACGGCTGGTGGGACTGCCAGCAGCTGGACACGCTGTTCTGCAAGGCCGTCAAGGCCAGACTGGAAAAAAACATGGAGCGCACCCTGCCGGCCCTGTTCGTGCATCTCTGCCAGACCCTTTTCAATCTGCAGGATCTGGCCAGGGCAAGAGTGGTGGCCGAGCGGCACTACGATACGGACAACCGGATGTTCCGCTGCATGCTGGGCCCGTCCATGAACTACAGCTGCGGCTACTGGCGGGGGGCGTCCTCGCTGGACGAGGCCCAGACCAACAAAATGGAGCTCATCTGCCGCAAGCTCCACCTCGAACCGGGCATGCGCGTGCTGGATATCGGTTGCGGCTGGGGCAGCCTCGCCCGCTACATGAGCCGTCATTACCATGTGGAAGTGACCGGCGCGACCATCTCCAAAGAGCAGTACCGCTACGCCACGGAGCAGGACGGCGGGCACGAGGTCGCCTGGCTGCTGCAGGATTACCGCCGCCTTGAAGGGACCTTCGACCGTATCGTGTCCGTGGGCATGTTCGAGCATGTGGGATGTAAGAATTACCGGACCTTTTTCGCGAAGACCCGGAGCCTGCTCGCCCCTGACGGCCTCTTCCTGCTCCATACCATCGGCAGCAACAGGGACAAGATGGGCACCGATCCCTGGATCCACAAGTACATCTTTCCCAACGGGATGCTGCCTTCACCTGTGCGTATCACCCGGGCCATGGCCGGATACTATGTCATGGAAGACTGGCAGAACTTCGGCGCCGATTATGACAGGACGCTCATGGCCTGGTATGACAACTTCGAGCAGGGCCGCCGCGAACAGCGCTTTGCCTGCAGCGAGGCCCTGCGGCGGATGTACCGTTACTACCTGCTGAGTTGCGCCGGGGCCTTCCGTGCCCGGGATATCCAGCTCTGGCAGCTCGTCCTCAGCCCGGAAGGCGTGCCCGGCGGCTATTCCTACCAACCCCTGGGCCTGTAGGCGGGGCATGCCGTCGCTCCCTCCCGATCTTCCCGGCCTCCGGGGCCGCACGCCCCATGCCGCTCACAGTCCGCCGGCATGGGCTCATTCCTGTGCCAGACGCACCGTCACCGCGAACCAGACGATCTTTCCCCAGTCTCCCCGATGCGGCGCGAATATCCCCGGCTGAGGAACTTCTCCCATGCTCACGGTGCAGGACGGCCCTGCCTCTGGCGAACAGGACGCAAGGGGGATCGCCTTCCCATCCCCGGCGGAGGCAGATGGCACAACGGCCGGGCTCCCTGCCGCAGCGCCCCCTGCCCCTCCGGCAGGCCCGTCCTTTGTCGCAGGGACAGGGACGCCGGCAGGCAGCGGATCGTCCGCCCCGCTCCCGGCGGTGCCCGCTCCGGAAAGACCGTCCCGCAGCCCTTCGACCGCCAGCAGCGTGCCCGCCAGTGTTCCGCCGGGACTGCCCTTCCCTGCGCCCTGCCGCAGGAGGAACCGTCCTTCCCCGCCTTCTGGCAGCTGCCAGATGCCCGCCTGCCGTCGCAGGGCCGCCATGCCCGTACGTTCCCGCAGGGCCTTCTCCACAGCAGCGGCCTGCGGCCCCGGTACACGATACCGGGCCGTGAGCATCCGGCGTCCCGTGCGCGGCTCCGTGGCCGGACGGCAATACAAATATTCCAGCCCTTCGGGCTTGAGGCCCGCCTCTGCCAGAAAATCTGCGCAGCGGTAGCCCGGTGCCGCCCCTGCCGCCGGGCCGGACAGACCCGGCAGGAGCAGGACGGGCCCGCTGCTGTCGGCCGCCCGGGCAGGCAACGCCAGATACAGGCCCAGCAGCAGGGCCATCATCACGCGCATGATGCGCCTCCTTCCATTTCTCTTTGCCATCGTCCCGACCTTGCATGAACGCGGCCGTTTGCCTGCCACGCCTGGCGACGTCTTACCGCTGCGCCGCACTGTCCGCAGGCCATCCGGCATGTCCCCC
>JABLTQ010101283.1_pt1 | contig 10769 bp, 9 predicted proteins | sample 7160101 | NCBI WGS metagenome assembly JABLTQ01 (sample SAMN14651228, study PRJNA627086) | human gut metagenome | isolation source: feces | host: Homo sapiens
GAAGTTGCTAAACTTTTTACCGAAAAAGTGAAGCAACTTTTTTCTTTTAAGGAAGCGCAGGAACGAGCCGAAAAAGAAGCAAGGGAAAAAGAACGACAGGAGCGTATCAAGGCTCGAAGAAACAAGCGTGGTATGGAAAGATATCCATTTCCATTATACTCACGACTTAATGACTTCTTGATATATTGAAAATCTGCGGTTGATGGGCGTTCTAATATGAATGCCCCACAATCAAATATTATGAAAGAGAGGAATGGACTATATGAAAGAACAGAAATATTCTTATTTACAGCGAATTGGAAAGACAACATTCATCGTAAATGTAAAGCAGTCCGAAAGTGCCAAAAAGCCTTTGAATACGGTGTTTCAGGATATATGCAAACACGAGGTTTTGGGTGGCTTCTTTACGGACAAATCATTTAATTTAGAAAATCCACAAAAAGTATCTTGACAAACTCGCCCCCGAAGGAACGGGCTATCGTGCGAAAACACGGTTTGCCCGTTTTTTTAATCTTCCAGAGCTGATCTCCATTTTTAAGGAAGCTGCGGATATTCAGACATCGGATATGCTGAATCTTCCTGTACCGGAAGCAGAGTTTATCAATGAAGTCTTAAAACCAAGTGAAGAACAGCAGGAAATGGTCAGTGCCTTTTCGGAACGTGCGGAAGAAGTAAGAGCCAGTCTTGTGAATCCAACAGTGGACAACATGCTCAAGATTACTAATGACGGAAGAAAATGTGCATTGGATCAGAGGCTATTAAATGAACTCCTTCCGGATGCAGAAAAAAGCAAGGTCAATACCTGTGTGGAAAATGCTTTTCAGGTATGGGACGAGGGAAAAGCAGATCGGACAACACAGCTGATCTTCTGTGACTTGTCTACTCCAAAAGGGGATGGGACTTTCAATGTATATGATGATGTCCGAAACAAACTGGTTGCTAGGGGAATCCCGAAAGAAGAGATTGCGTTTATCCATGAATACAACACGGAGACAAAGAAAGCAGATTTGTTTGCAAAGGTACGGGCCGGGCAGGTGAGAATCCTTATGGGTTCCACTCCAAAACTCGGTGCTGGTACCAACGTACAGGACAGGCTCATTGCCCTCCATCACCTTGACTGTCCGTGGAAGCCGTCTGATCTGGAACAGCAGGAAGGACGTATCTTAAGACAGGGAAACCAGAATGACAAAGTAAAGATATTCCGGTATGTGACGGAAAATACTTTTGATGCGTATATGTGGCAGATTTTGGAGAATAAGCAGAAGTTCATCAGCCAGATCATGACCAGTAAATCCCCGGTCAGGGCTTGTGAAGATGTGGATGATACGGCACTGTCCTATGCAGAGATCAAGGCACTTGCTACAGGCAATCCGTACATTAAGGAAAAAATGGATCTGGATGTGCAGGTGAGTAAGCTGAAACTCTTAAAGGCAAACCATACCAGTCAGATTTACCGTCTGGAATCCGATATTGCAAAGAATTTCCCGGTACAGATCAGTGCATTGAAAGAGCGGATTGCCGGGATGCAGGTGGATTCGCAGGTAGTAAAAAGCGTGGATTTACAGGATAATGACACGTTTGCCATGACGGTAGGGAATGTCCTTTATGAAGATAAGAAAGAAGCAGGCGAGGCATTGATCGCCGCCTGTGCAGGGTTAAAAACTGTCAGCACCGGCGGAAAGGTCGGGGAATATCATGGGTTTGCGTTATCTGCTTCCTACAATATGTTCTCCAATGCGTTTGAACTGACGGTCAAAGGAAAATGCTCTTATAAGCTGGAGATTGGAAAAGACCCGATAGGAAATATGCAGCGTATCCATAACACCCTTTCTTCTATCGACAGGAAGCTGACGGAAAGTGAGCAGAAATTGGAAACTGTACAACAGCAGCTTGCTACTGCACAGGAAGAGGTAAAGAAGCCATTCCCGAAAGAAGCAGAGCTGAATGAAAAGATGGAACGATTATCCGAGTTAAATGCCCTGCTGAACATGGATGAAAAGGGTAATGAGACGATTATGGCAGATGAGGATATTGGCAGAGAAGGAAGCAGCACAGACAGCAGGGATGCCATAGAAGAAAAAGAACTTCCGGAAACAGCAGACAGAATCCTTAAGCCGTCTATTCTGGAACGCTTAAAGCAGGAGAAGGCACAGCAGAATACAGCGGAACAGCCATCTGTACAGAAAGCTGCAAAGAAAAAACATGAACAGGAGTTATAAAAGATTTCCCGTCAGAGTTTTCTCTGGCGGGGACATAAAATGGAGGGTTTGTTTATGGCAAATAATATAGAAAAACAGTTAAAAGAAATATCGGAACGGCTGGAACAGGGAGTAAAGGAAATCTTTACTTCGGAGAGATATACCGAATATCTGAATACCATGTCAAAGTTCCACAATTACAGCTTTAATAACACGTTGCTGATCACCATGCAGAAACCGGAAGCAACACTGGTGGCCGGGTATCATGCATGGCAGAAGAAATTTAACCGTCATGTAAAACGTGGAGAGAAAGGAATCCAGATCATCGCACCAGCACCGATACGGGAGAAACAGGAGATTGAAAAGATCGACCCGGTAACAAAAGAGCCTGTGATCGGGGATGATGGACAGCCGGAAACAGAGATCGTGGAGATGGTGATACCGAGATTCCGTGTAACGACAGTGTTTGATGTCAGCCAGACAGAGGGGGAACCGATCGCAGAACTGGAGGTACCGGAGCTTACCGGAAGTGTACAGTTTTATGATACGTTTATGCAGGCATTGCAGAATATTTCTCCTGTACCGATCCGCATGATGAATGTGGAAGGGGATGCAAAAGGCTATTATCACCAGACAGAAAAATATATTGCGATAAAGGAAGATATGAGTAATGTACAGACGATGAAAACCGGAGTCCATGAAGTGAGCCACGCATTGCTGCATGACCGGGAAGTAATGGATGTGGAAGGCGTCTTAAAAGACCAAACAACAAAGGAAGTGGAAGCAGAAAGTATCGCTTATATTGTCTGCAACCATTTTGGTCTGGATACTTCAGAATATTCGTTTACCTATATCGCCAGCTGGTGCGAGAGCAGGGATATGAAGGCGTTGAAAGCATCAATGGATACCATCCGAAAAACATCTGCAGAGATCATTGGGAACATTGAGGAGCAGATGCATGAGCTGGAAAGAGAAAATATCATGCAATATGAAGAAAAAGAAGCATCTGCCACCAGACAGGAAAAACTGGAACAGGACAGTGCGGAAAAGATTGATGAAACTTTGCTTTTTCATGGAGAAAGCGGTCGTTTTGCAATCTATCAGATGGATACGGGCGGAGAGCATACTTATCAGTTTATGGGTTTTGAATCAGCTAAAAAATTAGGCTATACCATTGAGGGGAAAGACTACAGGATGGTGTATGCGGCTCCGTGGACACCAACGATCACATTAGAGGATATTTTTGAGAGATTTAATATCAACCGCCCGAACGATTTTCATGGACATTCCTTATCGGTAAGCGACGTCATAGTTATAAACCGGACGGCGGAGACAAAGGCTTATTATGTGGATTCTTTCGGCTTTGAGGAACTTCCGGACTTTGTACAGCAGAGAATGGAGATGCTGGAAAATAATCATACCAGAGCCTATCCGCCAGTTTATAAAGGAACACTTGCTCAGGCAATGGAAGAACGGGATGTAGATGCTTATCTGGATTCCAGAAAGTTAAATATTGATTGTAAGAAAGCAATCGAGGAAGCAATCGCATTAAATTTTGACGGGCTGCATTTAAAGGAAGATGTCGCAAAACAAGTGCTGGAACAGTTTGGAGAAGAACGTATGACGTTTGTTATGGCAAATACACTTCGGGAACTTTCTTATGACGGCAGATTTTCCAAACAGAACAAAGACTGGGCAGAACATATCGAAATCCCGGAAAATATCAATCAGGGGAAGAATCTGAATCAGGATTATGTGATAGAAAGCCACCCAGCGGTGTTAGATGGATTTATTGATATGGCAAGGGCAGAGATCCGTATGCAGAAGATTGAACAGGCATTAGATGAAGCGGAAGTCACCATTACAGCAGATACCAGAGGATTTGAAGCAGATGGACATGCAGGAACCTGGCATACAGTAGATGAAAGAGAGTATGCAGGGGAGAAGTTCTTCTTCATGGAACATGATGAGTATGGTTCAGATGTGGCAGGGATTATCGTATCGGAACATGGTCAGCTTGTCGCAGAAGATCTCTGGAATGGGTATGATGCAGGAGCATTGGAAGCTATTTCAGAATATCTGCAGGAGAAAGGGATTTCTGTGGAAGGACTTATGCCGGAACTGGAACCGGATGAACTGGCATATAAGATTGACGATAGGTATTTTGCAATCCAGAGAACAGAGGAAGGCTATGATTATACCTTTTATGCTTTGGATTACGATGAGATCGACGGCGGTGCCTATGACAATCCTGATATTTCTATGCAGCAGGCAATGGAAGATATTCTGGAAGATGAAGAAATGTCCCTGGAAAATGCAGTTCCCGTTGACTATGAGGATTTGATGGCAGAAGTGGAAGAAGCAGGCGAACGGCAGATGCAGCTGGCACAGTTATTAAAGAATTGTCCACCAAGTATTTTTGAGGATTATGACAGGGAAAGAGCAGTGGATACCTGTGAGGGAATTGTAATGCAGTTTACCAAGAGCAAAGGGTATCTGACCGTACAGGCAACGGAAGAAGGCTATTTTTATATTTTTTATGATTCTGACCTGCACGAAATCCATTCCAATGATTATGACGATCCCAAAGTATCTGTTCAGAAAGCTACTTATGAAATCTTAAAAAGTGAAAGAATGGATGATATGGAATGTGTCAAAGTGGACTATAAAGAATTTGAGGCAATGACCATCCAACATTCAAAGGATTTACTACAGTCAGGTGAGCTTCGTGCGACTTCTGAGATTGGAAGAGATGAAGCAGCATTAAATGGTCTTAGCAGGGCAGAAGTGGAACGGGGTGTCTTGTATCACGCACAGGGTATTCTGGAAGATATGGGATTAGAAAATGAAGTAGAGCTGCTTGCAGCAAGGGTGCATGGTTCCAGAAGCAGAGAGGAACTTTACAGAGATGATTCTGACCTTGATGTGGTGCTTTCTTATCGTGGCAATATCCGGGAGGACAGTTTCTTCAATGAATTAAATGCTCATGGTATAGCAATGGCAGGTATTAAGGTGGACATCAATCCTATCGCAGAAGAAAGAATCACTCTGGCAGAATATATGAAAGAGTCAGAAGCCTATCTTGATCAGAAGGAAATCGAAAAGCTGGCGGTGGATTTAGATAATTTCAGCTATGAATATGACACTTACGAATATAAAGATACCGTTGAGAACAGGGAAGAACAGGTGGAGAAAATCACAGAGGACATTTTGAATCAGAAAACAGGGTGTTTAAAGGACTGGCTGGTTGAAGTATCGGAAGAATCTGATATAGACAGTGATGTGATAACTGCCCGGTCACTGCTCTCCCGTTTAGAAAATGCAGAAACCTTTTCTATCTTTACCAGACAATCAGAACAGGAACAGCCAGAAGCTACGATCAGTTTCTATGTAGCAGAGTGCATGGAGTTCCCGGTCATGGGTGAGTACCATAATAATCTTACTCTGGAAGAAGCAATCAAAATCTATGAAAGTATTCCGGCAGAACGCCTGCATGGAATCAAAGGGATTGGTTTTGATCTGCAGGACGGGGATGAGGATTATTCCGGGGAATACGGACTCATGAGTGGAGACAGGATAGACAGGGATCTGATTGATATGATTCCACATTATAAGGAAAGCCCATTGGTACAGAAAGCAATCAATGACATGGAAAAGTATCTGAATGAGAAACATGGAAAAGTGCAGGAGGCAGAACAGACCGTGGAAGTGAAACAGAAAGTTTCAGAAACACCATTCAAGAAAGAATCCGTATCAGTAGAATCGAACCGGGAACAAAACAAAGAGCCTGCAAAGGGTGGAAAAGGGGAACTGAAAAAATCCGTGCTGCAGTCGTTAAAAGAGTTCCAGGCAAGAGCAAAAGCACAGGAGCAGAAAGAAATGGCAACTGAAAAATCCAAAGCACATAAGAAGGGAAATGTAGAATTATGATGAATCTGGCAATGAACTTTGATACAGATGAATGCTTAGTGACCGCAATGTTTGATAAAGGCAACCGAAATGATACGATGGAAGCTATCGACAATATCATTCCATTTCTGAAAGGGGATGCGGATATGATCGGGCTGGTCTGCAATACCATAAGAAAGCTGTTCTGCATGAGTGATGAAGGCTATGAGATTTTTCTTATGGATCTGGAAGATTATAAAGTGGATTTGGAAGATAATTATAAAAAATAGAGAATATTTTGTGTGAATTAGTGTTAGATAGAATTTATTTAAATTGGAGAAAGTAGCCAATCCGATTGAGAAACTGGCACATATTATTAATATGATAAATTTTATTATTGGCTTTTAAATTTCACAATGCATCATAGTAAAATAAAGCGAGTATGTAAAAGAGCAGTGTAATTAATGATATAATAAAAAGCAAGAAAAATATTTTTGACTATCTTTTTGTACAATTTATTCGTTATATATAATAGAAAGTGCTTTCAGTAGAAAAAGGAGGAAAGAAGTGGATGCAGATTTTCTTTTGATTCACAAAATGAAAAATGGTGATGAAGAAGCTATAGAGGTATTCGTAAAAAAATACTATTCAACTATACGGAATTATTGTCGATTACATACATACACAGACTGTGATGCAGAAGATATTACTCAAGCAACATTTGAACACTTTTTTCGATCATTTAGATCGTATCATCATTTGGGAAAGACTGCTAATTATTTGTATGTGATTGCTCGAAATTTATGTCGGGATAGTTATAAGAAAAAAAGAGATATTGTGATGGAAGAGTTACCAGATAAGGGGGAAAATCCAATTGCTGTAATTGAGAATAAAATAGATATAGAAGAATCAATAAAAAAACTTCCAGAAGATTTGCAGGAAGTAGTTATTCTACATTATTTTCAGGATTTGAAATTAAAAGAAGTAGCAGATATTATTGGCATAGGACTTCCTCTTGTAAAATATAGGATAGGAAAAGCAAAAGAATTGTTGAGTGTTTATCTGGGGGATAAGAAATGATGATGACAGTTGATGAAAAATTGCATGCGTATGCAAAAAATCAGAAGGATAGAAATATAGATGAGAAAAAATTACAACAGACCATTATAAAATCGAAAGAAGCATATTGGGATGGAGAAATCGAAAGAAATATGTCATGGTTAGAATTTTTATATCAGCAAGCTTCGTATATACAGAAGCACTGGTGGTTTGCTCAAGGGGCAGTATTACTAATCCTTTGGATGACAATGTTCTTATCGGACAGTAGTATTTATACAAGGCGCTGCATGGGGATTTTGGCACCGAGTTTTGTAATATTGATACTTCCGGAACTCTGGAAAAATAGAAGCAATGGGGCTATGGAAGTAGAAGGTGCAACATTTTTTTCCATAAAGAAGATATATGCCGCACGAATGCTACTCTTCGGCATGGTAGATGTTTGCCTATTGAGTGTGTTTTTGATAACCAGCACTTTTGTGTTACAGATTGCATTTATGGATATCTTAATACAATTTATTTTGCCATTGAATGTGACATGCTGCATATGTTTTCGATTACTTTGCAGTAAAGGAGATGATTATGTATCTTCCACATTATTTTCCTGTCTGATTTGGATCGCTGTTTGGACGCTTGTAGTTCTCAAAGATAGTATTTATGAGCATATATCTACATCAATATGGTGTGGAATGATGATATTATCTGTTTTATATTTGTGTTACAGTATTTGGCGAGTATGGAAATGCAGTGAAAGATATTACGAGAGTAATGGGGCAAGTGTATAAGACTATTATGGTGTCAATTACGAGAAATCACACAACGGTCGTAATCAGAGAAATGTGAGGAACTTGATTATGGAATTAGAATTGAAAAAATTAACAAAAGAATTTCAGGAATTTAAAGCAGTTGATGATATCACGCTGACGATGAGTAATGGAGTTTATGGGCTTCTTGGTGTCAACGGTGCTGGAAAAACAACGCTTATGAGAATGCTCTGCACACTTATTAAACCTACTTCGGGAAGCATATTATGTGATGGAAAAGATATTTTTGCATTGGATGGTGAATATAGGAGAATTCTTGGTTATTTACCTCAAGAATTTGGATTTTATCCGGAGTTTTCGGTTCATGATTATTTAATGTATATTGCGTCAATTAAAGGAATGCGAATAAGTATTGCACGAAAGCGTGTAACAGAACTTCTGCGGCAGGTTGGGTTGGCTAAAATGCAGAATAGAAAAATGAAGAAATTGTCTGGAGGAATGAAACGCCGTGCAGGGATTGCCCAAGCTATGCTAAATAACCCAAAGATTTTGATCCTCGATGAGCCTACTGCAGGTCTGGATCCGAATGAAAGAATACGTTTTCGAAATCTGATCAGTGAATTGTCACAGGATCGTCTCGTGCTATTATCAACACATATTGTGTCGGATATTGAATACATTGCCAACCAGGTGTTATTGATGAAAGATGGAAAGATTAGCCATTCAGGAACACAAGAAGAGATTATTCAGTCAGTACCAGTAAAAGTATGGAGTTGTGTAGTTGCAAATAATGAAGTTGAAATGTGGCAAAAACAGTTTAAAGTCTCAAATATGAAAACACTTTCGGATGGAATAGAATTACGCATTTTGTCTGAAAAATGTCCACACTATAATGCGAAAGAGGAAACGATGACTTTGGAGGACATATTCTTATATTATTTCGGAGAGAAAACAGGTGATGATTATGACGTATTATGAAATAAAAAAAGTTTTTTCAAAAAAAGGAAGTAAGGTTGCGCTGATATTTATTTTTATTGTAATTTCAGTAGTCTTGTCTTTTATCATCGGGGATAATAAATATGTGAATCATAATGGTGATGCGGAAAGTGGAATATCGGCTATGTTAAAGGTTCGTGAGTTGAAAAAAGAATGGTCAGGAGAACTGACAGAGGATGTGCTTAGAAAAATTATTGAAGAAAATGTCAGGATTTCACAGACACCGGAAGCAAAGTCGAATGATTTTAGACAGAATGATATAGCATATAGTCAAAGACAGGGTTTTATGGATATAAGGGATTTACTAAATTGTGATTATGGAGAGTTTAACGATTATAATTATTATCTGGCAGATTCTCTTTCTCCTGATGAAGCAGTAGATTTTTATTCTAATCGTATCAAAAATTTGAAAAATTGGTTAGAAACTGATGGAAAGGATCAGTTTTCTGAAAAGGAAAAAAGTTATTTAATAAGAGCGTATGAAAAAATGAAAACCCCTTTATATTATGATTATCAAGCGGGATGGAAAAACTTATTTCAATATTCACCCTCAATAATTATGATTTTGACATTGGTATTAGGTTTCCTTTGTGCAGGTATTTTTTCAGGTGAATTTCAGCTGAAAGCGAATGCAGTTTTTTATTCTTCTTATTATGGCAGAAATAAGGCTGTATGGGCAAAAGTGAAAGCAGGAGCAATCATAATAACGGCTATTTACTGGGCGGTTATGTTGTTATACACTATGCTTGTTTTGGGAATTCTTGGTGTAGACGGAGCAAATTGTCCCATACAGTCTAGTATGAGTGGGTGGAAGAGTATTTATAATATCACGAATGCTCAGGAATATATTTTGATAGTTCTTGGTGGATATCTGGGATGTTTATTTATGCAATCTCTAACTATGTTGGTTTCTGCGAAGACAAACTCATCAGTAATAGCGGTAATCGTGCCTTTTATTTTGATTTTTCTTCCATCATTTTTATCAGGAACAAGTCTACCATTATTGAATAAAATTTTGGGACTTCTTCCAGATCAAATGCTTCAAATGAATCAGGTAGTTAAATTCTTTAACTTGTATGAAATCGGAGGAAAAGTGTTTTGTGCAGTTCCTATTTTAATAATATCGTACTCCATTCTGCTATTATTGATTGTTCCAGTTATTTATTTTATATATCGCAGAAAAGAAGTTTATAATTAGATGAAGAAATATCTGTTAGAGGGAGTGAAAACATAGGAAAAATATTATTATTATCGTTTAAAGATAGTGAAGAAGAAATGATAGAGTCTGTTCTTGCTGCTTTGAAAACCGGACGAAATATATATTGTGATGAAAAAAATATAAATCCATTGAAAATACATTATGGAGATATTGTTATTTTTTTAGCCACAAGAGAATTATTCCGAAAGCAGAAAAAAATAGATCTGTCTTTTACAGAGTTTGAAATTTTGCATTTATTAATGCGAAATCCTGGAAGAGTGTTTAGTAAAGAACAAATATATGATATAATCTGGAATGAACCCTATTCGGGTGATTACAATGTTGTTATGCGACATATCTGCAACATTAGAGAAAAGATAGAAGATGATCCTGGACATCCTGTATATATACAAACGGTGCGCGGTGTAGGATATCGGTTTAACGGAAATTTAGGCAGCGAGTGAAATCGCTGCCTATTATTATTGGTTTTACAAAGAAGGAAGTTTGTTATGAGAAGATCTTTGTATTTCAGGAGCATCCTGTTTGAGATATTTGGACAGGTTTTGATGTATCAATTCCAACTCTTTTGTTTCTTGCTTAAAGGAAACGTATTGAGTATTTATTGACTTCTTTTTGGAAATAAGATTTGAAAGTTGCTCCTGTAACTTA
>JABLTQ010028923.1_pt1 | contig 10763 bp, 8 predicted proteins | sample 7160101 | NCBI WGS metagenome assembly JABLTQ01 (sample SAMN14651228, study PRJNA627086) | human gut metagenome | isolation source: feces | host: Homo sapiens
GTAGATATCGGTCACTTCAAAGCGGGTCGGGTCCATCTTGTTGCCTGCGCCCATGCAGCAGATGATGGGGGTGCCTGCCTCCTTGCACTTCATCACCAGCGCCAGCTTGCCGGTGACGGTGTCAATGGCATCCACCACATAGTCGTACTGGGTAAAGTCGAACTGGTCCTGTGTTTCCGGGCCAAAGAAGCACCGGTGGGTGGTCACCCTGATGTCCGGGTCAATGTCGTGGATGCGCTGTGCAGCCACATCTACCTTATATTGCCCTACCGTGCTGCGGGTGGCAATGATCTGGCGGTTGAGGTTGGTCAGGCAGACCTTATCATCATCGATCAGATCCAGTGCCCCCACACCGCTGCGCGCCAGCGCTTCCACCGTGTAGCCGCCCACGCCGCCGATGCCGAACACCGCCACGCGGGAATTGTGCAGTTTTTCCATAGCTTCCGCGCCCAGCAGCAACTGCGTGCGGGAATACTGATTTTGCATTTTGTTCTCCTTGTTACTTTTCCACTCTCGTAATGGTGCCGCCGCCCAGCACGGTGTCGCCCTGATACAGCACCACGGCCTGACCGGGCGTAGGGGCGCGCTGAGGCTGGTCAAATTCCAGCCGGAAGCCGCACTCCGCCGGGTAGACGGTGGCGGCCTGCTCCACCTGATGGTACCGGGTGCGGGCTGTGACCCGCAGCGGCCCGGTCAGCTCCGGAATGGCGATCCAGTTCGCCTCGTCCGCATACACGATGCGGTCGAACAGCATTTCCTCCGGCCCTACCGTGACGGTGTTTGCCTGCATGTCCTTGCCGCAGACGTACACAGGTGCCCCCATGGCAAGGCCCAGCCCCTTGCGCTGGCCGATGGTGTACCGCACCGCGCCGTTGTGGGTGCCCACCACCCTGCCGCTCTCGTCCAGAAAATCACCTGCCGGGTAGTGTTTGCCGGTGAAGTCCTCCATAAAGCGGGCATAGTCGCCATCCGGCACGAAGCAGATGTCCTGACTGTCGTGCTTGCGGGCATTGACAAATTTGTGCTGCTCCGCGATCTCGCGCACCTCAGTCTTGTGCAGGCCGCCCAGCGGCAGGCGGATATGCGCCAGCTGCTCCTGCGTGAGGTTGTAGAGCACGTAGCTCTGGTCCTTGCCCTCGTCCAGCCCCTTTTTGAGCAGGAAACGGCCGGTGGCCTCGTCCTGCTCCACCCGGGCATAGTGGCCCGTGACCACATACTCCATGCCGTGTGCCCGGGCCCAGTCCAGCAGATGGCGGAACTTCATATATTTATTGCAGTCGATGCAGGGGTTCGGCGTGCCGCCCGCCTCATACACGCGGACGAATTTTTCAATGATCTGTTCCCGGAAGTCGGCCGTGAAATCCAGCACCTCGTACGGGATATCCATGGCATACGCCACCTCTGCCGCGTCCTCGATGTCCTTTTCCGAGCAGCAGGTGTGAAAGCCGGACTGTCCCAGCGTTTCGTTGCGGGTGAGCCGCATGGTGATGCCGGTGCAGTCATAGCCTGCCTGCTGCATGAGCCATGCCGCCACCGAGCTGTCCACGCCGCCGCTCATGGCAATGAGGGCACGCGGCTTTGAATCAGGGGTCTGTGTGGTCATAAGTTCTCCTTTGGTGCATTCAACACACTAAAACAGTAGTATAATAGTAACTCTGAAAAAAGAGCTTGTCAAGACGCAGCGAGCTGCTGCACTGCGGCCAGCAGGGCTTGCCGCTCGTTGGGATATTCTTCCCGGATCACACCGTCCAGCAGCGCTTCCAGCACTTTGCGGATGCCCGGCCCCGCCGGGATGCCTGCTGCCATCAGATCACGGCCATTCACAGCCAGCTGGCTGACGCGGCAGCACACGCCGTCCGCATCCAATCGTTCGGCCAATTCGGAAAGTGCAGCAAAATCAGCCGCGTGTTCCGGCTGCAGGGCTGTGCCCAGTGCTGCCAAACGCTGCACGGTACACAAGTTATATTTGCCCAGTAGTCGGCGGGCGTAGATAGTAAAGTCGGGTGTGACGGTAGTTTCTCTGAGGACCGTCCGCTGGGGTGGGACCCTGTTGCCGAAGGCAATAGGGCGGGCGATGGAATGGCCTGCAACGGCAACGACCGCCGCCAGTGGCGGAAACAGGAAGTTGCTGTTGGGACAGCGGCCAGCAGGATGCGAGTGCTGCTCAAAGCACGAAGCATCCGCTGGGTGCCGCAACCCGTACTCGTGTCCGAAGAGAAAGCTACCGTCACGCCTTCTGGCTTCCCGCACCAACACCGCAGCCTCTTCAATCAAGGCATTGGAGCAGCGCAGGCGCCTGAGGGTGCGGCGGGTGCCGCCCTCGCCAAGGCTCAGCAGCAGCGCCGCCAGCCGGATGGGCAGGTTTTCTGCACCCGCCGGGCAGGCATCCACCACCGGCTTTGCCGCTGCCAGTGCCTCCGATGTAAGCTCCGGCAGAATAACAAACAGTATTTTTTTGTCAAGATATGCCGCAGGGGCGGGTGTGCTCAGCAGTTTTGCAAGCTCTTCCTCGATGCGCTCCACCGATACGCAGTCCAGATGGGCACACAGCTCCTGTGCCGCCTGCGCCGTGGGCGGGTCGATGGCAAAGCCAAACCGGGCTGCGAAGCGGTACAGCCGCAGGATGCGCAGCGCGTCCTCGGTGAACCGCTGGCGGGGCACACCCACCGCCCGTACGATGCCGCTTTGCAGGTCGGCCTGCCCGCCAAAGGGGTCAATGAGACCCTCTTTTGCATTGTAGGCCATGGCGTTGATGGTAAAATCCCGCCGGGCCAGATCCTCCCGCACATCCGGCACAAAGTGCACCTCGTCCGGGTGGCGGCCATCTGTGTAGGTGCCTTCTGTACGGAAGGTGGTGATCTCGTAAAGGGCACCGCTCTGCTTCACCGTTACCGTGCCGTGCTGCAGGCCGGTGGGGATGCACCGCTGCGCGCCGAACAGCTCCATCACCTGCTGCGGCAGAGCACTGGTGCACAGGTCCCAGTCGTGCGGTGTAAGGCCCAGCAGACTGTCCCGCACGCAGCCGCCCACCACGTAGGCTGCATAGCCCGCCTTGTGCAGGGTGTCCAGCAGCTCTGCCGCACCCTCGTCCATCCGGATGGTCATGGCTGTGCCTCCTCGTACTGCAGGGTGATGCTTTTGCCGTCAAAGCCGCACTCCGCCGCCGGGAAGATGCTCTGTGCCTGCGCGGCATATTCCTCCGGGTCGGTGATCATGGGGGAATAATGGGTCAGCCAAAGCCGCTTTGCCCTCGCCTGCGCGGCAAGGGTCGCGCTCTGCCCAAAGGTGCTGTGCCCCCACTGACGGGCCTGGTCTTCCTGCTCCGGAAGGGCATAGGTGGCATCGCATATCAGCAGGTCTGCGTCATGCGCTGCCTGCAAATAATACGGGCAGGGGGCCGTATCGCCGGAAAATACCACGCTCAACCCCTTGCGCGGGGCGCCCAGCACCTGCGCAGGCTGCACCGTTCTGCCCTCCACGGCAACGCTCTGCCCTTTCTGCAGCATCTTCCATTGCTGCACCGGCACCCCCAGCGCCCGGGCCTGCTCCGGCGAAAATTTGCCTGCACGGGGCAGCTCCAGCCGGTAGCCAAGGCTTTTTACCCGGTGCTTTGTGGCAAACGGCACCAGCCGCGCACCGGCAGGCCAGCCCTCGCTCAGCGCATCCAGCGCCAGCGGCTGGCCCGGCATAAGCACCTGCGGCTTCACCGGATAGGGCAGCGGGCCGGTCAGTGCCCGCACCGCCGCCCAGATATCCGGCAGGCCCTCCGGACCCAGCAGCGCAAGCGGCCTTGTGCGGCCCTGCGCCCCCAGAGTCTGCAAAAGGCCCGGCAGACCAAAGATGTGGTCGCCATGGTAGTGGGTCAGGCAGATGGCATCTGCCCGCATCAGGTTCACGCCCGCACGGCGCGCTGCCGCCTGCGTGCCCTCGCCGCAGTCCCACAGCAGGCCGTGGCCGCCGCAGGCAGCAAACGCCGCCGAGAGTGCCCGGTCCGGCAGTGGCATGGTAGCCGCAGTGCCCAGCAGTGTAATGGTCAGCATAAAGATCGTTCTCCCTGCACAGTAGATTTCGATATTTTATTGTACCACAGCCCAGCACGTTGCACAATCACTGCTGGCCGCGCATAGCATGGGCCAGCACAGCAAAAAGGGGGCAGCGGGATGAGACGCAAAAAAGGGGATCCTTTTTCCGGCAGGCCGCACAGCGGCCTTGGATGGGTGCTGCTGCTCGCCGCACTGGCCCTGTTTCTGCTGGCCGGTGCGCCCGGCTGCATGGCCCAGCGGATGGCGTGGTCTGCCCGGGGAACCATGATCTTTCTGCCCAGCGGGTTTTGAAAAAATGGGAGCATCCTGCTGCACAGAACGCTCCCATTTTTCTTTTTACTTTCCATCCGAATAGGGCAGCTGGCCGGTCAGGGTCAGCGTTTCGGTAAGTTCGTCCTCCGAGCGGAACCGCCACGCCGCCGCTCCCACGGCCACATAGCAGGCATCGGCACGACCCTCCGGTGTAACGGCAAGGATCATCGTTTCACCGTCGCCCACCCCCGTTACCATGCCATCCGCACTCACAGTTGCCACACCCGGATTGCTGCTGAGCCATGTCATCGTTCCGTTTTTGGCGCCTGCAGCCTGCGCGGTCAGCTTCTGACTGGCTCCCACTGCCTGCAGCAGCATGGCGTTTTTGCTCATCTGCACCCGTCCGATCTCCGATGTAACCGTTACCGTGCAGCGCAGCACCTGCCCGGCTGTGGTCAGTGCGCTGATGACGGCCTTGCCGGACCCCTGCGCCTTTACGGTACCGTTTGTGCTTACCGATGCCACCGCCGGGTTGCTGCTGATCCACTGCCGCACATAGGTAAACCCGCCTTTGTTCTGTTCCAGCTTCAGCTGTTTCGTCGGGGCAGGCTCCTGCTCTGTAATGGTAAGCGTCAGATCGCTGGTGTTCAGCACCAGGCGGCTGGCTGTGCTTTTGCGCACCGTGATGGTACAGGTGGTCTTTTCGCCGCGCTCATTGCGGGCCGTGACGGCCGCAGTGCCCTCGGCATGGCCGGTCACCTTGCCGGTGCCGTCCACCGATGCCACTGCCGGATCACTGGAAGTCCAGATCAGGAAGAAGTAGTCGTTGGGTGCCTGCACATTCAGGTAGGCCACCGGGGCCGGGTCTCCTTCGGTGATATCCAGCGTCAGTTCGGCAGTGTCCAATGTCATGCCGCTGTCCGGCAGCGGCTGCTCCTGCGCAGCATAGGCCGACAAGGCCCCGGCTGCAAACAGTTCTGCGCACAGCACCACTGCACAAACACACGCTTTGAACCCCTGCTTCATGGGCTTTGCCCTCCCCGCCTGCTTTGCTGCAAGATCCTTTAAATATTCCTGTCTCCGTATTATTTTACACGCAGTGCAAAACCGGGTCAAGTTTTTTGCCCATTCTGCCGGGCAGCTGAGCCTTATTTTGTGGAGAATAATAAAATCCGCTTTTCAATTTTGTACAAAACGCCGCCGCACCCGGCAAACCGGATGCGGCGGCGCTGTTCTGCTTTTGAATTTTCAGCTTAGTAGTTGATCTTTTTCAGCTCAAAGTAGCTCTGCGGATGTGCGCACACCGGGCACTTGAGCGGTGCGGACTTGCCGATATAGGTGTAGCCGCAGTTCCGGCACTGCCATACCTGCTGCTCCTCGCGGGCAAAGACCTTGTTGTTTTTCAGGTTTTCGGCCAGCGCACGGTAGCGCTCCTCGTGCTCCTTCTCGATCTGTGCCACCATGGTGAACAGTGCTGCGATCTGAGGGAAGCCCTCTTCTTTGGCCTCCTTGGCCATGCGGGGGTACATCTCGGTCCACTCGTCGTGCTCACCGCCTGCTGCCATGTCCAGACAAGTCAGGGTATCGGGGATCGCGCCGCCGCACAGCAGCTTGAACCAGATCTTTGCGTGCTCCTTCTCATTGCCGGCGGTCTCCTCAAAGATCGCGGCCAGCTGCTCGTAGCCTTCTTTTTTTGCCATGCTGGCAAAAAAGGTGTACTTGTTGCGTGCCTGGCTCTCGCCTGCAAACGCTTCCATCAGATTTTTCTCGGTTTTGGTACCCTTCAGTTCCATGATGCTCTCCTTTCAAAAACGGATCTTCTGTCAGGATCGACCGATCCCGGCTCTATCATTCAGCCCGGCGGTAATTTTTTCGCCTGCGGCTCAGGTTCTGAACAGAGTATACCATATTTTTTGATGGAAATCAAGAATAATTCCTATTTATTCTGAGAATATTTCTCAGTTATGCCGCTTCAGTGCACACACAGCAATGCTCAGGGCGCTCCACGCTGCCTGGTACATCAGCACCGTTGCCACCGAAAGCTCCCAGATGCTGCCTGCACTGGTGAGCAGCGCTGCAATGATAATGGAGAACAGCACCGAGACCATCTGTACCGTGGTGGCGCTGCTCTCGGCGTTCTGGGCCTGATCCGCAGCCTGAAGGCCGCCGGTCAGGCTGGCAAACGCCTTGAGATGGATCATGCAGCAGGTGTCCTCCGGGTCTTCCGGTGCGGCCTTGATGGCGTTGCACTGCTCCTGATCCAGCACGGTGATCATGCCTTCCGGCAGGCGGTATGCTTCGGTAATGTGGTGTGCAGTCAGACTGGGGTCCTGGCATGTGACCAGCAGGCGGATGTTCTCCTTTTGCAGCACGGCAAGGCCGCGGGCCACATTGCGCCCGCCCACATATTTCAGCACGAACATAGCGTGCAGATTGCCGGACACAGCCAGATACAAAATTTGCAGCTCGCCGTTCTTCGAGTGCTGCATCTCGTATTCCTCGTCCGGCAGCGGCACGCCCTCCTGCTCCAGATAGCGGCGGGTACCAATGAGGATGCGGTTGTTATCGCACCAGGCGGAAAAGCCCAGCCCATGGTGCTGCTCCAGATCCTTGACCGGGAACAGGATGTCTGTGCGTTCCTCAACGATCTGGCGGAACAGCCCCTTCAGGGTGCCGTGGCTCTCGTTCAACACGCTGGCCGCGTACAGGATGGCGCGGTCGATGCGGCCGCCCTTGAAGATGCGGATATCCTCCAGCTGTGCGCTGTCGGCGGTGAACAGGTCGTCTGCATCGATCTGCAGCGTATCAATGCCGCCCAGCTGCTCAATGGCCTGCCAACCGGGCACGACTGCGCCCACAGCCGCAGCCGCACGCTGCAGCCGTAGCGAGGCAACGCCCGCGATCAGGGTAGAAGAAAGCGGTGCACCCATGCACAGCACAGCTGCCATGGCAGCCGCAGCTTTGTTCCAGCCGGCACCTGCCAGCAGGAACAGCACGCCGCTGAGCAGGGCAACGCCCAGCAGGATGTACGAAACTTTGCGTGCACGGCGCTCGCTTGCGCGTTCGCTCAAGCTCTGCTCCACAAAGCCGTCAGCTTCCTTCACCGGGCGGCTCAGCAGCACCCAGGGGTCCTTCTGTTCCAGATCCCGTGCAAGGGCACGCAGCAGGTCTTTGTCCTTGGCGCGGTAGGCACCCTCGAACTCCACACCATTGGTCACCAGCTCATAGCCGCCCTTGACAGCAGCCAGCATCACCCGGCTGCCCAGCAGCGCAAGGAACAGCCCCAGCGCGGCCATGCCGCTGAGCAGCGAGATGCCGGTGGTGCCGCGGTAAACATTTGCGTTCAGCATGGCTGTAACCGCCTGCACCAGCGCTGCCACTGCGGCCAGCGCCGGCATCGTCTCGGAAGAAGACCGTCCGCGCAGGCCGTTCAGGCCGTCGCGCAGCACCGGGAAGCCCACGCACAGGCTTGCTGCCAGCAGCAGCAGGTTTGCACCATAGAATGCCGCCGGGGCAGCATCCGGGTCCAGCGCCGCCATGGCGGGCAGCAGCCCATCCGACACCAAACCAAAATGCAGCAGCACCACAGCCAGAATGCCGCCCAGCACGCAGCGCAGCGTCAGCTCTGCACTCATACGGTGCAGCTTATCCGCCGTGGCCTCCGGCTCGGTCAGCTCCGTTTCAGCATGTTCCTCCGGAGACACCGCGTCCTCCGCCTCAGCTTTCAGTTCCGGCTGTGGCGCAGCGGGTGCCTTCTCCGGTGCCTGCTGCGGCTTTTCACCGTCCAGCGGCAGCAGTGGCAGGCTCATGGTGTCCTCTTTTGCGGCAGGCTCCTCTGCCGGGGCCAAAGGTGCCTGCGGTGCGTCCTCGCTCTGCGCCTTGCCAAAGAAATCGGCCACCGGCTGCTTTTCCGGCTGCGGCACAGGTTCCGGCTGCAGCTCCGGTGCCGTCTCCTTTACCGCTGCAAACACAGCCGCGGGCAGCGGTGCACCGGACGGTTTCTTTTTGCTTTCAGCCGGTTCAGTTTCTGCTGCCGGGGCTGCTTCGGCCCTCGGTGCAGGCTTTTCCGGCTTCTGGTCGCTCAGGCCGTTGATCATCGCCTTGAGCTGTGCCATCTCCTGCTGCTCCTGCTCTTCCTGCGGCAGCAGCACCTCCGGCGCATTCTTGGGGTGCCGGAGAGGCTTTGCCGTGCTGTGCTGCTCTGCGGGTCTTGCCGCCGGGACAGCGCTCTGCCGGGGTGTTTCCGGCTTCACTGCCGCCGGGGGTTCCGCCGTTTGCGGTGCAGATTTTTCCTCCGGCTTTTTGGCGGGTGCTTCCGGCTGTGCATCCTCTGCTTCCTTTTCCAGAAAAGGCCACGGGGCCAGTTCCTGTTCCGGGTCTGCCTCCGGCTTCAGCATCAGTTCCAGATCCGCTTCCGGTTCCGGCTGCGCATCCTCACCCAGCCGCACCTCACCGGTGGGCATTTCCTGCGGCTGCTCTGCTGCAGCTTCGTCAGTCTCCTGCTTTTCCTTACCACGGCCAAACAGGCCAAACCGTTTCTGCGGCTTTTCCTCCGGCTGGTTTTCGTCCCTCCGGGTCATCTCCTCCGGGATATCCACCGCCGTGGTGCTGAAAAAGGAGCGGAACTTTTCATCCGGGGTCATTTCCCGGCCATTATTTTTATCTTTCGGCATTCTAGTCCCTCCTGTAATTCAAATTGAGGTTCCGGCCCGAATGCCGGATCATGCCTGCTGTGCTGCGCGCTGGGACTGGATCTCGTACAGAATAATGCCCGCAGCCACCGACACGTTGTAGCTGTCCACACCGGTGCCCGGTGCTGCCATATCCAGCCGCACCACACCGTCGCACAGCTTTTTCACCAGCTGCGAAACACCGCTGCCCTCGCTGCCCAGCACCAGTGCAATGGGGCCGGTCAGGTTGTTCCTGCGCAGAGACACGCCGTCCATATCGGCGCAGTAGACGAACACACCCTGCTCCTTCAGGCGGCGGATGGTCTCGCCGATGTTGGCCACACGAGCCACCGGCAGGCGTTCTGCGGCACCTGCGCTGGACTTGATGACGGTAGGCGTGACCGATGCGCCGCCGCGCTTTGGGATCACGATGCCATGCGCACCGCACAGCAGAGCACTGCGCATCACGGCACCCAGATTGTGCGGGTCTTCAATGCCATCGCTCAGCACCAGAAAAGGTGCCTCGCCCTTGTCCTTGGCTGCTGCCATCAGGTCGTCTACCGTCACGTATTCGATCTCGCTGGCAAATGCCGCCACACCCTGATGGCTCTCGGTGCCGGTCATCAGGCGCAGCTTGTTAGGGTGCACCCGCTTCACCGTGGCACCCGCTTCCTTTGCCAATGCGGTATAGTAAGCCGCCACGGCCGGAGCCATGCCCTCAGCAATGAGCACGGTGTCCACGCCGGAACCGCTTTTCAGCAGTTCGGTCACCGGATTTTTGCCATAAACAAGGCTCTCGTTCTTCTGCAGCGGCTCTTCCGGGCTGCGGCGCGGACGGCGCGGCTGGTTCTTTTCTTCCATGATGATTTTCTCCTTCCGTTGTATCACCGGAAGGTGCTGTGCACACCCTCCAAAAGGCGCGCCGCACTCTGGGCCGCGCACCGGTATGATCTGAATCTGATAACTCATTTTGAAGTATAGCATAAGCCGAACTTGTTTGCCAGCAAATTACCGTTTTTTATCCGCGTCCTGCAAAAGTTTTTCTGTTCGTGGTGCCGGAGACCGTTTCCGCTTTTTTGCAGAAATGTTCTGCCGCCCTGCATCAGCTTTACCCGGCTGCTGGGTAGATATCCCTCTGTTTTGCCGGAGAAAAAAGTTTTCCACAAAAACGCGGTATACAATCCGTAGAAGAGCGATTATTTTTCCACATGTTGAAAACCCTGTGGAGAAAGTTCAAAAGTCCAGCTTTAAAGCCTGTTTTGCCTGTGGAATTCCACACTTTCCACAAGGTTTTCCACTTTTTGGTTCGACCTTTTTTGATTTCCTGCGTACAATTTGTAGAATACAAGTCGGAAATATGACAATTTTTTGAACTGCATCCTGTCCGCTTTTGCCAAATTGCCCAATATCATTTTGACGAATGTGGATCTGTGTTGAAAATCCGTCCTTCATCAAGCTTTCTGTCTTTCGGCCGCTTATTGCACATTATATGGAAATTTGTTGCATTCTATCGAATATACGCGCTTCTGGCAGTAACCCCCTGCACCCTGCCAGAAACAGAATCCCCGCATTGTTACAGGAAAAACACCGGTTTGGATTGATTTTGGCCGCTGTTTGGGGTATACTAATTCTGTAGGTTCGTTAAACCGTGCACAAAGCGGATATGAAACGAGCAAGACCCCAATGATTTTGTGGAGGTAATGAATAATGTTGGTAAATGCAACCGAAATGCTGATCAAAGCACGTGATGGCCCCTACGGTGTGCCTCAGTTCAACATAAACAATCTGGAGTGGACCA
>JABLTQ010057107.1_pt1 | contig 10754 bp, 8 predicted proteins | sample 7160101 | NCBI WGS metagenome assembly JABLTQ01 (sample SAMN14651228, study PRJNA627086) | human gut metagenome | isolation source: feces | host: Homo sapiens
TACTATTCCAAGACGCGCCCCTGACTCCGTAGTACGCTCAACTAGCACATAGCCATCTGCCACCGCTTGCTTTAAAGTTCCATCTGTGAGATATGTATCCATAGTGGTATTAATATATTTGATTCTCTCATCATCTGTCATTGAAGCATATTTTGTTTTTCTGCCGGTTTCTTTGTCATTTTTGACACCATCCCCTGACGACTTGCAATCATTATCCTGATTCTCAATTGTTCCCAGATATATTTCAGGAAACACCACATTAAGCGTTGACGGTGCATCAGCCACATGCTTTTCCACAGCATCCCAATAATCAGCCTGACTTGTGAACTGGTCACAGGCGATAACTGACCATTTTTCCATATCTATACCATCGTTTGGCAAAAGAATATTTGCCGGATTGAAACAATTTGACATATTCCTCTAATCTCCTTTTTGTGTAAGCTTTAAATCATCATCAGAAATCGTCTCACCATTCATTACTTTCTTTATAAGTTGGTTAGCCTGTTGCACACTGCTCTCATCAGGTACGCATACATACGCTCTCTGAGTTGGCATTGAATATGTCTTTTTACTAGCACCCTCGCCCTCTGTAGCAAATGTCTTAATATCCCAAGTGCCACCATCTGAAAGTTGCTTATTTATAAGTGATGAAATATCATCACTGGCAAAATCTGTTGAAATCATTCCCTCTAAGCTATCCATAATGCCGGAATAATTTGTAAGAAGAGCGGTTGAACTCGTCATCTTTTCAATTACAGCTTTAATTATTTCCATCTGATGACGGCCTCTGGCATTATCGCCATCTCCAAGCGCATATCTTTCTCTTGCAAATGCCAATGCCTTCTCACCTTTTACATCATTCTCCCCTTTAACAAATTTATATTGTGGATATAATGTAGATTGAAAAGCTGAATCTGAATTAATTGTAATACCTCCAATCTCATCAACCAATGTTTCAAGTCCCGTAAAGTTAATCTGACCATAATAATTTATTTCATTTAAACCATATAAATTTTTTAAGGTATCCATTGAACAATCTATACCATATAATCCACAGTGAGTAAGTTTATCCTTTTCCCCTGGTGCAATTGAAGGCTCCACATAATAATCACGTGGTGTATTCAATAGTAAAATCTGATGATTTTTAGGATTAACTATAGCCAAAATATTTACATCACTGCGACTTTTTGTTAGTTTTTTTGATCTAGTATCAGATCCACTGATATATACAATAAACGCATCCTCTGTAACATCAATATCATTATCTTTCTGTTCACTTTCAGAATTATTATCTACCTCATAAGTTCTTGTGTACTCATATATTATGCGTGTTCTACTACTAAAATCTTCATATCCTTCTACGTCGGTGATAACCGATTCATATGAACGGTTAAGTATCATAGCTTTTGTTTCTCCACTATACAGAGCCTCTACCATTTCAACTGCTGATGCATATGATTTTTTGTCAATTTCATCATGTATCTTTTCATTAATATCTTCTATCGCCTTTTTTGTATCTTCATAACCATATGATTTCGTATATGCAAATTTATATTTCTTTGCATCATCTATAGTTTGTGCTGAATCATTATCCATAACATAAACAGCCACTTTGTCTTCCTCAACTTTTTTGCTGTCTGTTACCCTATTAAGTGTTCCCATGCCTCTATTAAGCGCATACGTTCCTAATACACAACAAAATATCATTACTGTCGAAAGAACAGTTCCTATTATTCGTCTAAAAAAAGCAGTTCCTTTTATTTTTTTCCTATTCTGTCCAACATATATCAATGAAAAAACTATAAATTCAACAAAAATCAGTCCTATAATAACTAATATAATATATTTTTGAGGTAGCATTTTTGTCTTTACTGTCATACAAATTAAAACAATTTCTGCTATAAGTTGTATTATAAGCATTATTCCTGCAAAAACAATCCACTTTGTTATTTTACTTTTTTTAGTCATTTGTTATTTCCTTTCGCAACCATATTTTATATTTCCATTAAACTTATTTATTATAACATTAAAAAAAACGCAGTACAATGATATGTACCACGTTTTAAATATATCTTAATATATTATTACTGCAAAATATACTATAGACTACACTTCATGCCCCGTAGGATGTGCCCCAACCGGATGGAAAGTAGTCACAATGCTTTCTACAAGTTCAACTATATGATCACTGTTTTCATAGCTCTCTGCTGCCAATGTTTCAAGCTGTCTAAGGAATTTTTCAGTATCAAATGGTATCGGCTGTCCGATATGAATCAGGTCATTATCTGTTTTCTTAAGACCTTCCTCTGCCATAAGCTTCTCCTCGTAAAGCTTCTCACCAGGGCGAAGTCCCGAATAACTGATTTTTATATCTACATCAGGTTCAAATCCTGATAACTTTATAAGGTTTCGTGCAAGTGAGTCTATCTTTACCGGTTCACCCATATCTAATACAAATATTTCTCCACCGGCTGCATATGTACCGGCCTGAAGCACAAGGCTGACAGCCTCCGGAATTGTCATGAAATAACGTACTATATCAGGATGTGTAACTGTTACAGGTCCGCCTGCTTCAATCTGTTTCTTAAAAAGTGGGATTACCGAGCCATTGCTTCCAAGCACATTACCAAAACGAACTGCAACAAACTGTGTACGATTCTTAGCTTTACTAACTGTATCCTCCTGTACATCATTTCCAACCCCAACATCTGCTCTGTCCATAGGATCATCTACATCCCTATGAGCATGTAACAGCGGAAGAAGATTGTTTTTGCCTGTTCTGCTGATAACATCCATGCTCTGAATAACCATCTCACAAAGCCTCTTGCTGGCACCCATTATATTAGTTGGATTAACTGCCTTATCAGTACTAATTAACACAAACTTCTGAGCACCATATTTTAATGCAGCATACGCTGTCTTATAGGTACCCACAACATTATTCTTGATAGCTTCATTAGGACTGGTTTCCATTAATGGTACATGCTTGTGCGCTGCCGCATGATATACAATATCAGGTCTGAACTTTTCAAATACCATGTCAATTCGTCTTGTATCACGGACAGATCCTATCAAAACGACTAAATTCAATCTATCCTTATACTTTCGTCTGAGTTCCTGCTCAATCTCGTATGCATTGTTCTCATATACATCAAAGATAATAAGCTGCTTTGGCTCATGGGCTGCAATCTGACGACAAAGCTCACTTCCAATGGAACCGCCTCCTCCTGTGACAAGGATAGTCTTACCCTTGAGCTGATTAAAAATCTCAGCCATATCAACCTTAATCTGGTCTCTTCCCAGCAAATCCTCAATAGCAACGCTTTTCATCTTTGAAAGAAGGACCTCACCATTTGCCAACTGGTAAATCCCCGGCAGGCTCTTGAGCTCGCAATGAGTTTCTTTGCATATATTAAGGATATCACGCTTATCTTTCGCTGATGCCGAAGGCATAGTAAGCATAATTGTATCTATATCATATTTTTCAGCATTCTCAAGAATTGTATCTCTGCCACCAACTATAGGTGTGCCTTCTATAAAACGATTCCACTTATTAGGATTATCATCAATTACACAACAAGCTCGTGAAGTAAGCTCTCTTGAATTATGCAATTCCCTAAGAACTGTCATACCGGCAGCACCTGCACCTATAACCATCACATGATGCTTCACATGCGCTGACTTCTCGGTTTTTTCACGTTTTGCTCTTTCGAGATTTACAAAACGATATCCAAATCGAATACCGGTTGTAAAAATAAACTGCGCACAAATTCCAAAAACATAATAAGCAATCGGCATCCGTCGTACAAACAATGTTATTCCCACAACATGAGCGGTTCCTGTAACAACAGTTGCCATCATTATTGATGTCAGCTCATTAAAACTTGCAAAACGCCATAAACTATTATACATATGCATCATATAGAATACTATTATACTAAATGCCGTATAAAATGGTGCAAATTTAATAAATGCCATAAGATACTCTGAAGGTATTTTTGAATACTGCAAATCAAAACGAAGCCATAATCCGATAAAATAAGAAAGATTAATTGTGACAATATCATAAATCAATAAATATAGCGCAATCAATTTCCAATGTTCAAGCCCCATAACCCCCTTGCTTTTCATTTGTTTCATCTTTCATAATCCTCTTTATCATATAATGTAAAATGTATCTAAATACACACCTTAGTAATATTACAATAACAGACTATTCCTTGTCTACCCCCCCCACAAAATTTTGTTAGTTTTTTCACTGTTTTGTATACACCCTGCACAATTTTATTTATTTTTACTAAAAAACTTTGATATAGTACCATAAACGCAGCTACTAATCATTGTTGTAAACATACATCCCATACTATTATGAAATATGTCATCCCATTCAAACAGTCCTCTTCTCAGTATCAATTGTAAAACCTCTACTCCCCCGGATAGTATAATGCCACATAATAAGCCCTTCCACCAGCTTATTTTTCTATCAAACACATATGGAAGCAATAATCCAACCGGCATCAACAATAAAAAATTCAGGAAGCATTCCTTAGCGTAATACATATTTCCATTTAAAATATATTTGTATGACCAGAACAATTCAAGCTTGTACCTGGCATATGGCATCGGATTACGTGTAAACACGGTTGAGGCATATACAATTGCTATAAATGCCAACAAAAGTAACGATGCAATTGCTTGATACACCTTTACCCTGTGTCTGTGTACCTGTCCTGCTTCAATAATTGTAACAATAGTAAATACAACCACAAAAAATATGATTTCCCGCCGGGTCCAAGCAGGATTGTGCGTGACCCAAATCTGATATATATCCATATAATATAGTATAACAATAAAAATGAATAAATTCCATAATATTAACGTCATTATATGTTATTTATATTAACATTTTTTACTGTTATTCTTTTGATTTTTGACAATTATATTTTAATTCAGCTTTTATTATTGCTTTATTATCTGTTCAGTGGTATTATTAAAACAATTTTTCTTGTTGTACACATATATGCATTAATGTTATTTTAATTAACATTATCATGTATTATGTTTTAAACATCAATTATATTATCAAATATATAGCACATATTAAAACCATTATAAACGGAGGATTAAAATGAAAAAACTATCACCTTCCCTCTTAGCGCAAATAGTATCATCTAAACGCAAAGAGCTTAATATGACACAAAAACAGTTATCCGATATGACCGGCATCAATCGGGCTCAGCTCAGCAGACTTGAACAGCAGGATTATCTCCCGCTTATTCCACAGCTTGAAGCTCTTGGTGATGCACTTGGCTTTGATTTAGATGACGTGTTTACCGATGCCAAAAGCAATAAGCTTCAAAGTCCTGCACCTCTCAACATTGCAGTTGCCGGCACCGGATACGTAGGTCTTTCCATTGCCACACTTCTTGCACAACACAACCATGTCACTGCAGTAGATATCATTCCCGAAAAAGTTGATATGATTAACAATCGAAAATCACCTATTCAGGATGAATATATAGAAAGATATTTATCAGAAAAGAAACTCGATCTCACTGCCACCCTTGACGGAAAAGCAGCTTATAAAAATGCTGACTACGTGGTCATTGCTGCACCTACCAATTACGACAGCAAAAAAAACTATTTTGACACTTCTGCTGTTGAAGCCGTTATTGAACTTGTTCTCGATGTAAACCCTAATGCCATCATGGTCATAAAATCAACTATTCCTGTCGGCTATACCGAATCAGTCAGGAAAAAATATAATACCCGAAATATCATATTCAGCCCTGAATTTCTTAGAGAATCAAAGGCTTTATATGATAATCTCTATCCAAGTCGCATCATCGTTTCTACAGACTTAAAAGACGATAAACTAAAGAAAGCCTCTCAGGATTTTGCTGCACTTTTACAGCAGGGAGCTATCAAAGAAAATATTGACACTCTTTTCATGGGATTTACAGAAGCCGAAGCCGTTAAACTATTTGCAAACACATATCTTGCTCTCCGTGTGTCATATTTCAATGAGCTTGACACATACGCGGAGCTTAAAGGTCTAAGCACTCAGGCAATCATAAACGGAGTATGTCTTGATCCTCGTATCGGCACACACTATAATAATCCATCCTTTGGATACGGCGGATACTGCCTGCCTAAGGACACTAAACAGCTCCTAGCAAATTATAACGATGTACCTCAGAATATGATGAGTGCTATTGTTGAAAGTAACAGAACAAGAAAAGACTTTATTGCCGACCGTGTATTAGAGCTTGCCGGTGCATATGAAGCTAACAGCGAGTGGGATTTAACAAAAGAAAAAAAGGTAGTCGTTGGTGTGTACCGACTGACCATGAAATCAAATTCTGATAACTTCCGCCAATCTTCAATACAAGGTGTTATGAAACGAATTAAAGCCAAAGGTGCTACTGTTATCATATATGAGCCAACTCTCAAGGATGGAGAAACATTCTTCGGCTCAGAGGTTGTAAATAATCTGAATGAATTCAAAAAAATGTCCAATTCTATTATTGCAAACCGATATGATTCCTGTCTGGACGACGTATCTGCTAAAGTTTACACAAGGGATATATTCAGACGCGACTAATCAAAAGTCTAACGGAGGAGAACAATGCAAAAAATTTTATTACAAAACAAAACCATTCTAGTAACAGGAGCTGCCGGATTCATTGGCAGTAACTTGATACTGGAGCTATTAAAAACCCAGTCATCTGTCAATATAGTTGGAATCGACAATATGAACAACTACTATGATGTCAGTATAAAGCAATGGCGATTATCAGAAATTGAGAAATGTGCAAAAAATCATGTAGACAGCGCATATACTTTTATTAAAGGTGATATCTCAGATAAAAGCCTTATTGACCACATATTCGCAGAATACAATCCTGCTATCGTTGTCAATCTTGCAGCTCAGGCCGGAGTACGTTACAGCATTACTAACCCTGATGCTTATATTCAAAGTAATATGATTGGCTTTTATAATATCCTTGAAGCCTGTCGACATAGCTATAACAATAACAAAACAGGTGTAGAACATTTAGTTTATGCTTCATCGTCATCTGTCTATGGTTCAAATAAAAATGTTCCTTACAGTACCGACGACAAGGTTGATAATCCCGTTTCACTTTATGCAGCAACAAAAAAGTCCAATGAGCTAATGGCACACGCCTATAGTAAACTATATAATATCCCATCAACAGGTCTTCGATTCTTTACCGTATATGGACCAGCCGGAAGACCCGATATGGCTTATTTCGGATTCACAGACAAGCTTCTCAAAGGTGAAACTATACATATATTCAATTATGGAAATTGTAAGCGAGATTTCACATATATCGATGACATTGTCGAGGGAGTTAAACGTATTATGCAGGGTGCACCAGAAAAGAAAAACGGTGAAGACGGGCTCCCAATTCCTCCATATGCTATATATAATATAGGAAACAGCAATCCTGAAAATCTGCTGGATTTTGTTACTATACTTCAGGAAGAACTGACGACAGCTAATGTTCTGCCAAAGGATTATGACTTTGACTCCCACAAAAAGCTCGTACCAATGCAGCCCGGAGATGTACCTGTAACATATGCTGACACTACGCCTCTAGAGAGGGATTATGGTTTTAAACCAAATACACCACTCCGAATCGGTCTTAGAAGATTTGCTGAATGGTATCACCAATTCTACATAGATAAAATATAATCTATTTTATAATAATGAACTGGTTCTAATTAATGTAACATATATATTTCAAACAACATAAATACCCGGAAAATTTAGCATTATTTTAAATAAAGCCAAATTTCCGGGTATTATTATTAAATTCCTTTAGTTGTCAAAATTCTGGCAACAGCGTCATCAAGTTGCTCAGAACTAATATCACCATTATTTACTGCTGTGAGTACTGCATTATAGCTGCCTTCAAATCCTGTTGAAACAAAAATCATATTCATACCAGCTTTCACTGCTTCTATTGCTGCCTGATCCTGGGAATAAACCTTATTCAGTGAAGTATCTGACAAATCATCAGTCATAAGTAAACCCTGAAATCCCATAGAATTTCTCACATAAGCGACTGCTTTTGAAGAAAGCGAACATGGCGTAGTCTCTTCTCCCGTTACACTCTGGCAAAGTATATTACCAATCATGAGTACCGGAGCCCCTGCATCTATAGCTTTCTTATAAGATGTAAAATCAGAGCCCTCAAGATCCTCAAGCTTATCTGTCATCCACAACATTCCTGTTGTGCTGTCACTTGTAGCTTTACCTTTTCCCGGAAAGCATTTAGCTACAGAGTATATTCCTGCACTGTTAAAACTACTTACTTCTGTTGCAACACAATCTCCAACTGTCGCAGAATCACTACCGAATGCATATGTATCATTTTCAGAATTGTCTCCATATGCCACATCAGCTGTTGGAGATAGATTCATATTCAGACCATTTTTAGTCATATAGGATGCTATTGTAGATGCACTCTTCCCCGCAGCATCGGCTGATCCAAGTGTTGAAGGAACCGGCTGTACTTCATATGCATGACCATTCGCCAACGGAGCTCTATCCCCACCTTCCTCATCAACAGCCAAAAACATATTTACTCCATTTTTTTCCTGCGCATAAGCTTGAAGATTGGACATCATTATTTTTGTTGATTCTTCACCCAAAAAATTCTCCTGTCGGAAAATCAATCCTCCTATTGGATACTCTTCCAATGCAGATTTTGTCTTCTTTCCAGCCTGCGTAAATGTGCTCACACCTGTAATTTCCTCTGGTCTGGTAATGAACAACTGCGCTACTTTCTGTTCAGTAGTCATAGAATCAATTTTTGACTTTACCGAATCCGTTGGAGTAAAAGGTGCAACTGTTACATCTGCATCTACTGATGTATCATCATTAACGGATTGTGTTGCATCCTCTGTCGCATCCTTAGCTATCGAATTATTGTTACCAATTTTCTTTTCTCTCACATCCCCCGGCATTATAAAATGCAGTACACCAAGTACAAGTACTACTATAAGTGCTAAAGCCTCGACTGTGATAAGATATTTGTCACCATTTTTCCTGAAGTTCATATCAATCTCCAAAATTTGTATTTGTCAAATCATTATTTGGCCCACTTACTTTTCCTGACATTGTATTACTATATTCCGTCACCGTTGCTGATGGTGTATAGCTGTCATCCCCATACAGAAATTTATGAATACCTGTCGCCATATCACACAATGATGTAGGTACTTCTACCCATGCACCTTCAACCGTTCCACCATAGAACACCTGTGGATAAGCTGTAGAATCTTCTATAGTATATTCTGATAGATTCTTAAAAATTGATAAAATTTCATCAGTCTGGTAATCCGTATTTACTTTGCCTATCAAATCAGAAACAACCTTGATTTTAGAAGCCATATTCATTTTTTTTGCCGACTCAAACACCTTAAAAAGCACAGTTCTCTGTCGCTCAGCTCTCTTATAATCACCACCTGATGCATGTCTGATGCGTGAATATGCTACCGCTTGCGTGCCATCGAGCGTATATGTGCCTGCTTTTGTAATCTGTGATGAATTAGTACCTCTAATACCATTAACTTCTGTTATACATCCATTAATAGCCTTTACCTCTTCATCATCAAGTTCTTGCACTATACCGCCAACTTCATCGACAATATCCCCTACTGAACTAAAATTCACTGTCACATAATGCTTTATATCAAGATCAAGATTCTCATTCAATGTCCTTACAGCCAGCTTTGGTCCTCCAAAAGCATGTGCATGTGTCACCTTCTGATATCCATGTCCATCAATATTCATCATACAATCTCTGAATATTGACACAATCCTAACCGTCTTTGCATCATGATTCACTCTTACAATCATAATTGAATCTGATCTTGTTCCTTTATCAAGCTGATCAGAACGGCTGTCAACACCAAATATAGCAAAATCCTCTGTTCCAGTAGTAGATGATGAACTATCTTCTGTGGCATTCTGACTGTTTTCGCTTACTATACCATTCTCTGTATCTGCTTTGAAGTTTTTATTTTCTTTATTACTGACATTACTGCTGTTAATCTTTACAAGTACTATTGCTATAATAGCAACAAGTACAATAATTACTACCGTAATAATTATATTTTTCTTTTTTTTCATCTGCACTATTCTCCGTCATTCATCTATGTCTGTGCCTGTTACTTTTCGTCCTCATCCCTGCCATAATAATTGCCATAGTAATTACCATAGTAGTTTCCATAATAATGACCATACTTAGACTCTTCAAATTTACACTTATTGAGCACTGCTCCTAATATCTTGACTCCCGAGTCCTCAAGCGTGCGCTTTGTATTGATGATTGCACGGCTGCTTGTGACATTCTGTGCTGCAACTATTACAGCTCCGTCTACATTCTTTCCAACTACGGCCGCATCAATCGCAGCTCCTGTAGGAGGTGTATCGACAAGCACGTAATCAAAATTTTTCTCTCCAAACTCGATAAGCTCTCTAAACTCTTCTGTCTCAAGAAGCTCTGTAGGATTTGGTACCTCATGTCCTGCAAAAAGAATGAACACACCCTTGATGTTTGTCGCATATATCACTTTGTCCAAAGATACCTGACCTGAGAGATAATGTGAGAGTCCGTATATCTTTCCACCACTCTCCACCTTCGCTCTGAGTCGTCCTACAAGGACTGACTTACGCATATCGGTATCTACTACAAGGACTGACTTCTTAGAGTCCGCCA
>JABLTQ010061187.1_pt1 | contig 10736 bp, 12 predicted proteins | sample 7160101 | NCBI WGS metagenome assembly JABLTQ01 (sample SAMN14651228, study PRJNA627086) | human gut metagenome | isolation source: feces | host: Homo sapiens
CACTACGATCTTCCGATCTGCAGTGACCAGACGGCCGCCATGGACGGGGCTGGCTGGCGGAAAAGTGTACTTTTTTACCAGTAAGGTAGTGCATTCCCATAACTATTATCTTGTATTTACAGAACAATCTTTTTTAATATAAAGTTATGCTCAGGTTGGGCATGGCAAAAAAGTACACTTTTCCGCCAGCCCGCCCCGTCCATGGCGGCCGTCTGCTCCCTGCCGTCCCGGCAGACCAGGCCCCGGGCGCCCGGCAGGCGTTTCATCCCCCCAGACGTACGCGCTGTTACGCACTATGATCAGGCCCCAGCGTTCCTTCCCGACCAGATAGGAGCTCCCATGCCCAAAGACATCGTCATGATCACAGCCTCCAACCTGCAGCAACGACGTCAAAAGGCCGACCTCACCCAGAAGGAGGTTGCCCATCTGCTGGGACTGAAGGCCGAGACCATCTGCCGTATGGAAAAAGGCCACAACCCTGTCAGCTTGAGACGCCTGCAACAATTTGCCGACCTGTACGGCTGCACGGTCATCGACCTTTTGCAACCGCCCCAGGCCTAGCCGCTGAAAGCGCTCCTCACCTCCCGAAGGCTCCTCGACACGCCTCCCCCCCGGGAAGTTCCCGGCACGTCCCGCCCCATTCCCAGGAAACAAAGACCAGACCACGCCCTGCCGCAAAACAAAACTCGCTATTGCCGTTACTACGAGGCAAAAGCACGTTCCCATCTGCCCGCCATCTACGCCATATGGCGCAATAAAGTACATCGTTTCAATGCATTGAGCATAAAAGCCGTGTACTCGGCAGCATCTGCTGCCAGCATATATCCTCTTTTCCTTCCGCTGCTGCGGCATAATCACTACGAAAATATATGTAAACAAAAATAATTAGTATTTGCTTTTTTGCATTTTTCAGGTGTAGGCTTTTGGCAATATTACATAAAAAATTCATAGTGAAAAACTAGCATTAACCTTTCACTGCACACACGGTGTCCTTCCCAAGACGCCATATCCATCATCCATCGCTGTACCGGCAAAAAAGGAGGAAAGGAGCATGCCACATCCAGCCAAAGAAACCCGTCATCGAAGTACCCGCACAGTAAAGAGCATGGCACGCCTGGCTCTGGGCCCGCTTATCCTGACGGGCCTTTTTCTTGCAGGCTCTCTCTGTACAGTTTCTGCCCGGGCAGAAACGATCGACCTGGCATCGCAACCGGGATTCCACACGATATACAGGGATTGGATCGAGGACGGCAGCACCCTCAGGCTCAAAACGGATTTCGTCTCCGGCAGGACGGATCAGGTCATCATCAACTACTGGCAAGACTGGGAAGGACAGTTTCGGATCCATGTGACTCCCACAGGGGCAGAGTCCGGTATCCCTGAGACGGACTTCCTCGCCCATCTGCATGAAGGGGCCCAGGTCAACTGCTCGCTGACCAACCCCGGCGGCAAGGTCGATATGGGGGTCTATGTCTACGAGCTCGCCCGCAGGGAACTGCCCATCCCGCCTGTTGTAGAAGAAGCTTTTTATGCCGCTCCAGATACTGAAGGAGCTTTTTATGTCGCTGGGGATCCCGAACCTCCCATAGAATGGTACCTGCGGCGTGTCGAGGGAGAAAAATCCCCTACGGCCGAGACCGTTTTGGGGCTTTCGGGCATGGCCTCCTCCTATGCCATGTGGATGGGGCAGCTTTCTGACCTGCGCGAGCGCCTGGGCGAGATCCGCTACGGCAACGGCACGGATGGCCTGTGGGTGCGGGGCTTCACGGAAAAGAACAGGCTGTCCGGCCTGGCGGGCATCGACTTCAGCCAGAATTTTTATGGCACATCCTTCGGTTACGACCGCCTGATGGAACAGGACAAGGACAACAGGTGGCTGCTCGGCCTGCGCGGCCAGCTTACCAGGGCCGAGCAAAAAATCGACGGACTGCACGGCGGATCCGGTGACAGCCGCTCCTACGGCATCGCCGCGTATGCTACCTGGCAGCATACGGATGGCTGGTACTCCGATACCGTGCTGACCTGGGACTGGTATGACCAGAACCTCAAGACCCGCATGCTGGACGGCACACGGGTGTACGGTTCCTACAACACCTATGCCGGCGGCATCAGCCAGGAACTGGGACGCATGTTCCGTTTCGACAACGGCTGCTTTATCGAGCCCCAGCTCCAGCTTTCCTGGTACTGGATGAAGGGCATGGACTTCACGACCAGCAACGGCATGAAGGTGGAACAAGACGACGCTTATGCCCTGACCGGTCGCGCCGGTCTGGTGCTGGGCAAAAAATGGGATCTGTCCGAGGACCGCTACTTCCAGCCTTACCTCAAGGGCGGTGTGAACCACGAGTTCATGGGCGACCAGAAGGTCACGGTCAATGGCATCGCATTCTCGGACGATCTGCGCGGGACCCGCATCTATTACGGTACGGGCTTTGATGTACAGTTTGCCCCAAATGCCCGTTTCTATGCGGAATTCGAACGCGAAGACGGGCACAAGGCGTCCACTCCATGGAGTGTGAGCGCCGGATTGCGGGTAGCGTTTTGACCCGTTCCGCCGCGCGTGTGACCAGCACAGGAGTTCCGCTTTATGGACAAGCCGCAACCCCTATCACATCTCGGATGTCACATGGAGACGTATCGAACCGCACCTGTCTGGACAAAAGGGACAATGGGGAGGGATCGCCAAGGACAACCGCCTGTTCATCAACGCCGTCCTGTGGATACTGCGGACAGGCGCCCCATGGAGGAAGCTGCCGATAGAATACGGGAAATGGGGCACAGTACACCACCGTTTCATCCGCTGGAGGGACAAACGGTTGTGGGAAAAATTGCTCGAGATATTGATCGATGACCCGGATTTTGAGTGGCTCATCGTCGATACCGAGCCATGCGACGGGCATCTCAGCGATCCTCTCCTCTTCCCGGCTCCCCAGCAGATGAAACACCATGCCGCCACCCGCTATCGCTGGCCATGGCTGCGCATGGTGTGCCAGTCCGAGCACCTTTCACAGGTGATGCCGCAACGGCTCGCCGACAAACAGTGACCTACCTCCAGGGAAGGGCCTGCCGCATCTCCCGGGACTCCCACCCGGCAACATCCCGGCCCGGGAGATGGCAGGCCCGTCCAGCAGGAAGTGCCCCCACCTCCGCGCTGGACAACATGCCCCGTCGCGCCCGCTGAGAGGGTGCGACGGGGCATGCCATGACGGGCCGCTGCCAGATGAAACGAATACGCTGCTCCAGCGTGACCGCATATGCCACACCACAAAAAATATCCACAGAACGCGCAGGATCACGCGCCAGGGGGCCAAAGCATCCAGATGTGGCTGCCGGCCCGGGATGGCCCCAAGCACAGGGGACAGGGACAGACCTTACGGCAGGCTCCCCCATCTCCATACGCCGCAATGCAGCATCAACGCCCCCTCAAGGAGGCCTATGGCAAGGATGGCCGCCCAGATGCCCAGCAGGCGCCTGCCCGTCTTCCGGGGACGGTATCGGGCAAGGATCGCCTTCCGGCGCTGTCCCGTATACCTGAGACGGCAGAAAAGGACGGGGAAAAACAGCAGTACCGGCAGCGCAAGGGCGTAGAACATCCAGCCGGGCAGCCAGCTGCGGCCCAGGGCCAGCAGCGGGAAAAACGCGTCCAGATACCAGCAGGCCATGAGCAGCGTGCTGCCGTCGCCCGGCGCGTGTTCCTGTCTGTGGAAGGTCTCCCCCACAGCCCAGATATGGTCGATGCCGCCCAAGATCATCAAAGTCACGCCCGGAGGTATAAGGTACGCGGCAGGCCGGGAACTGTCTTGCGGGGATAAAGACCTGCCGGGGATGTCTGGAAAAGTGTCCGGGAGGATGGAGCCGCCAGCAGCGCCACCCACGGCATCATCCCAACTCCACCGGATGCAAGCGCCCGGGGGAGCCGGGGGAACCAGGAAGGCCGCCGCTTTCCATGTCCGTACCGCCCATAAAAACGGTTTTGGCGGGTGGACAGGGCACGGGGAAAGGCCCTTTCCCCTCCGGAGCGACCGGGCTGGCGGCCTGTTCCCCAAAGGAGAGCCCGGGCATCGCCTCGGCGCGATACAGGCCCCGCCTTCTCCGTCCAGACGCGTGTCCGCCCTCTATCCCTCCAGGCTCCAGCCCTGGCCCAGCTTGAGCTGCTCGCCGCCCAGGGCCCGCATGAGCGCGGGATCGTGGGTGGAACAGACGATGGCCGCGCCTTCGGCCCGGCATTGGGCCACGGCAGCGGCGATGGCGCGGGCGCTGCGCACGTCCACGTTGGAGGTGGGCTCGTCCAGCAGCAGGGCGCGCGGACGCAGCACCAGGCGCGAGGCCAGGGCCACGCGCTGGCGTTCCCCGCCGGAAAGGGCGTTGGGGCCGCGGCGGCGCATGGCATCGGGATCCTCGAAGCCCACCTGCCGCATGGCGGCCGCATAGGCATCCTCCAGACCGTCCCGGCGGCCGCGCAGCTTCAGGCCCAGCACCACGTTCTCGAATACGGTGGCCTTGAGCAGATAGGGCTCCTGGAGCAGCAGGCTCACCTCGCGGCGCGGGTCCGCACCGCCATGATAGACGATGCGCCCCTCGTCGGGCTCTTCCAGAAAGGCCAGCAGGCGCAGCAGGGTGGACTTGCCGCTGCCGTTGTAGCCCACCAGGGTCAGCACCTCTCCGCTATGGATATGCAGCTCGTCCACGCCCAGGGCGGGCAGGTCCAGCGCGGTCACGCGGCCGTAACGGCGCACCAGGCCGCGGGCTTCGTACAAAAGGCTCATATGCGCCCCCGGTGCTTGATGAAGGTCATGAGCACGTTGATGGCAAAGGCCATGAACAGCAGCACCAGGCCCAGCGCGATGCCCTGGGCGAACTCGCCCTTGCTGGTCTCCAGGGCGATGGCCGTGGTCATGGTGCGGGTGTGATAGCGCACGTTGCCGCCCAGCATCATGGCGATGCCCACCTCGGTGATGACGCGGCCGAAGGCGGTCAGGCAGACCATGGCGATGGCGAAGCGCACCTCGCACAGGCTCAGCCAGGCCAGCTGCAGGGGCCTGGCGCCCAGGGTCAGCAGGGTCTGGCGGCAGCGGGGGTCGAGGCCCTCCACGGCCTGGGCCACCCACGAGACCACGATGGGCAGGGCCAGCAGGGTCTGGCCGATGGCCATGCCCGGCAGGGTGAAGAGCAGGCCCCATTCGCCCAGCGGGCCGCGATAGGTGATGAAGGCATAGACCAGCAGGCCGATGAGCACGGTGGGAAAGGCCAGCAGGGTGTCGGAGAGGAGGCGCAAAAACTTTTTGCCGGGAAAGTCACAATAGCCCAGGGCAAAGCCCATGGGCAGGCCCATGAGCAGCGAAGCCGCCATGGCATAGGACGTGGACACCAGCGTGGCCGTGATGGCCGAGAAGGTGGCATCGTCCATATTGGCCAGCAGGGCGAAGGCCGCCCAGAAGCCGTTGACCAGATAGTCCATAGATCACCAGGAACGCCACGGAGGGAATCCGTGGGGGAGGTCGAAAAACGAAACGGGGACGGCCCGGAGACCGTCCCCGCCAGCGGACGGAAAACGCTGCGCTACTTGCCGGCGTTGGGGAAGAAGAGCTGCTTGCCTTCCAGCTTGAACTCGGCGATGCGTTTCTGGGTGGAGGGGGCGACCCACCAGTCTTCAAACTTCTTGCCCAGGTCGGCCTTGGTCTTGGGGCACTGCTTGGGGTTCACGGTGATGACGCTGTACTGGTTGAACAGGGCCTTGTCCCCTTCCACCACGATGGCCAGGGGGTTCTTGGCGCCCTGCTGGGCGTTGAACTTGATCCAGGTGCCGCGGTCGGTGAGGCTGTAGGCGCCCTTTTCGGCGGCCATGTTCAGGGTGGCCATCATGCCCTGGCCGGCGGAGATGTAGAAGGCTTCCTTGTCGGGGTTGAGGCCGGACTGCTTCCAGAGCTTCTGCTCGGCCTTGTGGGTGCCGGACTGGTCGCCGCGGCTCACGAAAGAGGCCTTCTTGTCGGCGATGGTCTTGAGGGCGGCGGCGGTGTCCTTGCCCTTGACGCCCGCGGGGTCAGCCTTGGGGCCCACCACCACGAAGTCGTTGTACATCACCTGACGGCGGTCGATGCCGTGACCGGCCTTGACGAATTCCTTTTCAGCGGCGGGGGCGTGCACCAGCAGCACGTCGGCGTCACAGTTCTTGGCGATCTCCAGGGCCTTGCCGGTGCCCACGGCCACCCATTTCAGCTCGATGCCGGTCTCTTTCTGGAAGGTGGGGGCCAGGAATTCCAGCAGGCCGGTATCCTGGGTACTGGTGGTGGTGGCCATCATCAGCGTGTCGGCGGCCTGAGCCGGAGCGGCCAGGAAGGCGGCGGCCAGCACGGGCAGGAACAGTTTCTTCAGGTTCTTCATGATGCGACTCCTTGCATTGATTTGATGATGCGCCGCCGCTGCGGAACGGCGGCCCCTTGCGGGAAATATCAGTCCAGGCACAGGCGCGCGGCCCGTGACGGGAAATGGGCGTAGACTTTCTGGCCCTCATAGATGCCCACCCGGAGCAGGCCCGGCGTCTCCACCGTGGCGCACAGGCGCGAGCCGTCGCCCAGTTCCAGCGAGACGAAGGACTCCACCTGGTCCTGGTGGATGCTCTGCACCGTGCAGAGCAGGCAGTTGCCCATGCTGAGCGTGGCCCGGCTGCGCGAGAGCACGATCTGTTCCGGGTCCACCAGCACGGTGACCACCTGGTTGGCGTGGACCTCCATATGCACCAACTGGCGCGTGCTGCACTGCACGCCAAGGCGCATGTCGCCGAAGGTGCGCACGCTCACCGAGGCCATGCGCATGCCGACGGAGATGTCCTCCACGATGCCCAAAAAAGAATTGCAGAGCGGGTCCGTGCCGGACGAAGGCCCCAGGGTCTTGTTCTGGACCATGCGCCGCGCGGCGCCGTCGGAGAAGTTGAGGAAGGCCGCGATCTGTGAGGGCTTTTGCTGGCCCAGGAACTTCTGCACCAGGTTGACCGGCACATGCAGATCCAAAAGCTCCAGCCCGCGGGCGTAGCGGATGGCGCGCGGCCCCACCATGGCCCTGTCCAGTCCCAGCGGCCGGGCCACGGCATAGAAGCTTTTACGGATGAAGCCCTGGTCGAAGCGCAAAAAGTCCCTGCCCATGCTCTCGGCCTCGGGCAGGCTCAGGATACGGCGCACATGGCGCATGGCGCTCAGGGGCAGCAGCACGTCCCGGCTGTTGGGACCCGGAACATGCACCATGCCGGTCACGGTGTCCACCCCCTTGCGGGCGTCCAGCTCCAGCGCCTCACCCAGACGCAGGCCGCCGTAGCGCAGCAGCAGGAACAGGAGATGCAGCCGGGCACGCGCCACCTTGCGCTGGGGCGTGGCGGCCTCGGCCTCCCACTGCTCCCAGCAGCGGGAAAGGGCTTCCAGTTTTTCTCGGGTCAGATGGGACACTGCGGCGGCTCTCTTTACGGGCTGAACGTCTCGCGAAGGCTGCGCAAGGCATACGACATTTCCCTCCTCTTGTCACGTTTTCGGCAGAATCAGGAATGATTTTTCCATGTTTTGGTGACCATCTTCCCGGCTATCGGCTGCGGGGTTGCGCGGGGACGAAATCGGCTGTTTTTGCGGGGGAAGGGGCGTTTTTTGGCAAAAACCGCCCCTTCCCCCACGCTCCATCCCCGAAAAAACTTCTGCGCTGGTGATGCCACCTGTCCCCGTCGCTGTCTGGAAGACAAGGATGGCGATGCGTTTCCGGCATGGCTAAGAAAGGGGACAGGATGGCAAGGAGGAGGGATGGCAGCGCCATAGGGAGCGGCTTTTTTTTGTGACGAAAGCCGGGAAAGAGCGGGGCTTGATGCCAAAAGACCGCTTGCCTGCTCCGGAGCGGGCCGGAAGGAGAGGATGCCGGGCAGCAGCTGGAGACGTGTGGAGGGGGCCCTCTAACATGGCCGCCATCTCCTGCCGGCCGCCGGGCATGAAAAAAGGGCGCCCCAAGGCGCCCTTCTGCTGTTTGGCCAGGGAGGGGTCATTTTTTCAGCTCATCTTCGATGGCCTGCCGCATCTCGGGCGAGATCTTCGGATCCTTGAGGCCGGCTTCCCAATGGGCGCGCCCCTTGTCCTTCTGCTGCAGGAAGTAGCTGTAGAGCACCCCCAGGCTGTAACGTACCGTAGCGTCGTCCCGCAGGACGATCACCTTTTCCAGGGTCGCGGCCGCTTCCTGCGGCTTGCCCTGATTGTGCAGGATCACGCCCAGCATGTAGAGGGGCTGGGGATCGTTGACGTCCAGGGCCACGGCGCGCTGGGCAAAGGTGGCCGCGGCGTCCCATTCCTGGGTGGCCATGAGGTGTTCGGCCAGATGCATCAGGGCAGCCTTGTTGGTGGGCTCGGCGGCCACCTGCTGCATCAGGCTGGCCAGCAGGTTCTGTTCCTGCCCCATGCCCTGCGGGGCCGCGGGACGTTCGGTCACCAGATGCGGATTGCTGATGCGTTCCTTGATGGTGACACCCAGCATGACCAGCAGGCTCAGGCCCAGCAGCAGGATGATGGCGCGGGCGGTGAAGGAAAGACGGCTATCAGTCATGCAGGGTCTCCATCTGGCGCAAACGGGCATCCAGACGCCGCTGGGCACAGCCCATGAAGACCAGGTACGCGGCCAGACCCAGCCAGACGACGGCACCGGCTGCCGCCAGCCACAGGAAATTGCTGTCCATAGGGCACTCCTTGAAAGCGGGGCATCCCGCTTGTATCCGTTGAAAACAGGGCTCTTCGAGCCCGGACGGAGCACGGCTCCGCCTGTCCGCTCCCCGGGAGCGGCACGTCCACGGCCGTCATCCCGCCGCACGCAGCGGGCAGGACAGGGCCGGGATCCGAAAGATCAGTCCTCTGCCCGCAGGCGCAGGCTGTCCAGCCGGTCGCGCAGGCCCAGCTGGCGGGTACGCAGCCACACCAGGCCCGCCCAGAACAGGCCCATGGCCGCCACACAGGCGATGGCGGTCAGCTTCATCTCCGGTTCCAGCCCGCCGCCCTTGGAGGCGAACACCGCCGGATGGATGGAGCGCCACAGCCGGGCCGAAAGGAAGACCAGCGGCACGTCCAGAAAGGCCACCACGCCCACCACAGCGCAGATCATGCGCTTGCGCTGGGGTGGCAGGTCAAGGCCGCGCAGCACCAGATACCCGGCGTAGATGAACCACATGACCAGCGTGGTGGTCAGGCGGGGATCCCACGTCCACCAGACGCCCCAGGAACGGCGGGCCCAGATCATGCCCGTGACCAGGGCCAGACCGGCCAGCAGCACGCCCACTTCGGCAGCGGCCGCGCAGACGCGGTCAGCGGCCGGGGAGCGCCGGATCAGGTAGACGATGGAAGCCACGAAGACCACCAGAAAGCTGATGAGCGCCCACCAGGCCAGCGGCAGATGGGTATAGAAGACCTTCTGCATCAGGCCCAGCTGGGCTTCCACAGGGGCATAGAAAAAAATCAGCCACTGGCACACGGCCAGGGCCGCACCGCCCAGCAACACCAGCAGCAGGGGCCACACGGAAAAGGCGCGTTGCATCATTCGTCTCCCGAATACATGAAGCCGAACAGCAACAGTCCGGCAGCCAGAAAGACACCGTCGAAGGCGGCGGCCAGCCCTATCCACGAGGCGGGGCCGTCGGACGCGGGCGCGCCGAAGACCTGGGCCGCCACGCCGATCCCCGCCAGCAGCAGGGGCACCAGCAGGGGGAAGAGCACGATGCTCAGCAGGGACTCGCGCGCCGCGCCGCCCTGCGAGAGCGCGCCCAAGAGCGACCCCAAGGCGCACATGCCCACGTCCACCAGCAGCAGCGTGCCGAGGCCCACGGGCCAGAGCGCGCCGATCTCCTGCGACAGGAAGACCACGGCGGCGGGCAAAAAGAACATCTGGGCCACCAGCAACAGCAGCAGCCCGGCCAGGGCCTTGCCCAGCCACACGGCCTGTATGGGGGCCGGGGCCAGCAGCAGGCCCAGACGCGCGCCATTGGCCTCTTCCAGCGCATAGAGCGTATTGAAGATGAGCACCTGACAGAAGGCCGAGCCCAGCCAGAACACGGCGCCCGCGCCCTGCGGGCTCATGCGTTCGCCCACGCCCTGCGACAGGCTGAACACGAACAGCAGCAACAGTCCCAGCAACAGGCCCTGCACCAGCCCGCTGCCGCGGGTGAAGGTCAGCAGCAGGTCCTTGCGGGCCACGGTCAAGGCGAAAGAGATCATGCGGGCACCTCCCCGGCAGCGGACACCGCCCCGCTCCCCGTGGCCGCGTTGAGCACGGAATCCACGGCGGCAAGGCCCTGCGGCGGGCCGTCATAGGCCAGGCGGCGGTTCTCCAGCAGCAGCAGGCGGTCGGCCAGAGGGCTGTCGCCCGCCAGATCGTGGCTGACCACGATGACGCAGGCCCCGCGCTCCCGGGCGGCCAGCATCTCGCGCCGCACCAGGGCCATGGAATTGACGTCCAGGCCGGTGCCGGGCTCGTCCAGCAGCACAAGGTCCGCCTCCAGCAGCAGCACCCGCGCCAGGTTCAGGCGCTGGGCCATGCCGCGCGAGAACACCCCGGCCCGCTCTTCGGCATGGGCGGCCAGCCCCACATGCTCCAGCAGGGCCAGGAGCTCCGCCCGCGAGGGGCGCAGACCGTGGGCGCGGGCCCAGAAAGCCAGGTTCTCCAGCGCGCTCAGGCCCGGATAGACGAAGGTGGCGTGCCCCAGATAGGCCAGGCGCGGCCCGTCTTCACGG
>JABLTQ010010608.1_pt1 | contig 10684 bp, 8 predicted proteins | sample 7160101 | NCBI WGS metagenome assembly JABLTQ01 (sample SAMN14651228, study PRJNA627086) | human gut metagenome | isolation source: feces | host: Homo sapiens
AATTCTATCCGGTATCTGCGTCCCTGCTTTTCTGCATGTTCTATGCCAATTGCAAAATCATATTCTATCATCCTTATTACCATTGTCATGTCGTCTGTACTCTGACACTCGATATGGTACATTTTCTTTCCGATCAGCAGACAGGAATCTGTAATGATCTCTCCATCCTCCTGCTGATGTTCATTGCGAAGCTGTGTGATCTTCACATCTTCCGGGTATGATGTATGGAATACTTCATTGATCAGCGGTACTGCCAGATATGGCATCTTTTCGATCATTGTACGAAATACATCATCAAAAATCGTATTATTCATATAACACTCCTTTTTGTACTTACATTATAACATTTTGACGGGTTTTATTGAATACTTAATCTCTTTGAAATTATGTATTTTTATCTTTGGAATCAGTGGCAGATACTGCCTGAAAAATCGCTTATTAGAAAATTTAGATTACTGCTTACATCTTATACTATATAGTATTTACATTCATATGGCAAGTCCAATTTGGGCAGTTATTTGATTAATCTTTCTTATCTCCGTTATTCTCTGTGGTATCCCATTGCCTACATATACCTTTGTAAAAAGCAAAAGAAGGAAAGACCACACGCCTTTCCTCCTATCATTTTTCTTATAGATTAACTACCAATATTTCTTCACATAATTAACAGCCTCTTCTTCAGATAAAGAAAACTCTTCCATTACATTTTTAACTGTTGCTTCCTGGTCAAGTTTAAATTTTCTACAGGTCTTAACTGTACCAGCTATCATCCCTTCCTGCTTTCCTTCCATTTTTAATTCTTCCAGTGCACTACACATATTAACCAGCCCTCCTTTTTGTTCCAGTTCTAAAGCATGGTCTATCAGTTCCTGCGACTGTGTAATCGCTCCAATCACTACTCCCAGTTCCGATGCAATCAGCCTATTTTTATACACTGCATTAATTTTATTATAGTCACGCTCATATATAGAACGGCTGATATCAAATACAGTATTGACATCCTGATTGTGGAATTGAAGTGATCCGCTTGTCCTTAACTCGAGTAAATTCATCTTATAATCTGCTACCAGAGGTTTTATTTTCTCCGGAACCTCCAACATATCCATCAGACACAAAGGTCCGTCCCATGGATTCTCTCCATAATAGACGCAAAGGCTTATCATTGGATGCAGTCTGTCTGTTTTCTTCATATTGGAAAGAAACTCATCTGATGATGCAAAATTCTTATCTTTTCGGTTCTTTGCTGCAATTTCCTGATACTCTTTCAGATAGGAAAAGCCATCCCCGATCATATGTCGAAGCGGCATTGCATAATGAATTTTTGCCTGATTTTCCAGTCCCCAGATCACAAAGTCAATGCCATACGCCGTTTTCTTTACAACATCCAGTACTTTCTGTACTGTCTCAGCATGTCCATTAAATTTGAGAAGTGAAGAAACATCTGTGTCTGCTTCCGACAAATCATCTGGATTCAGTACCTGTTCACCGCCAAACAATGCGGCATTGAATAAATCTGCAAAGTGATGATTATCTCTCCAGAAGTTCTTTAGTATGGTATCCGGTTTAATTTTATTCTGTTTCACCGTTTGCCATCCTCCTTTTCTAATATCACTATACCATAGGTTATTTTCGATTTCTATCAGAAAATTCATCTAATCTTCTGTATTCTTATCATTTTCTATGGTATAAGCGTTTTTCCCATGAACTTTAATACATAATTCGTCAAATTGAATGTTTCTGCAATACCGAATTAGTGTCGATTCCGACGTACCGGAACAAAGGTTATGACTTTACGATTACTTCCTCAACTGCCTATGATCACAAATGGATCTATGGCAGAAATATTTTTGCCAGCATTGACCGCATTGTAGATGAACTGTTTGAGAATTATCTTTCCAGACCAAATGTACGTCAGCCAATCCTTACCCAATACTGTGACGGCAAACAGGTACAATGCCGAACCAGGGGCTGGATGACACAATGGGGAAGCAAGGCACTGGGCGATCAGGGATACTCTGCCATTGAAATCCTACGGACTTTTTACGGAAATGATATGTATATCAATGTGGCGGAAGCAATCTCTGGCATTCCCGCCTCCTGGCCAGGATATGACCTGGATATCGGTGCATCCGGAAATAAGGTGAGACAGATTCAGGAGCAGTTAAATACAATTGCTGAGGCCTATCCTGCTGTCCCTGTTGTTACCGCAGATGGAATTTACGGACCTGAGACCCAAAATTCCGTCAGGATTTTCCAGAGCATTTTCGGTCTGGACCAGACAGGGATCGTAGACTATCCAACCTGGTATAAAATTCAGGAGATTTACGTGGCAGTCAGCAGGATTGCTGAGCTACGTTAGAGCTGTAGCAAAGCAGACAAAATATGCGCATCAGCCTGCAAAGAACTGATGCGCAAGAATCTATCACCTATTCCTTTCCCTTTTCAGATATCATCTTTTTAAGATTACCTCATTCCTTATAAATTTTCGACAACTACCTTGCATTTCTTCTTACAAAAAGCAATTCCATATGCCAGAATATCATTTCTGTCCTCATTACGAAACCGTTCATCATAACGCAGCTCCCGAATTCTGGTTCATTGCTTTTTCACAGGCTTTTTCCAGTCCGACATACTGACATAAACTCCTGATTTCGTTATCTGAAAAAATTATAGCACCATTGTATTTCTATGTCTATGTTTCTCTTATACATTTTGACTACATTTTGTATTCCGCAATCACAGTTCTTGTTCTAAGTTTTCGAGCAGTTGATCTAATATCCGGATTACTTCCATCAACTGTTCCTTTTCCAGATTATCATAATGTACTCCTACCAGCACAGACACCGGTTGTTTGACAAGTTCCCATATCTGCTCAGCCCATTTTCTGGTAATGACATCTTCTTTGTGTCCGGGTAATACGATAGTCTGCAAGTCTCCCTGTTCATCTGACACAGTAACAGCTCCTACATGAGAGCGCTGACCGCCCAGAATTCTTATTTCATATCCATAATCCAACTGCTGACAATATACTGCAATCTCACAATTCAGGAAATTTTTATGTAATTCTGTTTTTCTTTTTTCCTGTTCCTGTTTTAACATACTTTCGCATCTTCCTTTCCTGCTCATTTCATCTACCCAATCACTTTTCCATCCACCGATGGAACTCCTGTCCTTCCAAATCAAACTGATCCAGTATTTTCCCCACAATATGCCTGTTGCAGTCCTCTATTGTCTTTGGATGATTATAATAACTAAGCACTGGCGGAATGATGACCGCACCAAGCTGGCTGGCTTCATACATATTTCTGAGATGAACGGTTCCAAGCGGCGCTTCCCTTGTCACAAGAACCAGTTTCCGTCGTTCTTTCAAAGTTACATCTGCTGCCCGCAGAACAAGGTTATCACTGTACCCGCTTACGATTCCCGCCAGAGTTTTCATACTGCACGGAATCACGATCATTCCCATCGTACGGTAGCTTCCACTCGCCTGTAATGACTATCGTCAGCTCTCCCCTGCCGGAAAATCATTCTGGAATTATGTCTGTGACAAATTTTCAGCTGATACATATCAGGATACTAACGGAAGTACATAAGTCACCCAGAACCATGACATCGGCATAATCAACACCATAGCCGGTATCATATCCGCTGTCGGGAAGTTTTTCAGTTTCACCATACGGAATCCTGTTGCAAGCATCAGAAATCCACCGCAAGCTTTAAAGTCATTGATCATCCCTGGTGTTGTCAGCGGGAAAATAGCTGTTGCCGCGAAGAACAGAATGAGGAAAATAATCACCTGCGGAATCGCGATCATACACACAACCATTCCCAAACTGCACGCAAAAATGGCCGCTGTAAATAAATCCAGAATGGATTTGGAAATCAGCACAGAATGATCCCCGCTCATTCCGGATACGATAGAACCATAAATTCCGGTTCCACTGGCACAGAACAACACGATAATTGTAACCAGCGTATTCATAAATTCATCTTCCGACAGCTCTGAATTTGAATTCTTGATAAATTTGCTGATTACTCTCTGCATCGCACCTGCACCGGCGTTAATTTTTTCCCCAAGGTGAATCGCAAGACCGATTCCTGTTCCGATTACGATGGAAAAAATAACCGCCGGCATATTTTCCATCAGACCAATAGTGCTGATTCCCATTCCCATGGAACATACACCGAATACCAGGGTAATGTCTGCCTTGAATTTCGGACTTAATTTATGTCCCACAAGGGCACCCAGGATTCCTCCGATAACCACAGATAATGCATTGATAATTACTCCAATAGGCATAACTTTTTTCTCTCCTTTACCTGATTTCAGGCAGATGCCGCTTTTTCTGACATCTGCCTGAAGCTTTTTCTTATTATTTAAAACATATCCGGCAGCCAGTGTTTCGGATCTACATCCATAAACTGTGCTCTCTGGAAACGATCCCTCTGATCGAACGGTACGGTGCAGTCAAAGATTGCCTTGCATGCCACACCACGTTCGCGGATTCCCGGATGGTATGCCGGATTGTTGGACGGATCCAACGGATGACATTGTACTCCCGGAATCGTGATCAGGTCAACATCTGCCTGGAATCTGGTTGTCATCGCCCACATCACATCATTGATGTCAAAAATATCCACATCCTCATCCACCAGAATCACGTGTTTCAGTTCCGCAAATGCAGAGAATGCAAGCAGTGCGGCCTGACGCTGACGCCCTTCGTCTGACGGCATTGTCTTCTTAAACTGCATGATCGGGTTCTTTCTTGTTGTGATAGCTTTTACCTTAATGATCGGAAGTTCCGGATTTGCAGGTCCGCAATAGCCCGGAAACTCTGGCATTGCTTTTCCAGTGTTGGAATTCTGATCTTCGCGGACACGTACATTCGGCAGGATTTCTCCCTCGATAACATATTCCGCATTGGCAATGGCACGCTCGTTGATTGTGAGACACTGCACCAGTTCTACCGGCTTATTACGGATAGCGCCTGCTGCCTGTAACTCGTCATAGCCAAGAGGTGTTGTCGGCGGCTCGAAGCAGGATGCAATCTCAATGGCAGGATCAACACCAATGCTGACAGAAATCGGAAGCGGCTCTCCTGCTGCTTCTGCCAGTTCGCGGAAATATCCGATATGACGTGCTCCCGGCATCAGGAAAATAGAAATCTCGTCTTTGGACTGTAAACACATTCTGTGTATCGTCACATCTGATTCTCCTGTTTTCGGGTTTGATGCATAGCACATTCCAAGCGTAATGTACGGGCCGGCATCCTCCGGTGTATTTGTCGGAGCCGGAAGAAGTTTACGGATATCAAAGCCTTCCTCTGTTGCCAGATGAACCACTTCCTGGCATTTCGCCTGCTCATTCGGAATTACGACTGGTTTTACCGGATGTTCTACGGTTCCGCCTGCGCCTACATGTCTGTATACGCCTGATAATTCTGCGTTTGGGTCTACTTCCACATCTGTCTCCACAAGCTGTCCCGGAATAGATTCCAGCAGCTCAAGAGCAGAACGCAGGTCATTGACTTCCACATTTTTCATTTTGCTTGTTCCTCCTGGATGTTATATATCAATCAGACGGTGTCAAGCGGATAAAATCATCCGCTTTTGCTATATAAACTCTATACTAAATAACTGCTCCACAATTTAATTCGGTTAAATTATTATCGTCTGACATTTTCTAACAGATAAAATAACATTTTTCTCCGGAGAGCTTCAATTCAAAAAGCAAAAAGACTTATTCCAGACTGGAATAGTAACATAGAAACATCAATACAGAGACAAAGACAATTAAACGTGTCACAAAAACTATGCGCACCAGCCAGAAAACCAGTGCGCATTTTCTTCTTTATTTTTCTTTACGGATTTTTTCAAAATTGTCAATCCCTATCGGCAATTTTAACAACTCACTATACCCGTTTCCTATTTTCTTCGCAATTCTTCTTTTCACATGGATTATTCCAACAAGAAATTTTCATCTGCTATTTTTTATACCAAAATTTCTTACATTTCACAAGTACCTTTCCATCCGGAGCATCTGCCATCCTTCCGATTTTGAACCTGTAATTTTTTGTCTTTCCGGCCGGAATATTTACATTGTAGGTTTTGGTCGGTGTTGCAGTTTCATCCAGTGGTATCTCAAAATACATCGTTACCTTTGTAATCGTATAACTGGAAGTGTTCTGCATACGGGCAGTTATATACAGCTCTCCTGTGTTCGGATTGTACTCATATCCCTTGTAGCTGACTTTGAGCTGGTTTAGCTTAGGTGTCGCTGACTTATACCAGAACGATAAGCATTTTACCTTCGGCGCTTTATATGGCTGCTGAGTCATTTTTCCAATATAAACCGTCTTATTCACTGTCTTTCCGGGATTGATCGTTACACTGAAGGTCTGGGTTATGGTTCCATCCTCCATAATAGGTATCTCATATCCCATCTTCACTTTTGTAATCGTGTAACTCGAAGTATTTTTCAGACTCAGCTTCAGATATAACTTTGCTGTATCATTGTCATATTCGAATCCTCTGTAAGTTACTTTAAGCTGTTTGGCAGTTGGCTTGGAAGCAGCTGATGCTACCCTTGGAAAAAATAAAAGTGCTGCAACTGCCGCCAGAAGAAAAAATACCAGATAACTTCTACATTTTCCTGCAAATCGATTTTTCATACTCATAAAAATCTCCTCCTCTCTTGATGTGCCATTATAGTTTCAGGCAAATATCAGGAAATACTTTTGATACACCTGATATTTTTTCAGATTTATTATATATTTACAATACAATATCAGGAAGAAATTTTCTATTAACTATTGGTTAGTTTTTTATAAGCGTCATTACAGTCATCTATAATTTTGATTGTAATTGACCTAAAAAGAAGCAGATCTCCGTTTCTGAACTCAGAAATGAAAATCTGCCAGCTTAACTTATGATACTAACGGCAATATATAATTCACCCAGAACCATGACATAGGCATGATCAGCACCATCGCCGGTATCATGTCCGCAGTTGGGAAGTTCTTCAGCTTCACCATACGAAAACCGGTTGCAAGCATCAGAAACCCGCCACAGGCTTTAAAGTCATTGATCATGCCCGGTGTAGTCAGCGGGAAAATCGCCGTTGCTGCAAAGAACAGGATCAGGAAAATAATCACCTGCGGAATGGCGATCATACACACTACCATTCCCAGGCTGCAGGCAAAAATAGCTGCTGTAAATAAATCCAGAATAGATTTGGAGATCAGCACTGAATGATCCCCGCTCATTCCGGATACGATAGAGCCATAGATTCCTGTTCCGCTTGCACAGAATAATACGATGATCGTCACCAGTGTATTCATAAACTCATCCTCAGAAAGCTCTGAATTTGAATTCTTGATAAATTTGCCGATCACACGCTGCATAACACCGGCACCGGCATTGATCCTTTCTCCAAGATGAATCGCAAGTCCGATTCCAGTACCGATCACAACAGAAAAAATAACCGCCGGCATATTTTCCATCAGACCGATGGTGCTGATTCCCATTCCCATAGAGCATACCCCGAATACAAGAGTAATATCCTCTTTGAATTTTGGACTTAATTTGTGCCCCACAAAAGCACCCAGGATTCCGCCTATAACTATGGATAATGCATTGATAATTATTCCAATAGGCATAACCTTTTTCTCTCTCCTTTATCTTTATCTTTTTTCTTCTTCGTAAATATTATACCCATCTCTGCCATTCTGTTTTGTCTTATATAATGCAGTATCTGCATTTTTATACAGATCAAGATATCCTGTTCCATGTTCCGGAGCAAATGCCATTCCGACACTAATGGTAATATTCTTTCCATTCATTTCCGTAAACGATAATTCTTCAACCTTTTTTATCAGACTTTCGATTCGGGAAACAGCAACTTCTCTGCTGTCCGTTTTCCTCATATATACTACAAATTCATCACCACCAATCCTGCCAACAATGTCTCCTTCACGAAAATGTTCATGAAGCACTTCACCAAATTTGTACAGGACTTTGTCCCCTGTAATGTGTCCATATATATCATTTACTTCCTTAAAATGATCCACATCCATGATCACAAAAGTTCCCGGTTCCTGCGGGTGTTCCTGCAGAACATTATGGATCCGTTCTTCTGTGCTTCTCTTATTGTACGCGCTGGTCAGTGCATCTGTCTCGGCTGCCTGAATAAGCTGTTTATTCTTTGATCTGTTCTTAACAAATCCCCAAAGGAACAACATGCTTGCCATAACACAAAACCCGATTGTAAAAATCAGTTCATATCTTCGTACAAAGTTATAAGATTTCTGTGCTTCAAGAACAGGGATAACATAACAAATCATCCAGTCATTCAATCCCATATCTGTATAGGCCAGATAACGGTCTGAATTATAATCATTTCCAATTCTTATTTTCATCAGTCCATCGGCACCCACTGTAAAATCTTTTTTCATTTCTGTCAGGGACGAACCAAAAATAAGTGTCTGATCATCATAAAATTCAAAGAAGTTATCGCCATATTCAATCTCATGATAGGCAAAATCACCATCATACGCAATAATCTCACCATCACTGGTAGTGATCAGTGTATATCCTACATCTTCAAAGAAATCGTTAAACAGCATACGGCTTAATGCAGTTACGTTATAAGAACCACCCAGAACTCCTATCACTTTTCCGTTTTTCCAGACCGGTACGCCCAGAATTACACGGGTTTCTTTATCTACGCTGCTCTCCAGTGGATCGCTTAGTGTTTCTTTTCCCTCCATTCCTTCCTTAAAATATCTCCTCGAAGATACATTCTTCTCTGCTCCGTTATCATAATGAGCCGTACCATCTGCTTCAATCAGTGCTGTACGCTCTAAAACAGTTTCCTCTTCAAGTGATATTAACATTTCCATATTTTCATCCGACACAAGTTCTTCGGATTTTCCAATCTCTTTTGCTATACCCCTCAGATATCCATAATGAATATCCAGAATTGCTTTGATATGTTCACTCTGTCTGGAAACATTTGTCTTAATTACTTTCTGCGTGCTACGTTCAATAGAATGCTGTGTGCATACCAGAAATATGCCCAGACTTACTGCTACCGCACACACAAATATAAGAGCAGCAGCTACATACTCAGTGATTTCATTTTTCTTTCTCATAAACATCTCCTTTCACCCCACATTTTTCTGTTTGTCTTTTGTTGGGTTACATTATACACACACTTTCCCGAAACTGCAGTCAAAATACTTTCACTGTTAATCCTCTGTAACAGATTTGTGTAATACATATATCTGTCGCTTAAACCTTCAGGACAATTTTAATATATCAAATCGAACTGTGAAAATCCAGATAAATCGTCAAATTTTCGTCAAAAAAAGACAGACTCTCTATTTTCTTTCAAGATATCTGTCTTTTTAATCATATACATTATATTGGTTCTAAAGTGTGTTTAAAAAATGCTTTACGCAAGATATGCGTCACATTTTGTGGGAGATTTTTTCAAACCCACACTGGTATGCCAGATGATCAGATCAGCTTAACAATATCATTATACATAACAAATACCATCAGCGCCATCAACAGCATCAGCCCTGCGAAATGGATGCCGCCCTCCACCTGTCTGTTAATCGGTTTTCTGCGGATTGCCTCTATGACAAGGAATACCAGCCGTCCACCGTCCAGTGCCGGAAACGGAAGGAAGTTCATAACTCCAAGGTTTGCAGAGAGCAGAACTGCCAGATTAAGCATATTCATCCACAGGATCATGGTTCCTTCGCTTTTGCTTTCCTCATACGTAGTTCCGATTGCATCCACAATTCCGACCGGACCACTCAGATCTTTCATTCCAAGCTTTCCGCTGACCAGCTCTTTCAGGCTGAGAATCGTTGTACGTACCATATATTTTACTTCTACGGCACCATATTTGACTACATTCAGCCCTTTTGCTTTTTCAGAATACATATTGTAGGTAAATCCTGATTCTGCCGTACGGTATTCTTTTGGTGTAACCGTAATATCATATTCCTGTCCGTCCCTGGAATAGGTAAGCTTTACAGACTTTTCTGTCAGCGGATTCTCCTGAATATATTTCTGGTAATCTGCTGCATTTGTAATCTTCACTCCATTAATGGATGTGATCACATCTCCCTGCTGAATCCCTGCTTCCTGCAACGGCATTCCATCCATTACAGATTCCACTGTCATGGCAGAAGTATCATCCCCGTTGAAATTGCAGCCCAGAAGGTATCTCACATTTGTATCCGACTTATAGGAAATGTCCATCTTCTTTCCGTCACGCTTAACAGTCAGGTTAATGGTATCTCCCTCTTTCAGCTGGTTCAGATAGGAATATACATAGATATCTTTTCCCAGATCAATGTGATATCCCTGATAACCGGTAATAATATCTCCCTCTTTCAGTCCTGCCGCCTCAGCCGCAGAACCTTCCTTTACGGAAAGAACTCTGGATGGTTCATATCCTACAGCACCTACAATGATCACAGACAATACAAATGCCATGATAAAGTTAAATACCGGTCCTGCGGCAACTACGGAAATCCTGCCCCACACAGACGCACTGTTAAAAGTTCCCGGTTCATTCTCTATGTCCGTATCCTCCCCCAGCATGGCACAGGAGCCACCGATAGGAAGAAGTTTCAGTGAATATCTGGTATCTCCTTTCTCAAAACTG
>JABLTQ010117548.1_pt1 | contig 10676 bp, 6 predicted proteins | sample 7160101 | NCBI WGS metagenome assembly JABLTQ01 (sample SAMN14651228, study PRJNA627086) | human gut metagenome | isolation source: feces | host: Homo sapiens
CAAGAGGTTTGCAACACTAACTTCTAGGATATATTTTGCAATACTAAGTTCCAGTTTTTGGGTGAATGGACTGGAATTTAATTTTCCAATTCACCAATATCAGTCGTACACATGCAACCATCGTATACCGCAACGGAGCATTTGCAATCGTTGATAACAATGCAACAAACGGAACAAACGTTAACGGTGTTGCAGTACCGGCAGGAAAAGAAAGAGCTCTGACAGGAAATGAAACCATTCGTCTGGCAGATGAAGAATTTCTGTTTCGTGCATAAAACTGAATAATATATGAGAGGTATGAGGATGATTTATAAAATAGCAGCTCACAGCGATGTGGGTATTGTGAAGAAAACAAATCAGGACTCAGTACTCGTGAAAATCGCACAGACAAACCATGATAAGGTTTGTCTGTGTGTCGTGTGTGACGGAATGGGCGGTCTGGCTGATGGTGAGTTGGCCAGTGCGACAGTGATCCGGGAGTTCGATCAGTGGTTTATCAATAAACTTCCCGGACTGCTGGAAACACCGGAATTTCCAATGGATGAACTTCGTGTACAGTGGGACGACCTGGTAATGCGGCAGAACAAGAAACTGGCAAAGTATGCATCCGGAATAGGAACACGCATGGGTACAACAGTCGTAGCTTTTCTGGTTGTGGATGACAAATATTACATCATGAACATCGGCGACTCGAGAGCTTACATGGTTTCCGATGCCATCTATCAGCTGACAAAGGATCAGACCTATGTGCAGTACGAGATGGATCTGGGACATCTGACCTGGGAACAGGCACAGACCCATCCACAGAGAAATGTACTGCTCCAGTGTGTAGGAGCATCGGATGAGATCCACCCGGATTATTTTGTGGGAGATGCCAATCCGGACACCACCTTTATTCTCTGCTCCGATGGATTCCGCCATGTGATCTCGCCGGATGAGATCTATGAGAAGTTTCGTCCGGAACTTCTGGAGAACGAAGATATTATGCTTCAGAATATCGTCTCACTGGTGGAACTGAACAAATCCAGAAAAGAAGTGGATAACATATCGGCAGCTGTTATCCGGACATGTCGGGAGGGATAAGCATGCTGCAGATAGGTTCTTATGTAGACGGAAAATACAAAGTATTAAATAAGATCGGCCAGGGCGGTATGAGTGTCGTCTACCTGGCATTGAATGAAAAAGCAAATAAAACATGGGCCATCAAAGAGGTCCGAAAAGATGGACAGCAGGATTTTACCACAGTCAAACAGGGGCTGATCGCTGAGACCAATATCCTGAAAGAACTGAATCACAAATACCTGCCAAGTATCATCGATGTGATCGACGACGGGGATTCCTTCCTGATCGTTATGGATTATATCCAGGGAAAATCACTGGATAAGATCTTGAAAGGAAGTATGGAAAAAGAAGGGCTTCCCATCGCACTGGACGATGTGATCGCCTGGGGCAAACAGCTGTGTGAAGTGTTCTACTACCTTCATACCAGACTGAACCCTATTATTTATCGAGATATGAAACCGGGCAACGTCATGCTGAAGCCGGACGGAGAGATCTCCCTGATCGACTTTGGTACCGCCCGTACCTTTAAGCAGGGGAACAGAGAGGATACCACATGTCTGGGAACACCCGGATATGCATCACCGGAACAGTACGGAGGAAACGGACAGTCCACACCCCGAAGTGATATTTACTGTCTGGGAGCTACCCTCCATCATCTGATCACCGGAAGAAATCCTTCCCCTACACCATTTAACTTTCCGAAGATTACACAGTGCCGGCCGAGTCTGGTAGATGAGATCCCGAGAGAGGATATGAATAAGTTGCTTGGTCTGGAGATGATCATTGATCGTTGTACACAGTATGAACCGGAGAATCGATATGAATCCTGTCTGGAAATGCTGTACGATCTGGAGCATATTGAGGAACTGAGTCTTCCATATCGAAAGAAATTAAGAAATAAGCTGCTTGGCTTTGGTGTCAGTGCAGCAGTAGCTGTCCTGTGCGGCGGTATTTCCCTAGGTTGTATGCTGATGGAAAATAAAACAGAGCAGAGCGGCTATGATTATTATGTAGACCAGGCAGAAAAGAGTGATGGAACTGCCAAAGTCAATTATGCGAAAAAGGCAGTTGCCATCGACCCGGGCAAGGAAGAGGCTTATCTGGTTTATCTGGATGCCCTGCGAAACGATGAAGACGGTTTCTCCGGTCAGGACAGTCAGGATTTTAAGGCCCTGTTGCAGCAGATGGCAGGAAGACAGACCTACGAAGAAGTACTGGAAGATAATCTGGACGGTTACACCGAACTGGCTTATGAGCTGGGAATGGCTTACTACTTCCCGGGCGGCGCCGGAAAACCGGCAGGAGATAAAGAACTTGCTAAAAAATGGTTCGGCATCGTAGCACAGGCTGTATTATCCGATGAGCAGCTGAAAGCATTCGGACTGGATTCCACAGAAAAATTATCTGCAGACAAGATCCAGGAATATGATATCGACACCAATCTGGTGGAAACTTTCTTAAGTATCTGTAGTTATTACGGAAAAGTGGGTCAGGAAGATACCGTAACCGGTGAGATCAAATATTCCTACTCGGATTTCTGGGTAGAATTAAACGGTCTGGTAGGCGGACTTCCGGAGACCATCAGTACAGAAAGCCGAGAACGTCTGACACAGCTTCGACTGTTGAACGATGTATCTTATCAGCTGTATGAAAATGCAAAACAGTTCGTATCAGATGCCGGTGTGGACAAGGCAACCTTCCAGGGCGCCCTGGCAGCCATCGAGACAAGAGTTTCCGGTGCTGATACCGGTTCCAACCAGACGGCACAGCGGATCCGTGATAATACGATGACAACCGTGGGTAATACAAAGAAACTGGTAGAATCTCTGTATGCACAGAATTCTGATGCCGTGAAGAGCGGAGGTGATCAGTAATGGGGCAGACACAAAATATTGAACAGCAGATCCAGTTTCTGAGCAATCTGCAGCTGGGATTTGGGATTGCTGCATTGTTGTTCCTTGCACTGGCGATATTCCTTTTCTTCTATCTGCATATCCCGCAGGTATTTAATGAATACCGGGGAAAGAGTGCTCAGAAAGCCATGGAAGAGATGGCAGCCAACAGCAGCGACTCCGGACGTATCGTTTCTATGGATAAAAAGTCCAAAAACAAGAAAAAAGGAACCGGACAGCTGGTACAGAGACGTCACTATACAGACAATCTTACCGATGATCTCAGCGGCCGGATGGGCCAGGAATTTGGCGAACCAACCGGTCAGATGAATCTGAATATGGCAAATAGTTCCGAAGCCAATAGCATGATGCAGGAAACAGCAGCCAACGGATCGGAAGCCACAGATGTGCTGGATTCGTCCATGATCGCCAACCCGGTACAGGAAAGACAGCATGTATCTACACCGGAACAGGAAGGAACCATGGTTCTGGATCCGAACATGCTGCAGCATTCCAACAGTACCTTTGAGATAGAAAGAAGTATCATCCTGATACATACGGAGAAGGTGATCTGATGAATAAGAGAAAAACAGCAAGGATATTTAATGATCTGTCGATGGCTTTCTTCCTTATATCATCTACAGTGGTCGCATTTCTTCCGATAGCTGACAGAGAAAAACACCCGGCAATAGCAGTACTTGCCGGGGGGATCTTCTGGGTAGGATTGTTATGGGGGATTTTCCTCTACATCCTCAGTTGTCAGAAGATAAGAAATCTGAAAAGCTATCAAAATTATCGCTCGGTGGAGCGTATCGGTGCACTTGCACCCGGATCCACCAAAGAAGGATTGATTGCAGATCTTGCATTCATCCCGGGATTCCTGGTGATCATACTCGGAACCTACGTGTTTAACATACCGGATCCCGTCATGTTAGTTTGTATGTGGATAACCATGGTATCCTTTTACGGACACTTCGTCCTGAACGGAAGGGTATACAAGTTTTTACATAAAAGAAAAGTTATAAGATACCGAAAGGTAAAAGAGGAATCAGCCGAGAAAAATACTCAGCTGAAGGAAGGAGTCTGAGGACATGAAACAAAGAACAAAGAGAATCCTGGCATTCTTTATGGCCGTTGTCTTCGCATTGTCAACCTGCGTAACATCCAGCCCATACACCGTTATGGCCACGGAAGCAGGAGAAACGATCGCACCTCTTGCAGAAGAAGGAAGCGGCAGTGGAGAAGTCACTCCGGGTACAACAGAAACAGGAACACCTGGAGGAAGCGGGGAAGGAAGCACGGTAACACCATCCGGCGAACCGGAAGGACCGACTACACCATCTGCACTGGAAGTACCAAAACCAACACCTAAGACATATTTAAAAGTTATTTGTGATGCTGGTCCTATCGAAGATGTACGAGTAGGACAGATTTCATTAAAATTTGCAGGGCTGGAAAATGTCATGCGTGTTAATTTAAATGAAAACAATATCATTGAGGATGGATTAACAGTCGAAAGTTGTGCATCTGATAATTACAATGTTACATATAGCGAAAAAACAGAGACAAAAGATGCAGATACCTATCGGGAGATTCACATTACCGGGTTAACACCGAAAACTGAAATCACTGGTGCTGATTCCATAACAACTCTCACAACAGTACCATATAGACTGACCGGTGACTGGGCAAATGTATCAGTCAATTGGGCAATTACAGCAGGCACAACTGCATCTGTAGATGGAAACGGTCAGGTGTATGTGGAGAACGGAGGTCAGAACTTAACATTACAGGCATCCATAGCTGGAAAGCTAGTAGCATCAAAACCAATTACAGTTACAAAGGCAAAACCGACACTTACAATTAACTGTTCTTCAAATGCACCATGGAATAAGAGTGTAGAGGTTTCAGGTAAATTGACCGTAAATGGAAATGGACTTGCTAACAAGACCATTCGCTGCTGGGTTGGAGAAACGTGGGTAGATGTTCAAACGGATGGAAATGGCGATTATAAAGGTACTATCGAATTAAAGAAATACTTTAAGCTATCAATGGCAGTAAAAGCTGTGTTTGATGAGACAGTTAGTTGTAAGGGGGCTATTGCTACATTTAGTAAAGGCTATCAACCTGGAAAAGTAAACGGAAAACTTTCTTTGAAAGAAGATCACGATAAGGAAAATCCGTTACAGATCACTTACGGAACACAGCCAGTTGTGGAGAAGATCACAAAACTTACAACAGATAAAGATAAAGACTTAGGAAGTGAAGATCAAGAGCTTCAAGAATTCTCAGCAGAATCAGATGACGATACAGTTGTTGGAGTAAGTGTGAATAAGGATACCCGTGAGATTACGCTTGTACCGGTAAATGCATCTGACAAAAGTGTAAAAGTAACAATAACTGCAGGGACAGCAAACTACGAATTTAAAAAAGAATTGTTTGTAAAAGTAAATCCGTATAAATTGAAATTGGAAGAGTCTGTTTCTGTAGCAGGTACAGGTAAGACAGAGTACAACAATACAAAAATATATGATGCAACGGATCGCATTGACGTACAGGCTACTCTGACAGGTGATGATACTCTGACGGATGCTGCCAAGACAATTGTAGAAGAAAAGTTCAAAAATATTGTTTTCAAAGGTTATCAAAGTGGAATTGTTAACGTAGACGGCAATGAAAAAGAGCAGAAATTTACTTTTGCACCGACAGATTTTTCTTTGACACAATACGCAAATAGCAGAGACATAACCGATAATTTTGTTATCGAGGATCAGAGTAGTGAAGCAAAAGTAACTATCCTGAAAAGAACCCTGAACCTTACCGTAGCAGATTCCACACGTCCATACAGAAGCCTGGGATACACAACAGCTCTGGATCAGCTGGTATCTGTAAATCCTCAGAGCGGTGATACCGGATTTGCGGGAACGGATGCAATCGATAAACTGGAAGGATTTACCTATCCTACAGTAGTAGATACCACTGCTACAGGTCTGAATGCGGAAAATGTCAAGGTAAATGATAAGGCATCTTGCGATAAACATGCCAATGCATTGGAGCTGGATGTTAAAACAGGTGAGCCGACAGGTAACTACAAGTTTGATTTTGATAATTATACACATGGAAGCCTGACAGTTACACCCGAAAAAACATCTGATGCGGATCATTATGTAAGCATCAATAATAGCAGTATTCATGCATATGAGAATGAAAAACACGAGCGGTATTTTGCAAAAGACCCATCTGTAACATTCGAATTCACCACACAAAGCGGATATGATCAGATTTGTCTGGCTGATACAAATGAGGATATTACAAAAGAATGGAAAGATCTTTCTGCATTAGAAGCCAAAGCTGCAGTAACAAAAAGTGTATATCTGAAAAATGCAACAACAAATCATAGCACCGAGCCGTTCGACATCACCTTCATATACGATCCGGATGCACCACAGTGCAGCGCGATCAAATTCGGTGAAGAGAACAAGGTAGTAACGGAACTTGCAGAAACTATTACTTTTGGCATTTACAAAAATACAGAGATCAAAGCAAACGTAGCTTTTGATGATGCAATATCAGGAGTAAAAGGCTGGTCTTATTTTGTGGCAAACACAGACAAAGACAGTACTTTTGCAAAATTACTTACTGAGGACGACTATGCAGAGAAACTGGTCAATGAACATTTTGTAGCTGGAAAAGATGATCATATTGTTCCGGTAGGAAAATTAAAGGATGGCCAGACTCTGGAATCTAACAACTATATTGTATTTGTAAAAGTAATGGATAATGTAGGAAATAGAAAGATCTACGGATCCAATGGTATTGTTCTGGAAAACTTCCATGATATTACCGTTACCTATAAAGAAGACCCGGCTGAAACAACAGCTCAGCAGGGAACAGTAAGTGGCACAACCTATTACTCGGGTGATGCAAAACTGAATCTGACAGCTAAAGAGAATGCAAGCGAAAGTAAATTCTACTCCGGACTGGAAAAAATGCAATATACAATCTCCAGATACTGGGGAAATGGAAAAACAGATAATGAAGCTGAAGTTGATGTGAAACATAATTTCGAGGGAGTCGAATCTCCGAAAAATGAATTTCCGAAAGACGTAACACTGAAAGAACTTCAGGACTACTGCACCATCGATAAACTTCTGGAACTGAAGAACGACCCGAAAAAATCTCAGGTGATCACAGTTTCCGCAACAGCCAATGACAACGCAGGAAATGCAATGGAAACCCGTGCAGATTACACACTGGTTCTGGACTCTATCGCGCCGACAGTAGAATCCTCTTATGCACAGGCAAACAACAATGGCGCTTTCCTGAATGCAAAATATGCAAACAGTGATGTAACCTATTCTGTCAACGTAACCGAGCGTTTCTTAAATGAACTGAAGGTAACACTGAACGGAACCGCTTATACACTGGACGAACTGAATTCTCAGAAGGATGCTCTGGGTATCAAAGAGATCTCCATGGATCCGGTTAATAATTTTTCGGATACAAAAGACAGTACCGTATATAGATTCACTATCGTATTCCACAAAGACGGTGAATATACCGTACAGACTAAAGTAGCCGATGCAGCCGGAAATAAAGGGGAAGACAAGGAATTCTCCTTCGTGATCGACACAGTAAGACCTGAGATGCAGGTTACTTACACTGCATATCGTCCGAACGGAACAAGCTTTGTTCTGGATCCGTCCCAGGGACGTGCTTATGCAAATGAAGAAGTAGCTTATGTAGCTGTAACTGCAGTGATCACAGAGAGAAATTTCGATACAAACGATGCAAATGTTGCTTACACAGCAGTAAACAGCAAAGGAAAAGCAGTGAAAGTTGCAGATTATGACGCAGCGATCCGCGAAGAATGGACCAACAAAGGAAATGTCAGCACAGAAGACAACCGTTTTGTATATGAACTGTCTCTGCCGACTATCAGTGTAGATGCCAACTATGATTTCGCTTATGACTACACCGATCTGGCTGGTAACCCGATCAATGAAATCATCAAACAGGCAGTTACCCTTGACCGTGTAAAACCGGAAGGTACTGTAACAGTAGAAGATCTGGTGAACGGATCTGCTTCTGAGACATGGAACAAGTTCCTGAGTGCAATTACATTTGGACACTTTGGTAAGAACAGTGTAAGAGCTTCTATGACAAGTGATGATGAGACTGCAGGTGTGGCAGCTACTCAGTATCTGACCTCTGCAAAAGCACTGACAAGAAGCGAACTGGAAGCAAGAACCGGATGGACCGGTTACAGCAGCAAGATCAGCCTGGCAGCAAGCCAGAACCTGGTTGTATATGAAAAGATCACAGATAAAGCAGGAAATATCCAGTACATCAGTACTGACGGAATCATCGTTGATAATGTGGCACCGGTAGTGAAGATCACTCCTACCAATCCTGGATGGGGCAAAGGTGTATACAGCGCTGCCGATAATCCTGGATTTGACATCAGCGTTACCGATCCTGTTGTAAACGATGCATATGCAGGACTGAAGACAATTTCCTACACGATCACAAACGGAACCACAGGTTATGTAGAATCCGGAACACTGGCAAACCTGGAGAGAACATCTCACCTGCAGAGCTGGACCGGACATGTAACCATCAACCCGGATAACTTCTACTCCAACGATGTTCGTGTGAAAGTTACCGCAGATGACTGGTCCACCAACGATGCAACATCTGAAGAAATCAGTATCAAAGTGGATAACAAAGCCCCGATCGCAACATTCTCCTTCGATCAGAGCGATGTACACAACGGAAAATACTACAACAATGACAAAACTCTGACAATCACAGTAGACGAGCGTAACTTTGATGAAAGCTACCAGCCACAGGTTACATCTACAGCAGGCGGCGGATACAGCATCAGCGGATGGTCTCACAACGGAGAGATCCATACAGCCACTGTAACTTTCAGCGGTGACAGTGATTACACTGTAACTTATGACTGCTTCGACCTGGCAGGCAACAAGTCCAATACTGAGAAACTGGATGAGTTCACAGTTGATAAGACAAAACCTGTGATCCAGGTTTCTTATGACAACAACAGTGCATTGAACAACAACTATTACAAAGAAGCAAGAACAGCAACCATCACCATCACCGAGCATAACTTCAGTCCTGGTGAAGTGACAGTTACAACAACAGCACAGCTGGATGGTGCAGCAGCTTCCGTACCTGGCGTAAGCGGATGGTCAGGATCCGGGGATACACATGTGGCAACCGTTTCTTACTCTGCAGATGCAGATTATACATTTACCATCAGTGCAACAGACCTGGCAAGCATTGTATCCGATCCATATGCAACAGAAAGCTTTACCGTTGACCAGACAAAACCGACTGTAGAGATCACCAACATCGAAGATCGTTCCGCAAATAACGGAGAAGTAGCTCCTGTTATCACACTGAACGATATCAACTTCGACAGTGGCAAGACAGTTGTGCACCTGACCGGAGCCAACAAGGGAGAGGTAGATACCACAGGCATGTACACTTCCACGGCAAGCAACAAAGGTCAGACACTTACTTTCTACAACTTCAAAGAAAATATGGATGATATCTATACTCTGACTGCTGAGACAACTGACAAAGCAGGAAATCAGTACAGCACATCCAAGATCTTCTCTGTAAACCGTGACGGTTCTACTTATCTGTATGACGATTATACAGAAGAACTGATCAAGAATGGTTACACCAACGATCCGAAGAATCTGGTAGTATCCGAGATCAACGTAGATACCCTGACCTTCCGGGAACTGACGGTATCCGAGAACGGAACACAGAAGACTCTGGAACAGAACAAAGACTTTGAAGTAAGTGAGTTCGGAAGCGATGTAAGCTGGAAAGAATACAAGTACACCATCAACGCATCCAACTTCGAAAATGAAGGAGACTACAACGTTTCCATCTACTCCGAAGACCGTGCAACTAACGTAACAACCAACACAGCCAAGTCCAAAGATATTCTCTTTGCAGTGGATAAGACTTCACCGGTTATCTCCCTGGCTAACATCGAAGACGGCGGAAGATACAAAGTAGAAAGCCAGAAATTCACAGCAAACGTAGATGATAACATGGCTCTGGATAAAGTTGAGTATTACGTAGACGATGAGCTGAAACAGACCTTCGATGCAGACGAAGTATCTGCAAACGGCGGTTCTCTGGACCTGAGTGTGGATTCTTCCAACACATTCCGGAATGTATCTGTAAAAGCTTATGACAAAGCAAACAACGAAGCAACAACCGCAAGCGTAGACGTCCTGGTATCTGCAAATACATGGGTACAGTTCTACAACAATAAACCGGCATTCTACGGTACGATTGGAGGCGGTGTGGCAGCAGTGGCAGCTGCAATAGCCGCAGGCGTACACTTCAGTGGCGCCGCCGCAGGAACAGCAGCTGCAGCAGGAAAAACAGCTGCAGGCGCAGGTATCTTCCTTGCAGGTAAGAAAAGAAAAAAGATGAAGAGTAAATAAGAGAAAATCATAACTGCGAAGAAACTGAGCAGTTATCGATAATCTCTATAAAAGTGTTTATTCTCTGACCGGATGTGTTCAGTACCTTCCCGGTCACAGACCAAAATGTTACTGTTCACTCCGTGCCCAGCAACACGCTGCGCGATGCACAGAATTTATGCTAATCGCATAAATTCGCGCGATATGTCTCGGGTTTTCTGTGACCTTCGCTCACAAAAAACACCTCGCG
>JABLTQ010037784.1_pt1 | contig 10663 bp, 5 predicted proteins | sample 7160101 | NCBI WGS metagenome assembly JABLTQ01 (sample SAMN14651228, study PRJNA627086) | human gut metagenome | isolation source: feces | host: Homo sapiens
CTCCAGTCAACCCCTGACAGGTATAACAACGCAAAGTCAACTTATATAAGTGATATTCTATAAACACGAGTCAACCTAAATCAGGACAATACATTAGGTGTAACAACGACATGCAATTGCACAAAAGCTCAGAAATGCGCATATTCCGTAAATATTTGGTAAATTAGCGAACACTAAAGGTTAGCACACGATGAACCTTAACCATAGAATAACCACGGCTGCGGTCGGCATATTCATTCTCCTTCTTGGGGTGGCGCCTCTCGGGGCGCAGCGGCGGATGTCGCTTCCGGAGGCGATCGGGACGGCGCGGAGCCAGTCGGTGGCGGCGCTGGAGGCGAAGCACGCCTTTGTTTCGACCTATTGGGCGTACCGCTCCTATCAGGCGAGCCGACTGCCGTCGCTTGTGTTGTACGGCAACCTGATGAACTTCGACCGCTCGCTCACCTTGCTGCAAAGCTACGAGGACGGCTCCTTCCGCTACGCCAGCACCTACAACCTCCAGAACAGCCTCGGCCTTCAGGTCGCCCAGAACATAACCTTCACCGGCGGAAGGCTTTATGTCTATTCCGACCTTTCCCGCATCGACCAGTTCGGACTCAACAAGAAACTGACCTGGTACTCCCAGCCTGTCACGGTCCGCTACGTCCAGCCGCTTTTCTCCTACAACCAGTTCAAATGGGACAAACTCATTGAGCCTAAGGAATATGAACGTGGCCGCCGCCGCTACGTCGAGTCGATGGAACAGGTCACGATAAATGCCGTGTCGGCATATTTCTCGCTCGTCCAGGCCCTGAAGAACCAGGAGGTCGTGAAGTCGAACTACGAGAACACCGGGAAGATGCGCTCCGTGGCCGCGGAAAGGATGAAACTCGGAAGCGTCACGAGGGCTGAATATCTCCAATTGGAACTCCGCGCTCTGAACGACAGCATCGCGATCGGCGAGAGCGTCGTCAACGTGCGTCAGGCGCAGATGTACCTTAACTCGATTCTGGGCTATGATGAGTCCGTGGAGGTGGAACCGGTGGTGGACGATGCCCTGCCGGACATTCTGATGGATTACGGTCTGGTGATGGAAAAGGCACTGAAAAACTCGACGTTCAGCCTTGACAATCAGATAAGTGAATTGAACGCCGCCTCGAATGTGGCGAAGGCCAAGGCGGACAGAGGCATCTCGATGAGCCTTAACGCCCGCTTCGGCCTGTCCCAGACCGGCAATGGCCTGCCGGATGTCTATAAGGATCTTCTGAACCAGGAGGTTGTGGGTTTGACTTTCAGCGTGCCGATCTTCGACTGGGGACTTGGCAAGGGAAAGGTGCAGAAGGCCAAGGCCGCCGAGGAGGTCGTCAAGGCGCAGAACCTCCAGAGCGAGAACGACTACCGCAGGAAGATATTCACCGCCGTCGGCCAGTTCAACAACCAGCGTCAGCAGTGCATGGCTTCCCGCAAGGCGATGGAGATAGCCTCCGAAAGGTACGATCTGATGATGGACAAGTTCAGGCGCGGCTCGGCCACGGTGACCGACCTCACCAACGCCCAGAACGACAACGAGTCAGCGATGGCCAAATACATCACCGACTACTCCAACTTCTGGACCTACTACTACACCCTCCGGAAGTACGCCCTCTACGATTTCATCACGGGAAAAGACATCGACGTCAACGTCAAGGAAATGGTTGAATGATTCAGAATCAATGAATATGAGAAAGAATATACTTGCGTCCCTTTTTGCCTTCGGCCTCGTCATGATGGCCGTTGCCTGCGGAGGAAACAAAAAGACGGAGGACGTGAAGGACGGGAAACTGACCTATACCCCTCAGATAAACGAAGTCACTGTCGTGAAATTGGAAAGGACGGACTTCGCGCGTCAGCTCCTGTCCAACGGAAAACTTGTCGCCAGTCGTAAAAGCGCGCTGCAGTTCAGGACAACCGGAAAAATCGCGGCGATAGACGTCCGGAATGGTGAATATGTCTCCTCAGGTGCCGTCATCGCCACCGTTGACCGTCCCGACTTGAAACTGTCGCAGGAATCCTCCCGGCTTTCGCTCCAGAAGGCCGAGCTGGATTTGTACGACTACCTTGTGGGACAGGGATATTCCGCCGGGGACACCACCTCGGTCCCCGCCGACCTTTTGGCCATGGCGAAGATGAAATCCGGCTATTCCGCCGCCAAGAACGATTTCGCGCGCTCGTCCTACGAGATCGCCGGAACGGTTCTCCATGCCCCGTTCTCCGGGCGTGTCGCTGACATCAAGCAGAAGCCGTTCGACCAGAGTCCGTCCGGTACTTTCTGCACGATTGTGGACGACAGTGTGCTGGAGGCGGATTTCTCGGTGATGGAGTCGGAATATTCATTCCTCTCCGTCGGTCTGCCGGTGAGGATCCGTCCGTTCGCTGACGAGACCAAGGAATATTCAGGGAAAGTCACCGCCATCAATCCTCTCGTGGATGAGAAGGGGCAGATCTCCGTCACGGCGCAGGTCCGGAACGACGGCTCGCTGATCGATGGAATGAACGTCCGTGTGATCGTGGAGAGGATGATTCCGGGGCAGCTTGTCGTGCCTCGCAGCGCGGTGGTGATCAGGGACAATCTGGACGTGCTGTTCACCTGCACGGATGACGGCAAGGCACATTGGACTTATGTCACGATACTTTATTCCAATGGTGAGTCCTACGTGGTCGAGGCCAACAAGGATAGGAACGCCGAACTGAACGAAGGCGACCAGGTGATTGTCTCCGGCAATCTCAATCTGGCGGACAACTCTGATGTGCTGGTAAAAAGGTAGGCAATGCTGAAACATCTGATAGACAGACCGATAACCGTGACGATGATAACCCTTGTCATCGTTGTTCTGGGCATTGTCAGCATACGTCTGCTGCCAGTGTCGTTGGTTCCGGATGTGGACATCCCGTACATAACCGTGCAGGCCACATCCTCGGAACTTTCGGCCAGAGAGATGGACGAGAGTGTGCTGAAGCCTCTGCGCCAGCAGCTTATCCAGATCAACGGGCTTGAGGACATCGTCAGTGAGGCGAAGGACGGCAGCGGGACGATCCGGCTTACGTTCAACCACGGTTCGGACATCGATTATCTTTTCATTGAGGTCAACGAGAAGATTGACCGGTCCATGTCCAGCCTTGGCGACATCTCCCGGCCTAAGGTCTTGAAGGCCAGCGCCACGGACATTCCGGCGTTTTTTGTGAATATTACTTCTTCGGTCGCTGAGCCTGTCGAACCACAAGCTCAGGGACAGCCTCAGAATCGGTCGATGAGCCCGTCGAAGCGCACCGAGCCTGAGGCCCAATCGGACTTGTTCCCCGTAACCGAGTCCTTCTCCCAGATGAGCCGCTTCGCACGTGACGTGATCAGCAAACGCATCGAACAACTCTCCGAAGTCGCCATGGTCGATGTCAGCGGCCTTGTCAGTGACGAGATTCTCATAATTCCGGATGAGTCCAAGCTACTCCAGGCAGGGATGACAATGAATGAGTTCGAGAGTTGTGTCAAGAGTTCCAACATCCGCCTTGGCAGTCTCACAATCCGTGACGGAGAGTACCGCTACAATGTCAAATTCGATTCCCGGGCTTCCTCCAGTGAAGACATCGCCAACCTCTGGTTCAAGAAGGAAGGCCGCCTTCTTCAGATAAAGGACGTCGCCAAGGTCGTCGTCCACCCGGCAAAACGAACCGGCCTCGTCCGCTCGAACGGAGAGGATGCCGTGTGTCTTGCCGTCATCAAGCAGAGCGAGGCGAAGATGTCAGACCTGAAGTCGGCCATGAACGGTCTGATGGACAGTTTCCGGAACGACTACCCTCAGTTGAGCTTCGAGATCACGAGAGACCAGACCCAGCTTCTTGAATATACCATCAACAACCTGCTACAGAACATCGTGGTCGCCCTCCTTCTGGCGAGCGTCATCATATTCCTCTTCATGAGGGACTTCCGCTCTCCGGTGCTGGTGATCCTGACGATGCCGGTGGCGCTGATATTCTCGATGCTCTGCTTCTATGCCATCGGATTGACCCTGAATATTATATCCCTCTCCGGTCTGCTTCTCGGAGTCGGAATGATGACTGACAACACGGTCATCCTTGTCGATAATATAACCGGCCGCTGGCAACGTGAAGGGAACCTGCGCTCCGCTGTCCTTGAGGGCACGAAAGAGGTGAGGGGAGCGATGCTCAGCTCCGTGCTGACAACCTGCGCGGTGTTCATTCCGTTGATATTCATGAGCGGCATCGCCGGGGCGATGTTCTACGATCAGGCTATGTCGGTGGCCATCGTGCTGCTGACCTCCTACATCGTGACAATCCTTGTGATTCCGGTCTATTATTACTGGTGGTTCAAGGGTTCGGATGGTTTCCGTCCGAGTCCGCTTTTGGAGAAAATCAACTTTGACGAACCGATCCGCCGCTGGGACGACAAACTTATGGAATGGTTCATCCGGCACAGGCCGGTCGCCTGGGGCCTTCTTGCCGTCTCGACCGTCGGGCTGGTGTTCTGTTTCCTGGAGATGCCGAAATCCCGTCTGCCGGAGATGACCCAGACGGACGCGATAATGAAGATTGACTGGAACGAACACATTTCCATTGAACGTAACACGGAGCGGATCAGGGATTTAGAGAAAAAACTGACCGGAAGCGTGGAGCAGATGACGGCTCTTGTCGGTTCTCAGCAATTCATTCTGAGTCATAGTGGTGACCAAGGAATTTCCGAAGCGTCCATCTACGTCAATTGCAAAGATGCCGGCACATTGAAAAAGGTGCTGGGCGAATTAAAGGATGAGGTGGAGAATGAATATCCGGAAGCGGTATATTCATTCGAAGCTTCAGGGAATATCTTCGACATGGTTTTCGCCCGGAACGAGGCTCCGCTCGTGGCGCGCCTTCGCCCAGTGAGGAACAGGGAGGTTGAGGTCGAACCGTTGAGGAATATGCTCTCCGAGGTCAGGGAAACGTTGCCTGGAGTGGCCGTGGCGGATCCTCCGGTAAAGACTGACGCTCTGTTTGTCGCTGATCCTGACTTGCTTGCGCTTTATGATGTCGGTTATTCGGAACTTGTGTCGATTCTGAGGAACTCGCTCAATGAGAACCGTCTGTTCAACATTGTCCAGGGAACCAGCACTGTTCCGGTCGTGACAGGCTCCAACGCCGCCGGACTTTCGGAGATCCTGCATGGCACTTTCATCGAAAAGAAAGGCCTTGACGGGGAGACATCCCGGATTCCGGTTTCAAATCTTATGCGGCAAACCTTTGCCGAGGATTTGAAAACTTTGGTCGCAGGCCCGGAGGACAATTACTACCCTTTGGCTCTCGATGTTCCGTCGAAGGACGTGAAACATGTGATGGCCGCGGTGAGTGACGTCGTGCGAAAGAATGGTGACTTCGAGGTCGGCTATTCTGGTTCCTGGTTCTCCAACAGCAAGATGATCGATGAGATGATCATCATAATGCTGGTCGCCATAATCCTGCTCTATCTGATTCTGGCCTCCCAGTTCGAGTCTCTGGTCCAGCCGCTGATCATCCTTTCGGAGATTGTCGTGGATGTCTCTGTGGCGTTGCTTGTCCTGTGGATTTTCGGGGTCAGCATAAACTTGATGTCGATGATCGGCCTTATTGTCATCACCGGTATTGTCATCAATGACTCCATCCTGAAGATAGACACGATCAACCGGATGCGCAAGGCCGGCGAAAGTCTTGAGCGTGCTGTCATTGATGCGTCCTCGCTTAGGGTGAAGGCTATCATAATGACCTCATTGACAACCATTCTGGCCGTCTGCCCGTTCCTGTCAAGAGGAAGTATGGGATCTGACCTTCAGTACCCGATGTCCCTGGTGATCATCGCGGGAATGCTTGTCGGAACCCTTGTCAGCCTGTTCGTCGTGCCGGCGTTGTATTATTCGATCTACAATGGAAGAAAGAAAAAATAGACTTTCTCCATTTTCGGTCGTTCTGATTATGGTGGCGCTGTCCCTTGTCGGGCTGGCGGCGTTGCCGCGTCTGAACATCCAGTACACACCGATGACGGAAGGCCGTACGGTCTATGTATCTTTTTATTATCCCAACGCCTCTGCGGAAATCATTGAAAGCGAGGCGACATCCAAGATTGAAGGAGTCTTGGCGGGGATACGCGATGTCACAGACATTTCCTCTGTTTCACGTAAAGGTTCAGGCTCCGTTTCTGTCAAGTTCCGCAAAGGCTCGGACATGGACGCGGCGCGCTTCGAGGTCGCCTCGGCGATCAGGAACGTTTACCCAAGCCTTCCTGATGAGGTCTCCTATCCGGGAATATCCTTGTCTGGCGGCGTACGGGTCTCGCGGATATCCTATCTCGTCAAGGGCGGGATCCCTTCCCGTGAGATTTCAAAATATGTCAAAGAGCATGTTCTCAGCCATTTAGCCGCCATTCCGGGAGTCGATAAAGTCAACGTGGACGGCGGAGTGCCTTTCCAGTGGGTGATCACGTTCGACGCCGACAAGATCCAGTCCGTAGGAGTCACCGCCGATGAGATCGCATCGGCCTTCAATTCATATTACCGTGAGGAAATCCTCGGAATGACGGAAACCTCTGAAGGATTGATGACGGTGCGTCTTAAAGAAGCCTCGGACAAGGATTTCGGATCGATTCCCGTAGGTAATTTCAAAGGCCGTGTGATTCACATCGGGGACGTTGCCCAGTGGCGCTATGAGGAAGCGGTGCCGTCAAGTTACTATCGTGTCAACGGTTTGAACACCATTACTTTGACGGTGGAGATAGCTTCTTCGGCCAACCTGTTGACTGTCGCTTCCGCCGTCAAGGAAAGGATGGCGGAGCTTCAGAAAGGCTTCCCTTCGGAAATCACCGCCGGCATCGCCTACGATTCCTCTGAGTTTGTCACCGAGGAACTCAGCAAAATCTATGTCCGTACCGCCCTCTGCATCTTGATTCTGTTGATGTTCGTGTTCTTGATCAACAGGTCGTGGCGGTATATGCTGATCATTGTCTTCACTTTGACGGTCAATGTGTTGACCGCCTTGATGATCTACAGTTTGGCAGGTCTTCAGATCCACATCTACACCCTTGCCGGAATCACGGTCTCTCTCGGAATAATCATCGACACCTCGATCGTGATGATCGACCACTACGCCCATTTCAAAGACCGGAAGGCTTTCCCGTCCATCCTTTCGGCCGCGGCCACGACTGTCGGCGCATTGATGATGGTCCTTCTGCTTCCGGAAAAGGAAAAAGCCAACCTCGTGGACTTCATCTGGGTGATTGTCATTAACTTGGGACTGTCGCTGATTATTTCCTACCTGTTCATCCCGTCGCTGATGGAATATATTCCTGTAAGAATGTCGGGTGGCAAGTCTGGGCGTTCCCCAAGGAAGCTCCGCCGGATCCTGCGTTGGAACAGGTTCTACGCTTCCTACATCGGCTGGGGGGTGAGGCATCGTTGGGTGTATGTCCTTTTGTTCATCGTGGCGTTTGGAATCCCGCTCTGTCTGCTCCCTACCCGTCTGTCTGATTATGACAAGGACAAGGCGGACAGGTTCGACAGATTTCTGGACAAGATTGTCACCTGGAAACCTTACGACAGGAACCGTCAGTTGATAGACAAGATAGCCAGTTCCTCCTTCGGTCTGTTTTACAAATCCTTGAACCGCTCCAATTTCTACCGGGAGCCTGAAAAGAAACGTCTGATCATCAATGCCGGCATGCTTGAAGGCTGTACCGTGAACCAGTTGAATGATGTCGTGAGGGCGATGGAGAATTATCTGTCGAAGTTCGATGAGGTCTCCGTATTCACCACGTCGATATATTCCTACGACAACGCCGAGATTTCGGTGGAGTTCAAGCCTGAGTATGAGAACTCAGGTTTCCCTTCCGTGCTGAAGTCCGAGGTCACGAGGATGGCGATCAATTTCGGCGGGGCGAACTGGAGGGTCTCCGGAATAGACGACAATAATTTCAACAACAACATCGTCTCGTCCTCCAAGAGCAACCGCATCTCGCTGAAGGGCTACAACTATCAGGAACTCAGCCGATATGCCGAGAAGCTGATGGCCTATCTCTCCACAAACCGCCGTGTCCAGGGCGCGGAGATCTGGTCGGGAGGTTGGAACGGCCGCCCTTCGATTGAGTTTGTGCTGGATTATGATTTTGGGCGGATGACGCTCGCCGACATCAATCCTTATGCCTACTACAATGCATTGGGTTCCTTACTGTACGAACGGAAGATCGGAACTTCTGAATATGATGGTGGAGCCGTCGATGTTGTCCTCCGTTCCTCGGATCTGGACAGATACGATCTCTGGCACGTTCTTAACTCTCCGATAGATGTCGGTCAGAAGAAAATGACGCTTTCGAGTGTCGGGGGCATCGACAAGCAGCGGACAGGTCTGACAATCAGAAAGAGCAACCAGTCCTACGAGCTTGTTGTATGCTACGACTTCATCGGTAGTTGGGAACTCAGCCGTTCCCTGTCCCAGAAGGCGGTCAAGTACATGAACGATGAGGCCCTTCCGATCGGTTTCAAGGCCGAGGTTCCGGGCTGGGGCTGGTTCGACACCGCCAAGCAGCAGTACGCCTGGCTGCTGTTTTTGATTCTTGCGGTGATGTACGTGATGCTTGCGATGACATTCGAGTCGTTCCGTTACCCGCTCGCCGTGATCTTTATGGTTCCGGTCTCTTTCATCGGCCTCTTCCTTGCCTTCGGCCTATCGGACTTCTCCTTCGATCAGGGCGGTTTCGCCGCCTTCGTGATGCTCAGCGGCATAGTCGTCAACGCCGGCATCTACCTCATCACCACCTACCAGTCCCTCCTCAGTGCATCGGTCCCTGAGCCTGTCGAAGGGACCACCTCTGTGACTAAACAAACTCACCGACCAGCCGAAGCGGCCAACATCCGCCTCTACGTCAAAGCCTACTCCCGCAAGATCAACCCGATCACCCTCACCATAGTCTCCACCATCCTCGGCCTCCTCCCGTTCCTGACCGACGGCCCCGAGGAAGTCTTCTGGTTCGACTTCGCCGTCGGCACCATCTCCGGCATGCTCTTCTCCATACTCGCCGTGATATTCATCCTCCCGATCTTCTGCGTTAAGCGCAAATAGGATATGGCCATGCGCTATTTTTGTGATGCTGAGAAGAAAAAATCGCAAGATTGGATGGTGAAAACAAGGCTCTTTTCTCGGAATTTATACCGTGATTAATGCAATTACTTGACAGTCTGTACTTTACTAATCGCGATATGTTACAAGTATTTGATTAATGTATTGAAAATAAGCTGATTAAACCGTGCGAAATGAGAACGTGAAGCTCGATTTGTCTGTAACAAATTAAGGATTAGGAAATTATATTTGCCAAAAGTGAAACTGTTTTCCATTACCATATCAATCCTTTTGCCTAACTTTGCAGTTTGCAGTCGGAAATAATACGTTTTATTATGAGAAAGGTTGTAGCATTATTATTGGCCATTGCGCTGTCTCCGGTAGTAATGGCTCAGGATCGGAATGTGCGGTTGGATCTGTTCGGGGCCGCCAATGTGGTCGGTGCCTCTTATGACGCAAGGTTCAAAGGGGATTCGGGTTTGGGTTTCGCGGTCGGTGTCGGGTACGGTTTCGGCATCGGGAACTGGTACGAGATTCATGGTGTCGGCGTGCCGGTGGAGATCAACTACCTGGCAGGTAGAGGAAAACATCATTTCGAGATCGGAGCCGGAATGTCCAACGGGGTGTATTTTGACAAGATTACGGAAAGCAAGACGGTGACCTTGCCTGATGGTTCCACGGGAACTGCTCCGAAGGAAGTGAGAACGACGCAGTGGGGAAATTTCCTTTACGCGAATGTCGGTTACCGTCTTCGCGCGGAGAACGGTCTGGTGTTCCGCTGCGGCTTAAGTCCATCGTACGGAATCGGGAAATATGGCTTGTCCAAGTCCGTTTTCTACCCATACCTCAGCTTGGGATATTCCTTCTAAAAATAATCATACTCTCGCCTGGAAGTCATCAAAGAAACTTCTGATTGTTCTTCCAGGTGTGAGAAACTATACGCACGTAAAACGGCATCTAATTGATACCTAAAGAGTTGATGTTTTAGGTGCGAGTATGTTTGCACACCTGTGAGTCAGCGGCCTCGGTACAGAACGTTCTACAGGTGTTCCGGACTTCCAGGTGTGAGAAATCGTGTGTACCTAAAACATCATCAGCCTGACAGTCAGCGAATTGCTCTTCCAAGTGTGAATATCCTCACGCACCTCGGTGTTATGGCATATTATTGAATGATATGCGGAACCTTGGGGCACTATATTCAGGTTAATCTTAGAAGCTGTTTTGAATTGTTTGTTTGAAGATTTTTCACCTCAAAGAACATTTCAAACAATTCAAAACAGCTTCTTAATAAGAATCGAAAAACTTTCTCTTGCTTCTTTGCCATTTACGGTATCGCTTCCGTGAAGAGATCATGTCTCCCGTTCGGTAACACTTTCGGCCTCTTTTGCTTCCCGAGAGTGCAGGATGCACTCTCGGGAAGCGTTTACCCCACTTATCGTCTCCCAAGGGTGCTGTTGGGCACACCCATGGGAGACATTATTCCCCTTTTACGCTTCCGAAAGGCCATTCGGCATCCGCACGGAGACCTGCTCCGCACTCTCGGGAAGCATATTCGCCTCTTTTCGTTCTCGGAGAG
>JABLTQ010086249.1_pt1 | contig 10652 bp, 13 predicted proteins | sample 7160101 | NCBI WGS metagenome assembly JABLTQ01 (sample SAMN14651228, study PRJNA627086) | human gut metagenome | isolation source: feces | host: Homo sapiens
AATTACAATAATTATTGTGTAAAGTTTTCATCGCAAGTTAATTTTACCACAAAAATAGGACCTTTCGCATGAACGAATGGTCCTATTTCTTTTAGAGACTTATTTCACAGCCCCGTTTTTGTATTCTGTTCTGTGAATGAATCGAACGCACATCCACAGGGACAGGATTTAGAAAAATACATTTCCCCCAACGTTGATCCCGGACATTCCGGTACTTGCGCTTCGAAACTGGTAACATCCGCTTACGGATGCAAGTCGTGCACCTCCGAGCGCTTCCTGAGCGACCTGATAGCATAAGGATACAGGTCCGCTTTGCAGGACGCGGCTTAAGCTTCCGTCCCAGGTTGGAGCAAACTGTCCGCTCTGGTAGACGACACCGCTTATAGTGTTCGGATATGCAGGACTTTCCACACGGTTCATAATGACCGTTGCAACGGCGAGAATACCGTCATAGTTGTATCCGCCGGCTTCGCACTGCAGGATTGCAGCAAAAAGAACCAGGTCGGTTGTTGCAGCAGGTGTATCCGGAACTGTAATCGTCGTATTGCCGCCGGAACTACCGGAATCCGTGTTCCCGGAGCTGCTTGAAGTATTATTGGCAGCAGTCTGTGCAGCTTCTGCCTGTCGTTGTTGTTCAGCAGCTTCTTCTTCCTGTTTTTTCTTAAGTGCGGCAGCAGCGGCTGCCTGTGCTTCTTTTGCTTTTGCCAGTGCTTCGGATGAAGCCTGAAGTTCACCGGAAGTAGAGGAAATCTTATCATTCAGTTCCTGTTCCTGTTGGTCGAGATTTGTTTTCATCTCTGCCAGAGAAGCCTGCTCTGCTTTCAGATCAGAGTCCTTTTTAGCGACAAGCTCGTGAACCTTCTGTAATTCATCCAGCATATTTCTGTCGTATTCTGTAATGTTCTTGACAAATTCTGCTTTGTTTAAGAAATCTCCCATGCTTTCAGAAGAAAAGATGATCTGCAAGAGTGACGTATTTCCTGTTTCGTACATATATTTGATTCTTTTCTTCATAGCATCATACTGTAACTGCTCGTCCAGTTTTGCGGCGGCAAGATCCAGTTCTGCTTTCTGTACGGAAGCATCCGTATCCTCAATTTTTGATGCAAGATCTGTGATCTCAGCGCTGAGACTTGTGAGGTCCTGATTCAGAGAGTCGAGCTGGTTCTGAAGACCGTTTGTCTGCTTTTCGAGAGAGTCTACAGTGTCATCGGCGTAAGCTTTTGTAAACGGGGAGCAGACCAGGGCAGCGGTAAGGAGTGCGATGGTTGTCCTTGAAAATGCTTTTAACCTTTTCTTCATAATTCTTCCTTTCTTCAAAATTGAGCCTTTATCAGTATACTACAAAATGCCTGAATCCGCAAATTTTGTTATACATACACGGGGAATCGTGTTATACTAAGATTTGAAATGTATTTTTAGCTTTACCATAAATGAGGGAATTATTCATGAAAAAGATAAAAATGATAGGGCTTGATCTGGATGGTACTTTACTGAATGATAAGAAAGAACTGACCAGTCATACAAGAGAAATACTTACACGTGCGATCGATCAGGGAGTAACAGTACTGGTTGCAACAGGGCGTCCGGTGACAGGGATACCGGAAGTGCTCCGGAATTTCCCGGGGATGAGGTACGCACTGACATCGAACGGCGGAAGGATCCTGGATTTACAGGAAGACAAAGTACTTTATGCCAATATGCTCTCTTATGAGATTGGAGCAGCGATCCTTAAGATTTTTGGAGATTATGATACGTTCAAGGAGATCTATTTTGATGGAAGAGGTTTCGTACAGGCAGATGAACTTTTGAAAGTCGGAGAGTATCTGCGGAATCCTGCGATGGCAGATTATATCCGAACCACCCGCAAAGGCATTACGAGTCTCTGGGAGAAGATGGAAGAGATGAATGGGCATGAGATGGATAAGATCCATGCACTTTTTAAGAGCCAGGACGAACGGCTGGAAGCAAAGCAGCGGATCATGGAGCTTGGGGATTTAAGCATCAGTGATTCGATGGGAACGAACCTGGAGATCAATGCACCGGGAGTCAACAAAGGAATGGGACTGATTCAGCTTGGCAGGCTTCTTGGAATTGAACGAGAAGAGATCATGGCATGCGGGGATGGCAACAATGACCTGATGATGTTAAAAGAAGTCGGATTTGGTGTTGCGATGGCAAACGGAGCAGATGAAGTAAAAGAGGTGGCAGATTATATCACATTGTCCAATGAGGAGGATGGCGTGGCGGCTGCCATTGAAAAATTTGTATTGAATCCCGATAGGGGATAGAAAGAGGTCAAAATGTTAGATGTTTTAATTGCTGTCATTCTGGGTATCGTGGAAGGTATCACAGAATGGCTTCCAATCAGTAGTACAGGGCATATGATTCTGGTAGAGCAGTTCTTACATATGAGTACAAGTCATGAATTCAACAGTATGTTCCGTGTTGTGATCCAGCTCGGTGCAATTATGGCGGTCGTTGTTCTGTATTTCAATAAGCTGAATCCGTTTTCAAAGAGAAAATCAGCGAAGCAGAAGAGAAATACAATCAACCTGTGGTGCAAAATCGTTGTGGCTTGTCTGCCGGCAGCTGTGATCGGGCTGTTATTTGATGATATCCTTGACAAGTATCTTTACAATTATGTAGTTGTTGCACTGATGCTGATCATTTATGGTATCTTCTTCATTCTGATCGAGAAAAAGAATGAACACACCAGACCGCAGGTTACAAAGCTGACAGAGCTTACCTATCAGATGGCACTGATCATCGGAGGCTTCCAGGTCCTGGCACTGATCCCGGGTACTTCACGTTCAGGAGCAACCATCCTTGGAGCACTGCTCATCGGAACTTCCCGCTATGTGGCAACAGAATTTACCTTCTACCTTGCGATCCCGGTTATGTTCGGAGCAAGTATCTTAAAGGTTATCAAATTCGGATTCCATTATACCGCGATCGAAGTGGTCATTCTGCTTGTGGGATGCCTGGTAGCGTTCTTCGTATCCGTATTTGCAATCAAGTTTTTGATGGGATATATCAAGAAGCATGACTTTAAGGCATTCGGCTATTACCGTATTGTACTTGGAGTTCTGGTACTTCTTTATTTCCTGATTTTCGGCTAAAAGAGAATAATCACGAAAAAAGGTGGGAATTTATGCAGAAAAATGTATAAAAACCCACTTTGTTTTTTCTTTATAACATGATAGAATAGGGGAAATGGATAAAATTTGGAGGTTGGTATTATGAAAATGAAAAAAGTAATCAGTGTTGTACTTGCATGTGCATGTGTGTTCAGTTTCGCAGCATGTGGATCAAAGAGTGATTCATCAAAGAGTGACTCTGCAAAATCAGACAAGAAAGAAAAGCTTGTTATGGCTACAAACGCAGAATTCCCACCATTTGAATACTATGACGGAGATGAAGTTGTCGGAATCGATGCAGAATTCGCAGCAGCGATCGCTGACAAGCTTGGAATGGATTTGAAGATCGAAGATATGGCATTTGACTCTATTATCCCGGCTGTTCAGAGCGGAAAAGCAGATATCGGAGCAGCAGGTATGACTGTAACAGAAGACCGTGCTACACAGGTTGATTTTTCTGACAGCTATTATACAGGAGTTCAGGTTATCATTGTAACAGATGACAGTGATATTACAGAACCGGATGATCTGAAAGGAAAGAAGATTGGTGTTCAGCAGGGAACAACAGGGGATATTTATTCTACAGATGATTTCGGTGATGATAATGTAGAGCGTTTCAACAAAGGTATGGAAGCTGTACAGGCTCTGCAGCAGGGCAAGATCGATGCAGTGATCATTGATAACCAGCCGGCTAAGACATTCGTAGAAGAAAATGAAGGTCTGAAGATCCTGGAGACTTCTTATGTAGAAGAAGACTATGCACTGGCAATCAAAAAAGGTAATGATGATCTGGTTAAGAAAGTCAATGATGCGATCAAAGAGTTAAAAGAAGATGGAACATTTGATAAAATCGTTGCAAAATATATTACAGACTAATCGGGTACAGACTGGTGGTGTCTTATGAGTGATTTTAAAGCAAGATTTATAATGAATTTTATAAAAGATGACAGATGGCACTACATTGCAGACGGACTTAAGGTTACATTAATTGTAACCTTTTGTGCTGTCCTGATCGGTGTAGTTCTCGGATTCCTTCTGGGAATTTTGCGTTCCACATATGATAAGACCGGCAAGCTGAAGCTGCTGAATCTGATCTGCCAGATTTACATCACGGTCATCCGTGGTACACCGGTTGTTGTACAGCTGCTTATCATTTACTTTGTAATTTTTGCAAGTGTGGATGTCAGTAAGACAATCGTAGCGATTCTGGCATTTGGTATGAACTCCAGTGCTTATGTTGCTGAGATTTTCCGTTCCGGTATTATGGCAGTTGATAACGGACAGTTTGAGGCAGGACGAAGCCTTGGATTTAATTATCGTCAGACAATGATCTATATTATCATGCCGCAGGCGTTTAAAAATGTCCTTCCGGCACTTGGAAACGAATTTATCGTTCTCTTAAAAGAGACTTCTGTTGCCGGATATATTGCCCTTCAGGATCTGACAAAGGGCGGAGATATCATCCGAAGCAGAACCTACGATGCGCTTATGCCGCTGATGGCAGTTGCGATCATTTACCTGGTTATGGTTATGATCTTCAGTAAACTGGTAAGTATGCTGGAAAGGAGGCTAAGGAACAGTGACCACTAATGGAGATGTATTGATCCGTGTAGAAAATCTGCAGAAAGCATTTGGCGATTTTCATGCACTGAATGGAATTACAGAAGAGATCCACAAAGGAGAAGTTGTGGTAATCATCGGACCGTCAGGATCCGGAAAATCTACATTCCTCCGTTCCCTGAACCTTCTGGAGGTACCGACCGGAGGTCATATTTATTTTGAAGGTGTGGATATTACAGATGCAAAGGTAGATATCGACAAACATCGTCAGAAGATGGGAATGGTGTTCCAGCACTTTAATCTTTTCCCACATAAGACGATTCTTGAAAATATCACACTGGCTCCGATCAAGCTCCTGAAAAAGGATAAAGCAGAGGCAGAAAAAGAAGCAAGAGTACTTCTTAAGAGGGTTGGACTGGAAGAGAAGGCAGATTCTTATCCGTCACAGCTTTCCGGTGGACAGAAGCAGCGGATTGCGATCGTGCGTTCCCTTGCCATGAACCCGGATGTAATGCTCTTTGATGAGCCGACATCCGCACTGGACCCGGAGATGGTTGGAGAGGTTCTGGAGCTGATGAAACAGCTTGCCCAGGAAGGCATGACCATGGTTGTTGTTACACATGAAATGGGATTTGCAAGAGAGGTTGCTGACCGTGTCATGTTTGTGGATGAAGGAAGAGTAAAAGAGCAGGGAACTCCGGAAGAGTTCTTTGCAAATCCTAAGGATGAGCGATTAAAGGAATTCCTGTCAAAGGTTCTGTAAAAATAAAGAAATATAAAAGAAAAAAGTTCTGTTTTCTTAAGAGACAGAACTTTTTTCTTTAAGAATTGCGAAAGACTATTGCTATTTTTTTATTTATGTATAGTATAGATTGTATGAAGAAAATAAAAACTATAATTCCACTTATTATTACATTTTGTATGAATGCTGTGGTATATTGGGGAGTGCCGCTATTACGGACGGGAATCAAGACTCATAATCTTTCTGGTCCGGCGGATGAAGTGATTCCTTTTATGCCACAGTTTATTATTATTTATTTTGGGTGTTATCTTTTCTGGGTAGTGAACTATTTCATGGCATCGATGCGGGAGGAGAAGGTGAAATACCAGTTTTTTACTGCGGATTTTTATGCGCGGCTGGTATGTATGCTGTGCTTTATTTTTTATCCGACCACGAATACGAGGCCGGTTCTGACAGGGACGGATATCTGGACGCAGGCAGTACGGTTTCTGTATACAGTTGATAAGCCAATCAACCTGTTTCCGTCCATTCACTGCATGGCAAGCTGGTTCAGTTGTATTGCGGTCAGGAAGAATCGGAAGATTTCCAACTGGTATAAAGCTTTTTCTGTCCTGATGACGGTACTGGTCGTGATATCGACACTGGCGCTTAGGCAGCATGTATGGCAGGATGCAGCAGCAGGAATTCTTCTTGCAGAAGTAACCTGGCAGATCAGCAGACGGACAAATGGATGGCAGATTTATCGGCGTCTGACAGAAAAAATAGCAAATAAACTTGGAAACCGGATAGGAATGAGGAGAGATGGAAAATAAAAAGAAGACGATCTTCAATGTCATATTTTTGCTGGTGGTATTTGCCGGTACAATGTATGGCGTATTTCATGGGGAAGATATTGGTGAGATTGTGAAGATCCTGGAACAGGTCAATGTATTATGGCTGATTCCGGGAGTGATCTGTGTTGTGGTTTTTATCTGGGGAGAATCGATCATTATCTATTATATGATGCGGACACTGAAAATCCGGCTGAAAAAATGGACATGTTTTCTGTTTTCATCGGTTGGATTCTTCTTCAGCTGTATCACACCTTCGGCATCTGGAGGACAGCCGGCACAGATTTATTATATGAAAAAAGAAAAGATACCAATACCGGTTTCGACGCTGGTGCTGATGATCGTTACGATCACTTATAAACTGGTACTGGTGGTTGTCGGATTGTGGCTGGTACTGTTCGGACAGGGATTTATCCATAAATATCTCTGGAGTATCCGGCATATTTTTTATCTGGGGACAGCTCTGAATGTTTTTTGCGTGACAGCGATGCTGGTGCTGGTGTTCCATCCGCGGCTTGCAAGAGAAATTCTGGTCAAAGGAATGGCACTGCTTGAAAAGCTGCACTTTCTACACCATAAGGAGGCGCGTATTGAAAAGCTGAATGCATCAATGGATCAGTACCGGGATACAGCAGTTTTTCTGAAGGAACACAAGCAGGTGATCGTGAATGTATTTGCGATTACCATGTTCCAGCGGTTTGCGCTGTTTACAGCTACATGGTTTGTATATAAGGCATTTGGGCTTGGAGGTGCAAAAGCAGTCGCAGTCATTACACTGCAGGCGGTCATTGCGGTATCGGTAGATATGCTTCCTCTGCCGGGAGGTATGGGAATCAGTGAAAAATTATTTGCCATGATTTTTATTCCGGTATTCGGAAAACGGCTTCTTTTGCCGGGAATGATCCTGAGCCGTGGGATTGGATATTATACAGAGCTGGGGCTGAGCGCCTTGCTTACGATCGTAGCAAATTTTACAATTGGAAGAAAGAGGGAGATAGAATGTTAGGGGTTTATGATTATACGGTAGTACTTACATATGTCAGTTTGATGGTATCAATTGGAGGAATGATGTTTGCAGTAAACGGGCATCTGCATCTGGGCGTGATGTGTCTTGCAATCTCCGGTCTTTGTGATATGTTTGATGGAAAGATTGCAAGAACAAAAAAGAACCGGACAGAAGTGGAAAAGCGTTTCGGAATCCAGATTGATTCGTTAAGCGATATTGTTTGCTTCGGAGTTGCGCCGGCTGTTCTTTGTTACTGTTTCGGAATGCGCGGTGTGATCGGTGTGGCAATCCTGATGTTTTATGTACTTGCAGGTCTGATCCGTCTTGCGTGGTTCAATGTGATGGAAGAACAGCGTCAGGAAGAAACAGCAGAGAAAAGAGAATGTTATCAGGGGTTCCCGATCACATCCATGGCAATCGCACTTCCGCTTGTGGTTGTATTAAAACCATTTTTAGGTTGTGAATTTATGCTTGCAATGCATGTTGTGATGCTAGTAGTCGGCATTTTATTTATTACAAATTTTAAGTTCAGGAAGCCAAAGAATCTAACAATGGGAGCAATTGTAGTAATCGTAGCAATGGCAGTAATTGGCATCCTGGTCAGACATTATATGCGTTATATGAGTATGATTTAGCAGGCAGACGGTCAGCGGCAGAGGAGGAATGAAATGTATTACATGGACAGAGAAGGTCATCGGATAAAAAAGACAACCAGTCAGGATAAGTTTTTAAAATTTGTGTATACCCATACAGCAACCAGAGTACTGATGCGCCCGCTTCTTTTACCGGCAGTATCCAGACTGGGAGGGAAGCTGTTGAATACAAAAGTGTCCGCTGTTTTTGCCGGACTATTTGCCAGAACACACGGGATCGATCTGAACAAATATGAAAAACAGAAATTTGATTCCTATAATGATTTCTTTACCAGAAAAATAAAAGCTGAGGAACGCCCGGTTAACAGGGAAGATACCGTACTGATCAGTCCATGTGACGGGAAAGTGAGTGTCTATCCAATTCACGAAAACGGACAATTCTTCATTAAACATACTCCATATACAACACACAGCCTCATTCGCGATGCAAAGCTTGCCAGACATTATATGGGAGGCTGGGCGGTAGTAATCCGTCTTACAGTAGACGATTACCATAGATACTGTTACGTGGCAGATGGAGAAAAGACCTATCAGAGAAGGATTCCGGGAATTTTTCACACTGTAAATCCGATTGCAAATGATATCTGCCCGATCTACAAAATGAACAGCAGAGAATACTGTCTTGTAAAAAATGAAAAACTCGGCACCGTCCTGATGATGGAAGTCGGTGCACTGATGGTCGGAAAGATCTGGAATTATAAAAAAGAACGCTGCCAGGTAAAACGCGGCGAAGAAAAAGGAAGATTTGAATTCGGAGGTTCAACGGTTGTGCTGCTCCTGGAACCAGATAAAGTCTTTCCAGACAGTGATCTGATCCGGAACACGTTGCAGGGAGCAGAAACCATTGTGAAGATGGGAGAACGCATAGGGGGAGTTATATAGGCTTGCTGGTTCAAAAGGGACGCGCAGCTGAATGTTTCCATCTTGCCGGACAGGCTTGAGACATTAAGGGACTCTAAAATTTTGAAAAGATGCTAAAAACAGGGGAAGAAATCCACAAACTCGCTGTCGCTCAGACAGTGTGGATTTCTTCCCCTAACGCATCTTCTCAAAACCTAAGATTCCCTAAAAGTCTCAAATGCCGTCAAGACGGAAACATTCAGCTGCGCTGTTCGTTTCAGAAAATTATTTAGCTGCAGGCTGCTCTCGCAGCCGTCCAGCGCTCCTCGGGTTACAGGCGCACTTTCTCCATTATGTTCTGGAGTCACCGTCCCTCCATCATTCAGGAGTTGTCTGTCTTGAAAAAACAGCTCCATATAAAGAATTGGACTGGTAACATTTGGAAGAATATTACCAGTCCAATTCTTTATATGGAGCGTCCCCATTTTCACTCTACAACAACCCCTGCATCACCGGCAAAGGTGATTCCACAACGTAATCTGCCGCCTTTTTGGCGAGAGGGTGGCCGGTTGCCATGACATACGTTGTTCCCGCAGCTTTCAGCATCTCGATATCATTCTGTTGGTCTCCGAAGCAGATGCATTCCTCTTTTTTGATCCCGAATTTTTCCATTAGAACTTTCAGTGCCGTTCCTTTATTTGCATTTGGCGCAATAAAATCAATCCAGTGATCCGCAGAAGTTACAACGCGGATTTCATCCCCAATCCTTTTGTGGAAGAAGGGTTCCAGATTCTTTGTGCCACCAAAATCACAGATGGCTGCTTTGATGATCGGTTCTTTAATCGCATACAGATCCGGCACGTAGGTAACGATGTTATGCATATCATTTTCCATATAATCAATGAAACGTTCATCGGTTGAGTCGCTGTAATAAGTATCTTTTACAGAAAGGATACAGTGTCCGGTGTGATAGATCTTCCGGTATTCCATCAGGGCATCCAGAATATGCCGGATGGTTTTGGATGGAGTCAGACCGGTGGCGAGTATCTCTTCTTTATAGACGCACATGGAACCATTTTCAGCGATATATGGAATGTCGAAGCCGAGAGGAGCGAAAAGCCTGCGGATATTGGCATACTGGCGTCCGCTTGCGGCAGTGAAGATGATTCCTTTTTCATGAAGTGCTTTAATCGTATCATATATTTCTTTCGGCACAGTCTGCTGATAGTTGTGAAGCAGAGTGCCGTCCAGATCACTTGCAACTAATTTGATCATAAATTTCCTCCTGAGTCAAAATAACGATACGCCGGAAACTATGGCGCAAAACTACATTGACAGTATAGCAAAAATGAGAAGGGCAGGCAATGCAGAGCTGAAAAGAGAAAAAACAAATGCTAAAATTTGAGAAAGCGGATAAGCAGAAGGTGACGAAATGCAGCAAAGCGGAAAAGGTGTAAAACGGACACTGGGACAGAAGACAGAGGATCGACTGATGAAATATATTCTGGATAAACCGGTAAAAATAGGAGAGAGGATACCTACTGAAGGTGAACTGACAGAATTATTTGAAGTTGGACGAAGTACGGTAAGAGAGGCGGTTAAAGGGCTGGTCACAAGAGGCGTGCTGGAAGTGCGCAGAGGAGACGGAACTTATGTCATCAGTACCATTTATATGGAAAATGATGTTCTCGGGTTTGGAAACGTGGAGGACCGTTATCGGTTGGCACTGGATCTGTTTGATGTACGTCTGATGATCGAACCGGAGATTGTAACCTGGGCGTGCAGAAAAGCAACGGATATGATGAGATGGATAGGATTGATGAATAACATTCGAGCCTGTGCCGATGAGATTGTATTGAATGATATTGTGTATTCCTAACG
>JABLTQ010055966.1_pt1 | contig 10647 bp, 8 predicted proteins | sample 7160101 | NCBI WGS metagenome assembly JABLTQ01 (sample SAMN14651228, study PRJNA627086) | human gut metagenome | isolation source: feces | host: Homo sapiens
ATGGACAACACGCCGATTCTGGGGATCGAGGTGGACGGCGTGCTCCACCACCGCTTCGACGAGGTGCAGGTCGCCCGCGACCGGCGCAAAAACGGCATCCTCGCCAAGATCGGCCTGCCGCTTCTGCGTCTCTCCACGGACGGCAGCAGCGAAAAGGAACGGATCGTAGGCGCGCTCGAACAGGCCATGCAGCAGGGGTGAGTGCCGAGCAGCGGAACTCGAAGTGGACGGCTATAAAGCAAAGTCCACTCTTCGATCCATCGTTTTCTAAAATGAAATCGTACCTGAAGATCCCTGTGGTTTTATTCGCAAGCGATTGGCCGTCCTGTGTCTTAAATACCCGGTTCACAAACGGCGATATTCCGACGTTATGAATAAAACGTCAGGAGAAAACATATCCTCAAAGAATTGCCTTGCGGATTATTTCCTATCTTTGTATTATTGCATCAAAAAGCTCGTTACCATGACAACCCAAAGCGAAGCAGCATTAGAGAACGGATTGATAAAGACGCTGATCGACAACAGCTACGAGCGCGTCATAATCAAAGAGGAAGAGAATCTGAAGACGAACTTCAAGGTGCAGTTGGAGAAGCATAACCAAAAAGAGTTGCAACTTCACGGCCGATCGCAATTTACCGACAAGGAGTTCGAAAAGATCCTCATTTACCTCGAAGGCGGTACACGATTCGAAAAAGCGAAGAAATTACGAGACCTCTATCCGATGGAAACAGAAGATGGCGAGCGTATTTGGGTGGAGTTTCTCAATCAAAAAAAGTGGTGTCAGAACGAGTTTCAGGTTGCCAACCAGATAACCGTCGAGGGGCGTAGGCAATGCCGCTACGACGTCACGATTCTCATCAACGGTCTTCCGTTAGTGCAGATCGAGTTGAAGAAACGCGGCGTGGAACTGAAGCAGGCATACAATCAGATCCAGCGTTATCACAAGACGTCGTTTCATGGATTGTTCGACTATATTCAGCTGTTCGTAATATCGAACGGCGTGAATACACGCTATTTTGCCAACAATCCGAACAGCGGCTACAAATTCACGTTCAACTGGACGGATGCCGAGAACCGGCCGTTCAACGACCTGAATATGTTCGCCAACTTCTTTTTCGACAAGTGTACGTTGGGAAAGATCATCAGCAAATATGTAGTGCTGCACGAGGGCGACAAGAGTCTGATGGTATTACGGCCCTATCAGTTCTATGCCGTCGAGAAGATTATCGACAAGGTGGAGAACACCAACAAGAACGGTTACGTCTGGCATACGACAGGCGCGGGGAAGACCCTGACCTCGTTCAAAGCGGCGCAGCTGGTCTCGGAAATAGACGGAATCGACAAGGTGATGTTCGTCGTAGACCGTCACGACCTCGACACGCAGACGCAGTCGGAATACGAAGCGTTCGAGCCGGGTGCGGTAGACAATACGGACAACACGCACGAGCTGATCAAGCGGTTGAGCGGTGATTCGAAAATCATCATCACCACGATTCAGAAGCTCAATTGTGCCGTCACGAAAGATTACTACAACCGGCATCTGCAAGAGATTCGGAATAAAAAAGTCGTAATGATTTTCGACGAATGCCACCGCAGTCACTTCGGCGACTGCCACAAAAATATCGTCAACTTCTTCAACAACCTGCAAATTTTCGGATTTACGGGTACGCCTATCTTCGTCGAGAATGCCAAACAGGAGCACACAACGGCCGAAGTTTTCGGCGAATGCCTGCACAAGTATTTGATCAAGGATGCCATTGCCGACGAGAATGTATTGGGCTTTCTGGTCGAATATTATCAAGGCAGCACGACGACCGACTGCGAGAGCGAGGCGCGTATGCGGGAGATTGCACAGTTCATTCTCAACAACTACGACAAATCGACCTTCGGCGGTGAGTACAACGCACTGTTCGCCATTCAGTCCGTACCGATGCTGCTCCGCTACTACAAGATTTTCAAGGAGTTAAATCCGAAGATCCGAATCGGCGCCATCTTCACCTATGCCGCCAACGCCAGTCTGGACGACGGGCAGACGGGAATGAATCAAGGGTTTGCCGACTCAAAGGTCGCTGCCGACGAGCTGCAAGCCATTATGGATGACTACAACGCGATGTTCGGCACATCTTTTACGACCGACAATTTCAGCGCCTATTACGACGACGTAAACGAGCGCATGAAGAAACGCAAGAAGGATATGCTGCCGCTCGACCTGCTGCTGGTCGTCGGAATGTTCCTCACGGGCTTCGATGCCAAGAAGCTCAATACGCTCTATGTCGACAAAAATCTGGAATACCACGGGTTGTTACAGGCGTTCAGCCGCACGAATCGCGTGCTGAACGAGAAAAAGCGTTTCGGAAAAATCGTATGCTTCCGCGATCTTAAAGCCAATGTGGATGCTGCGATCAAACTTTTCAGTAACAACACACCCAATGAGAAGATCATACGCCCGCCGTTCGAGAAGGTGCGCAAGGAGTTGAATCTGAAAATGATCTCTTTTCTGGAGAAATATCCCGACGTCAGCTGCATCGACGCGCTGAAAAGCGAACCTGAGAAACGCGAATTCGTGTTGGCTTTCCGCGAGATTATCCGGGGAAAAATCGAGGCGCAAATCTACGAGGAGTACGAAGCGGACGATCCCTATTTCATCATGTCCGAGCAGGAATACATGGATTTCCGTTCCAAATACCTCGACATCGCCATCGGTCATACGGGAGACAAGCAAAAGGGCACTCCCGACGCTACACAAACCGAGATCGAACACGAAAATATCGACGACGTGGATTTCTGTTTGGAGCTGCTCCACAGCGACGTCATCAATGTCGCCTACATTCTGGCGCTGATTGCCGACCTGAACCCCGACAGCGAGGATTACCGGCAGAAACGTCAGCAGATCATCGATACGATGATTCGAGACGCCTCGATGCGCAACAAGGCCAAACTCATCGACGGGTTTATCCAGCAGAATGTCGATGACGACAAGGCCGGATTCAACCGCGCAAAGGCGGACGGGTCCATCGACTTGGAGACGCGGTTGACGAACTACGTCAGCGCAGCCCGCGAACGGGCGATCGAACGTCTGGCCGATGAGGAGGCCCTGAGTCACGATGCGTTGAGAGAGTTTCTGGCGCAATACGATTACCTTCAACGCGAGAAACCCGAAATCATTCAGAACGCTATCAAAGAGAAGAAGGTAGGGCTGAAGGAGCGTCGCAATATCCTCAAACGGGTATTGGCTAAGCTCCGCATAATTATCGACACGTTTAACTGGGAATAAACACACAACGCATATGAGCGAAGAACTGCAACAAAAATTGCGCAGCCAGCTTTGGACGGTTGCCAACACCCTGCGTGGCAACATGTCGGCCAGCGATTTTATGTATTTCACTCTCGGCTTCATCTTCTATAAGTACCTCTCCGAAAAAATCGAGTTGTATGCCAATGAGGAACTGAAGGAGGACGGTATGACCTTCAAGGAGGCATGGGAGAGCGACGACGAAGAGTTGAAGGTCGACCTGAAAGAGGCGTGCGTGCAGGATTTGGGTTATTTCGTCGAGCCGGAATACCTTTATTCCACCATTATCTCGATGATCGACCGCAGGGAGAATATCCTCCCAGCATTGGAGCGGTCGCTCAAGAAAATCGAGGACAGCACCATCGGTCAGGAAAGCGAAGACGATTTCGGCGGTCTCTTCTCTGACATCGATCTCGCATCTCCCAAGCTGGGCAAGACGGCCGACGATAAGAATAAGTTAATCAGCGACGTGCTTGTCGCATTGAACGGCATCGACTTCGGGCTGAAAGATGCGCAGGAGATTGATATTCTGGGCGACGCCTACGAATACATGATCGGTCAATTCGCCGCCGGAGCCGGGAAAAAGGCGGGCGAGTTCTATACACCGCAGGAGGTCAGTCAGATTCTTGCAGAAATCGTCATCACGGGCAAACAGCGTTTGAAGACGGTCTACGACCCCACTTGCGGCAGCGGCTCGCTCCTGCTCCGCACGGCTCGGAGCGGACAGGCCGATGAGATTTTCGGGCAGGAGAAGAACCCTACGACCTTCAATCTCTGCCGCATGAATATGTTGCTGCACGGTATTAAGTATAACGATTTCGACATCCGCAACGGTGATACGCTCGAAGCCGATGAGTTCGGCGATCAACAATTCGACGCCGTAGTGGCCAACCCGCCCTTCTCGGCCGATTGGAGTGCCGCCGCGAAATTCAACAACGACGACCGGTTCAGCAAGGCCGGAGTGCTTGCCCCAAAATCGAAGGCCGACTATGCGTTTATCCTGCACATGATCTACCACCTCAACGAGGGCGGCACGATGGCTTGCGTAGCTCCGCACGGCGTATTGTTCCGCGGAGCGGCCGAAGGTAAGATCCGTCGGTTTCTGATCGAGAAGAAGAATTATATCGACGCAATCATCGGACTTCCTGCCAATATCTTCTACGGCACCAGTATTCCGACCTGCATCCTCGTGATGAAAAAATGCCGCAAGCAGGAGGACAATATTCTCTTTATCGATGCTTCGCGCGAGTTCGAGAAGGTGAAGACACAGAATAAATTACGCCCCGAGCACATCCGCAAAATCGTCGAGACTTACCGTAACCGCACAGAGATAGAGAAATACAGTCATTGCGCAACATTGCAGGAGATTGCCGAGAACGACTACAATCTCAATATTCCGCGCTATGTCGATACGTTCGAAGAGGAAGAGGAGATCGATATCCACGCCGTGATGGCCGAGATCAAGGAGTTGGAGGCCAAACGCGCCGAATTGGATAAACAAATAGAGGTTTATCTTAAAGAATTGGGTATTGTCGAATAAATCCGAAAAAGCAATGGCAACAAATAACAACAATAAAGCCCTCAATGTTCCCCATTTGAGATTTCCGGAGTTTACGGGGGAGTGGGAGAAATGTAAGGTCTCAGACTTGCTGGATTTCTATTCCACCAATTCACTTAGTTGGGAGCAGCTTGAATATGATACTAATACCGTGATGAATTTGCATTATGGACTTATCCACGTGGGACTTCCGACTATGGTAGATTTAGCAAAAGACAAATTGCCTAATATAAAAAAGGAGAATATGCCCAAAAACTTTGAATTGTGCAAAGAGGGCGATGTAGCTTTTGCAGATGCCTCGGAAGATACAAATGAAGTAGCCAAGACTATTGAATTTTATAATCTTGCAAGGGAAAACATAGTCTGTGGATTGCATACAATTCATGGGCGAGACAATAAAAATAAAACTGTTGTCGGATTCAAAGGATATGCTTTCTCATCTGCTGCTTTTCATAATCAAATAAGACGAATAGCACAAGGAACAAAGATTTACTCAATTAGCACCAAGAATTTTTCTGAATGTTATATTGGATTGCCATCAAAACCTGAACAGACTAAAATCGCGACCTTGCTTCGCCTTATTGACGAACGTATCTCCACCCAAAACAAAATCATTGACAAGTTGCAGTCCTTAATCAAGGGAATTACACAGAATATAACACTCCATAATAAGCCCAATGTACGCATATCAGAATGCTTAGAATGTACTTCTTCAACTTTGCAAGAAAGTGATGCCTTGAGATCTGGTACATATCCTGTATATGGTGCTAATGGGATTGTTGGCTACCTTGACAATTATAGCACTCAGGATGAGGCTGTCTATATTATTAAAGATGGTTCAGGGGTAGGAACGGTTTCTTATGTTACAGGCCAATGTTCTACAACAGGAACATTGAATACTTTGCAAGCTAAAGAAGGCTATTCGCTTCAATACCTTTACTATATACTGAAGGTATTCAACTTCGAACCGTATAAAACAGGGATGGCGATACCTCACATCTATTTCAAAGACTATGGCAAAGCCAAAATCTTTTGTCCATCATATACAAAACAACTCCAGTATGCGAGATTATTATCGGCAATAGATGGCAAAGTATCAACAGAGCAGAATAGTTTAGCAAGCCTTAGTTTACAGAAGCAATACCTGCTTCGTCAGATGTTCATATAAACATCTGGCGGAGCAGATACTGTTTTTGTTTTTCAAATAGAAGTCTTTGCTTTATAGCAGTTTCCATTCGTAATGATAAGATAGAAAAAGTATGTGCTATTGTTCTGACTATTTGTGTCGTTGGCAAAATAAATTCTTGATTTTGCGTTTCTGCAATATAATGCCTTTTATGCTCACTTGTTGACAAATCAAGATATTTCAAAAACTCAAACGTATAACGTAAGAGTTCTTTATTCTCAGCAGATAGAATTTTGATGGCAGACGATTTGACCTTAAAAGGGAAATCAACATATTTGCTATCAAGAGTGAAATCATCGAATATGATGCAATCACCCTTGTCATATATTCCTTCTGTTTCTGATGTGTAACCCAAAATAAAGGCTTTGTTTGCAGTTAGCACTGGAGTTCCTTTATCTATATATTCCGTATCTTCAACAATATATGATTGTGGCTGCTCATAATCAAGAACATCGCCAATCATCGCATTAAAACCTACATTTTTCCTAAGTTTCCAAAAAATCTCATTTCTAAGTCCCTTGATTAAGGCTTAATTTTCTCTATATTACTTGCACAACCAGTTCAAAGTTAGTATTTAAACTGATTATTATACTCTTTTTGTTGGCAAGTGTTTTAAAATCAATACTTTTATCCAATACTTTTTTCAAATCACGTGCAACAGCAGAGCCTTTTTTTCTTGGTACTATACCATCAACTATTTCTAAACGGAAAGTATATCCTGATTTTTTTCTATTTCCAACGGATTCAAATAAAGAGCGGTTAAGCTTCATTGTTTTACTTATAGAATTTATAGCATACAAAATTTCCGATAAATATTCTTGCCATATTTGAACATATAACTCTTTTCCTAAATTTCTTTGATTCATAATTTCACCCATATTGTCATAAAAATGTACCGGTTTTTGGTTTCTTAGTTTAGAAAGATGTTTTCTAAATTCTGAATTAATAACATTGTGATTCTTATCTAAATTTAATGGTGGATTTAATGCTTGAATCAAAAGAGATTCAATGCGGTCAAATTCTTTATTGGGATAATAAAACAGTAATAGATTTGTTTTAATCCAATCTGAGAGCTCGCTTTCATCGGTAACATTAAATTTAGTTTTCCCGTTGTTATTATAATGTGAATCTCGTGGTATTAAATTGTATCCAAACAAGCAACCAAGGCTTTTCCTCAGAGTTGAGCTTCCAGCATTTCCATTGAAGTGTTTCTCTACATCTCTATCTCTAAGGCTAGTACTGGCTAAACCGACATAAATAACTTCATAATCTCTAAACTTAGTATAGATTACAGGAATACCAATATCTGGAAGTTTACTATTTTTTCGTAATGCGAAAATGTAATTTCCTGATAGAGTAGGTACTGTATTTACATCATCCTTTAAAGGATCAAAAATCCGAAATTCATTCGTTAGCATCGCTTTCTTTTTTCTGCTAAAATACAAAAATGATTTCTTAGGAAAACAATACCTTAATTCTGCGATTAGTAAACAGGTATTTGCTCAAAAGCCTAATGGATGGAATAGATTAGACACTTTGTTCTCAAAAGGCAAGGCTGGTGGTACTCCGACTTCCACAAATAAAGAATACTATAATGGAGAAATACCATTCTTGAGTATTAACGATATAACAAAACAAGGTAAGTATGTCCGATACACAGAAAATCATCTGAGCCAAAGTGGATTAGAAAACTCTTCGGCATGGATGGTTCCAAAGTATAGTTTAATAATGTCAATGTACGCATCGGTTGGCTTGGTAACTATAAATGAAATACCCATTACTACAAGTCAGGCAATGTTTGCGATGCAGCTCAAAGACAAAGATTTATTAGATTATCTGTACTACTACTTGTCATATTTTAAGTATCGCTACATCCATAAGTATCTTGAAACTGGTACACAAAGCAATATCAACGCTGATATTGTTCGTGGAATAATGATTCCAACTTATGGACATAGTCGCAATATGGAAATTGCGTCAACACTGCAAGGCTTTGATGCTAAAATCGACAATGAGTTATCAGTACTTGAACTGTTCAATAGACAAAAGAACTATCTTTTGTCCCAGATGTTTATATGAACATTTGGGCAAGGAAATATTGCTTCTGCATGGTTAGTAAGATTAGTCTTCGCAGCTCATTAATGACGCACTCATCGTATAAATGTAGTATTTTTGCGACTAAACGAATGTTATTGACATTTGAGGAGTATGGTAATACAAAGCTTTCTACATCCCCTTTGCCAATATTCATTTGGGCAGCACCTTGACCACAAGCTATCATATTATTCTCGAATCTTTGAGAAGATAAAATTTGATATAGGAACTCTTGATCTACATTTTTTGCAAGTTGCAACAACCCAACTCGTTGGTTGAGTAAATAGTTCCCAGTCTTACAAAGAGAAACGCGCCCAACATTACCCGTAAGAGATATTAAAATATCTCCTTCTTTTAATACTTGGTGGTCTTGTATATCGTTCGGCAACTTGATTATGCAATTACAATCCTTATCGTTTATATATCGCTCGCCAGACACATTTGAGATTGTAAGGATTTTCCATTTGCCCAGTGCATTATACATGCCACTCTGGAATGCGTAACCATTTTTCAATGTCGCAATATCCGACAAGCATATGGTAGTTTCTAACAAATCTTTTCGTGCGAACAAATGTTTACTAATCGCAGACTTTAGTTTTTTCAAGTCCTCAATGATTTTGTTTTGGGTAGCGATACGCTCGTCTATCAACGACAATAGCCCTGCAATCTTTTGTTGCTCAACATCAGATGGAATAGATACTTGAATTTTACGAACTTCATTTGCAGAAATTTCTAAAAAGGTTGATCCACAAGACTTCCTGATTAAATCGTTCTTTTTCGTTTGTATCAGATAGTAAAGAAAATCTACATTGCATTTTTTAGATACAAGAGATTGAAAACCTTGGTTTGTAGCACATTCTCTGAGGGATAATGAGCATTCTCCAATTGTGGCACGGGAACTTAAAAGTATCGTATTGGGAGGCAAACGTTTTGCACTGGAATTGTTTAACCCGTCTTCTGTTATAGTACGCAAACTTGAATCAACATATTTAGTTTTACCTATTTCAGAAGGCGTAAACCATTGTATTTCTCCGTCCCAATATGATTTTACAGTAGTATCAGGTGTTCCACCACCAATAACAACCGCTAAATCATTTATTGGTTTTGTCTCCCACTCCTCCGTAAACTCCGGAAATCTCAAATGGGGAACATTGAAGAAAATCGAATCGTAAAAACTCCGCAATTCCTATCTTACTGCTATATAATTTAAAATCCGTTAGTATGATAGCAGAAAACAAATTTTCGAAGATTGTCGCTCTATGGAAAGAGGACAAGAAGCAGTATGTAAAGCGTTCGACTTTTGCGGCCTACACACTATTGATTGAAAATCACATCTTGCCTTCATTCGGCGAAATGGCACTCGTTGAGGAACAGGACGTGCAGACTTTCGTATTTCGGAAGCTCAACGAAGGCTTGAGCCATAAAACGATCAAGGATATTCTGATCGTTCTGAAAATGATATTGCGTTTCGGCGTCAAAAATCAAATGACCGAATATCGTCAAATAGATATAAAATTTCCGACTGAACGAGATAAGCATTCAATAGACATATTGAGCCGTTCGCACCAGAAACAAATCATGGAGTATATTCGGTTACATTTTACCTTCAAGAATTTAGGTATTTACATTTGTTTAAGTGCCGGTATGCGCATCGGGGAGATTTGTGCGTTGACATGGGACGATTTAGATGTCGAGAATGGGATTATCCATGTTCGAAAAACGATTCAGCGCATCTATGTTATCGAGGAGCACCGAAAATATACTGAAGTGATTCTCGATACCCCGAAAACAAAAAATTCCATCCGCGAGATTCCAATGACAAAAAATCTATTGAAGATGATTCGTCCCATTAAAAAGATCGTGAACGGAAATTTCTATGTCCTGACGAATGAACCGAAGCCTACAGAACCTCGCACCTATCGAAACTACTACAAACAATTCATGCAGTCGCTCGGCTTGCCTTTGATGAAATTTCACGGCCTTCGTCACAGTTTCGCTACGCGCTGCATCGAAAGCAAATGCGACTATAAAACTGTGAGCGTTTTGTTAGGACATTCCAATATCAGCACGACGCTCAATCTATATGTTCATCCCAATCTGGAGCAGAAGAAACGGTGTATGGAGCAAATGTCAAGATTGTTACGATAACCGCATCATTGAATAGAGTAATAGGACTTGAAAGTCCTATTACTCTATTCAAATCATTTTAATTATTCTTATTTATCAGATTCACCACCACCTTCGTCATCACGTCCTTCTCCTCGGTGCGGCTCTCGGCGATCATTAGCGTCAGGGCCACCAACGTGTTGTTGTCCAAGAGGCGCGAGCCGTCGGGGCGGTAGAGGATGCGGTTGTTCTCCAAAAACCAGAGGAACAGGAACGCCGCGATGCGTTTGTTGCCGTCGCTGAACGAGTGGTTCTTGACCGTCAGGTAGAGCAGGTTGGCCGCCTTCTCCTCGACGCTTGGGTAGAGGTCGCGGCCGCCGAAGGTCTGGTAGGTCGCGGCGCGGCGCGTGA
>JABLTQ010012612.1_pt1 | contig 10628 bp, 9 predicted proteins | sample 7160101 | NCBI WGS metagenome assembly JABLTQ01 (sample SAMN14651228, study PRJNA627086) | human gut metagenome | isolation source: feces | host: Homo sapiens
AACAGGGAATCTCAGTTAAAAACTAAAGATATTCTATCATTTTGTGAAGAGATTGTAAATACGCTTTCTGCAAAAAATACAAAAAAATATAGCAGGCCTAACAAATTTTTAGTCAGCATGCAAAACTTTTATGCAGTAAAGTGTACGCAGAAAGGCTCCCGTTGCCGCACGCTGTACGACAATGGGAGCCTTTGGGAAAGTTTTGTTCGTTGGTCAGTCTCACGCTTCCATCCGCGCGCGGATGGCCTTCAAAAATGCCTCGCTCGTGACCGGCGCGGGGCGTTCGCCCTCGACGAGGCCGGCGAGGTCGCCGGTCATGATGCCGGAGCGGATCGTGTCGAGGCTGGCCTGTTCGAGCCTGTCCGCGAAGGCTTCGAGCGCCGGAAGCTTATCCAGCTGGCCGCGCTTTTTCAGCGCGCCTGTCCACGCGAAGATCGTCGCCATCGGGTTGGTCGAGGTCTGTTCGCCCTTGAGGTAGCGGTAATAATGCTTCGTGACCGTGCCGTGCGCGGCCTCAAATTCTGTCGTGCCGTCCGGCGCGACGAGCACGGAGGTCATCATGGCGAGCGAGCCGAACGCCGTGGACACCATATCGCTCATCACGTCGCCGTCATAATTCTTGCAGGCCCAGATGAAGCCGCCCTCGCTGCGGATGACGCGGGCGACCGCGTCGTCGATCAGCGTGTAGAAATACCGCAGGCCAAGCGCCTCGAACTGCGTCCTATAGCTCTTCTCGTATTCTTCTTCAAAAATGCGCTTGAACGCGCCGTCATAGACCTTGGCAATGGTATCCTTGGTGGAGAACCAGAGATCCTGCTTCGTATCAATGGCATACTGGAAGCAGGCCCGCGCGAACGAGCGGATGCTGCTTTCCTTATTGTGTTCGCCCTGGAAGATGGCGGGGCCGTCGGTTTTCTGGACGAGAACGGTCTGCTCCCTGCCGGATGCGCCCTTGAAGGTCATGGTGCATTCGCCGGGCTCGTCCGTCTCAAGGCTTACAGACTTATACACGTCGCCGTAGGCATGGCGGGCGATCGTGATCGGCTTTTTCCATGTGCGCACGACCGGCTTGATCGTGTCCAGCAGAATGGGCGCGCGGAAGACCGTGCCGTCCAGAATGGAACGGATGGTGCCGTTCGGGCTTTTCCACATCTCGGTCAGCTGCGGATATTCGGCCATCCGCTGCGCGTTCGGCGTGATCGTCGCGCATTTGACGGCCACGCCGTATTTTCTGGTCGCCAGCGCCGCGTCGACCGTGACCTGATCGCGCGTCTCGTTGCGGTGCAGCAGGCCGAGATCGTAATACTCGGTCTTGAGGTCGACAAACGGGCAGATCAGCTCGTCCTTGATCATCCGCCAGAGCACCCGCGTCATTTCGTCGCCGTCCATCTCGACGAGCGGCGTTTTCATCTGAATTTTTTCCATATCGATCCCTTCTCTCTTATCCGCGCTTGGCGTAGTAATTCATCAGGCAGCCGTCGAGCAGAATGTCCCGCTCGTCCGGCGTCAGGCCCTTTACGTGCAGCAGAAGCTCTGCTTTTTCGCCGGTCTGCCGCAGAACCTCCGCGGGGAAATCCTCACAGCCTTTCTCCAGCCGCTTCCGCACGTCCGGCACGAAGACCAGATCGCCCGGCGCATAGTCGAATGGCGTGCCTGCGTCCAGCGTGAACGGCAGCATACCCCAGTTGATGCAGTTGCTGCGGTAGCGCTTGGTGGCGAATTCATAGCAGATATTCGCAAGTCCGCCCAGAACCTTCTGGCAGGACGCAGCCTGCTCCCGCGCGGAGCCGTCGCCGGGCTTGTTGGCGAACACGCAGGAGCCGAACTGCGTCGTGTTCAGAAGCGCCTCCGCGTCGCCCACGCGCGAGAGCGCGGCGCGCAGCGCCTCCGGCTCGGAACCGGCCCGCCGCTCCGCTTCCAGCGCGGCGATCTTCTTCGCGCGCGGCACATAGTCCGGCACGCGGCGCGAAAGCGTGAATTCCGCCAGCCGCAGGGGGTTCGAGCGGTAGGACGATGTTTCGCCGGACGGGATCAGCTCGTCCGTCGTGGTCACGGGGTCATGAATGACGGCGGCAAGCTCAAGCAGAAGATTTTCACCCAGCTCATACGTTTTCGGCCAGTCCGTGATGTTCGGGCCCATGATGAGCGCTGTTTCCGGCTGCGGATGGCCAAAGCCGTTGTAAACACGGCGGGCATAAACCGTCTTGTCAAACTGGTACGGATGGCGTTCCGGGGTATAATCCAACTCATCCGCCGGGGTGATGCGGCCGCCGTTTCTGGCTGTTGCCGCAATGGAACGCGCGTCCATGAGGCACACGCCCGCAAACTGCCCTTCGCCGGGCTTTGAGCCCTCGCGGTTCGGGAAATTGCGCGTCGTATGGCGCAGAGACAGGCCGTTGTTGGACGGAACATCTCCCGCACCGAAGCACGGGCCGCAGAAGCTGGGCTTGATGATCGCACCGGTTTCCAGCAGCGACTCCGTCACGCCCAAGCGCGTCAGGGCGAGGCTGACCGGGACGGATGTGGGATAGACGCTCATGGAGAAATACCCGCTTCCGACCGAGCCGCCGCGCAGGATCTGCGCAGCCTCGTCAATATTATCAAACATACCGCCCGCGCAGCCCGCGATGATGCCCTGATCGGCCCAGACACCGCCGTCGTGAAGCTTGTCCAGCAGATGCACGTTGGCCTTCGGCCAGCGCCTTTTTGCCTCGGCCTCCACACCGGCCAGCAGTTCCTGCGCGTTCGCAAGGAAGTCACGGATGGTGTACGCGTTCGACGGGTGGAACGGCAGCGCGATCATCGGCTCAAGCTGGCTGAGATCCAGCTCGATCATGCGGTCATAATACGCGCCATCCCCCGGCGACAGCTTTTTATACGCTTCGGGGCGGCCGTGAACTTCAAAAAACCGTTTCGTCTCCTCGTCCGTCTCCCAGATGGAGGACAGGCAGGTCGTCTCGGTCGTCATGACGTCGATGCCGTTGCGGAAATCAATGGGCAGCTTCGCAATGCCGGGGCCTGCGAATTCCAGCACGCGGTTCTTGACGAAGCTGCTTGCGAATGTCGCCTTGACCAGTGCGATTGCCGCGTCGTGCGGGCCGACGCCCCGGCGGGGCGTTCCCGTCACATAGACCAGCACGACCTCGGGAAGCGGCGCGTCCCACGTGTGCCTCAAAAGCTGCTTGGCAAGCTCCGGCCCGCCCTCGCCGACGGCCATCGTGCCGAGCGCGCCGTAGCGCGTGTGCGAGTCAGAGCCTAAAATCATTGACCCGCAGGCAGCCATCTGCTCGCGCGCGTAGGAATGAATGACGCTCTGGTTGGCGGGAACGTAAATGCCGCCGTATTTCTTTGCCGCGGACAGGCCGAAGACGTGGTCGTCCTCGTTGATCGTGCCGCCGACGGCGCAGAGGCTGTTGTGGCAGTTCGTCAGCGCGTAGGGGAGTGGGAACTCCTTCATGCCGGAGGCCCGCGCCTGCTGGATGATGCCGACATAGGTGATATCGTGTGAAAGCATGGCGTCGAACCGGATGCGGAGCTGCTGCTCATCGCCGGACTGGTTGTGCGCCTGCAAAATGCGGTAGGCCATGGTGCGTCTGCGGCCCTCGTCCGGGGTGAAGGGCGCCGTCGGCTGCGGCACGCCGCCGCAGAGGAATACGCCGTGATCGGTCAGTTTCATAGTATGTTCTCCCTTCTGTACAGGGTCTTTTTTCTTGGGATATACTTTATCACAGAAATGCGTTTTTGAAAAGTGCTTCTGAAAAAATTCACAAATCCTGCAAATCCAGCAGAAAACTACCTGATATGCAGGATATTTTGCAAGTATGCACGATTCTTCCGTCATTTTGTGCGAACCGTTCTTGCATTTTCTGCTTCCGTCCGGTATGATGGACAAAACAGACGGGAGGGACAGGCGGATGGCGCAGTATTATATGCTTTACAAGCCGCGCGGACTGCTCACCGCGAAGCGCGACGCGCGGCGGGAGACGGTCATGTCCTGCTTTCCGGAGGCGCTGCGCGAGATGCTGCACCCGGTCGGGCGGCTGGACAGGGATACGGAGGGGCTGCTGCTGTTTACGGACGACGGGATGCTCGACGTGCGCCTGCTCCGGCCCGAGCAGCACGTGGAAAAGGAATACGAGTACCGCGCATTCGGGTTACTTGACGAGACAGCCATGCGGCAGCTGGAGACGGGTGTTTTGCTCCTGGAAGGGCAGCCGCCCTCGCTGCCTGCCCGCGCGCAGCTGCTTGCGCACACGAGCATCGGGGAAAGCGCGCCGTATCTGCCCGAGCGCTTCCGCGAGAAATACCTGAAAAACCCGGCCCGGCCTGTCACGACTGGTAAGCTCTGGATCACAGAGGGCCGCAAGCATCAGGTCAAGCTGATGATCAAAGCCGTGGGCGGGCATGTGTTTTACTTAAAGCGCCTTGCCATCGGCCCCGTCCGGCTGGACGAAGCGCTCCGCCCGGGCGAATACCGCCCGTTGACGGCGGAAGAGCTTGCCGCGCTTATGCCACCGGCGACCAGCGGCGGCGGTACTGCTGAGGCGTAGCGCCTTCGCGGGAACGGAAGACGCTGATAAAATAGCTGGTGTTCTCCATGCCGACGCGGTAGGCGACTTCGGATACCGGCAGGTCGGTCGCGCGCAGCAGCTCCTTGGCGCGGGTCAAGCGCAGGCGGGTCAGATACTCGCCGGGCGACTGGCCGAAATACCGCTGGAAGCTCCGCTGCAGGTGGTATTTGCTGATGTTATAGCGCGCTGAGAGCGTATCGAGCGTGATTTTCTGCGCGTACTGCTCGTGCAGATACTGCCGCACTTTCTGCAAAACTGCGGGCACCGGCTGCGGGCGCTGCTGCGCCGCGCCGTGGATCAGACCGCAGAGGATCGTCGTCATGAGCGCCGACGCGTCCAGATCGCGGCCCAGCCCGCCGCCGTCCTCTCCGGCCAGGGCCAGAAGCGCGCTCATCTGCGCGGACACCGGACTGTCGACCGGCAGCGACGCGGCTGCCCGCCCCTGCGTCTGCGACAAAAACGCCTGATAGTACGCATCCGCCGTTGCGCCGTAAAAATGGAACCAGAGGACGTCCCACTGTCCCGTGTCCGGCGCGGTATAATAGTGCTGCGGCGCACGGCAGTCGATCCAGAAAAAGCTCCCGGCGGGAAGCCGGTAGGTTTCGCCGCCATATTCCAATATTCCGGCCCCGGAAAGCGTCAGCTTGACAAGATACGAATCCAGCTCCTTTCGGACGGTATAGTAATTTGCACCAGAAATGAAATGCCCGGCCTCCTGCAAATACAGCAGCTTGCCGCGGGCAAACGCGCCCGCCGAGACGATCTTCCATTCGGACTCCGGCGTCATATCGAGATTGTAGTGCAGCACTTCCATTCGGCAGTCCTCCGCAAAACAGCAAGATATTGATATTTCAAAGCAAGCCTATGATACCACACACAGGCTTGCTTTTCTATAATGAAATGTAGAAACCCATAAAAAACAGGGAGGAAACGAACATGGAACGCTACGCGTGGAAAGCGACGGTTCTTCCGGGAAAGCTGGAAGAATACATCCGCCGCCACAACGAGATCTGGCCGGAGATGAAGGACGTGCTGCATCAGGCCGGGATCCGCAACTATACGATCTGGAATGTCGGCAATGAGCTGTTCGGCTATTATGAGTGCGACAGCGTCGCCGAGGCTGCCCGCGTGCAGGCCGAAAGCCCGGTCGTGGACCGCTGGAACGAGTACATGAAGGACGTTATGCTGATGGAAATGGACCCGGAAACCGGTGCGCAGCCGCTCATGAAACAGGTCTTCTTTTTTAATTGAGGGAGGAACAACTATGAACGCTTATACACTTGCAAAGGAACGCTACGCCGCGCTCGGCGTCGATACCGAAGCCGTGCTGGAAACACTGAAAAACGTGACCGTCTCCGTCCACTGCTGGCAGGGCGACGACGTCGTCGGCTTTGACGCGAAGGAGGCCCTCTCCGGCGGCATCCAGACCACCGGCAACTATCCCGGCAAGGCCACCACGCCCGAACAGCTCATGGCGGACTTCGATGAAGTCCTGCGCCTGACGCCGGGCAAAAAGAAGCTCAATCTGCACGCAAGCTACGCCATTTTCGAAGCCGGTGAGGTTGCTGACCGCGACGCCATTCAGCCGAAGCATTTTTCCCGCTGGGTCGCCTATGCCAAAGAGCGCGGCCTTGGCATCGACTTTAACCCGACATTCTTCTCCCACTCCATGGTCAAGGACGGTCTGACTCTCTCGTCCCCGGACGAGACGGTCCGCCATTTCTGGGTCGAGCACGGCAAGCGCTGCATGGCCATTGCGGAGTATTTCGCCGAGGAGACCGGCAAGCCCTGCGTGATCAACTTCTGGATCCCCGACGGCTATAAGGATTATCCGGCAGACCGCCTCTCTCCGCGCCGCCGCTACGCGCAGTCGATGGACGAAATTCTGTCCGTTCCCTATGACAAGACGAAGGTCTTCCCGTGCATCGAGTCCAAGGTCTTCGGCATTGGTCTGGAAGCCTACACCGTCGGCTCGGCGGAGTTCTGCACGAACTATGTGAATACCCGCCGCATTACCCCGCTGATGGACAACGGCCACTATCACCCGACCGAGCTTGTCTCGGACAAGATCAGCTCCATGCTGCTGTTCAACGACCGGCTGGCGCTGCACATCACCCGCCCCATGCGCTGGGACAGCGACCATGTGGTGCTCTTTGACGACGAGACGCGCGAAATGATGAAGGAGATCGTCCGCGCGGACGCGCTGGGCCGCGTCTTCCTCGCGACGGACTATTTTGATGCCTCCATCAACCGCATTTCCGCGTGGGTCACGGGCCTGCATTCCGTGCAGAAGGCCCTTCTGTACGCCCTGCTGGAGCCGAAGACACTGAAAGCGCTTCAGGATGCGAACAACTTCACCGAGCTGATGGTGCGGCAGGAGGAGCTCAAGACCATGCCGTTCGGCGCGGTCTGGGAGGAATATCTGCGCCGCGAGAATATCCCGCAGGATTACTTTGCTGAGATCAAGCGCTACGAAGCCGACGTGCTGAGCAAGCGGTAAGGGGTGAATGGGAATGTTTTTTGAAGAACACGCAAAGCTGCTTTCCGACTTTGCCCGCGTCTCACAGGCGGCGGGCGCACGCGCCGACTATGTGCAGGGCGGCGGAGGCAACACCTCCGTCAAGCTGCCCGGCGGGCTGATGGCGATCAAAGCCTCCGGCTTCTGCCTGTCTGACATCCGCTCTGATAAGGCCTATGCCGTTCTGGACGGGGCTGATCTGCGCAATTTCTATCTCACGACTGAGCCGTCCGCGCTTGCGGACGTGGAAAAAGAGGGCTCCGCCCGTGCCAAGGCCGATATCCGGCATATTGACGGCCTTGCCGACCTGCGGCCGTCCGTCGAAGCGGGCTTTCACTCCATCCTGAAAACCTTCGTGGTGCACACGCACAGCGTCTATGCCAACCTTGCGGCCTGCTCCACAGCCTGCCGTCCAATCGCGGCGCAGGCGTTCGCCGGAGCAAATTACACCTGGGGCTGGGTGCCCTACACCGATCCCGGTGCGAATCTGACCTTCGCCATCCGCGATGAGCTGCGCCGCGTGGAAGCCGAAACCGGCAAGGCTCCGTCCGTCATCCTCATGCAGAACCACGGCATCATCGTCCATGACGACGACCCGGATACCGCGCTTGCGATTCACACTGACGCAAACGAGCGGCTGGCACGGATGTTCGGCCTGTCCGGTACAAGCTTCCCGAAGATCGCCGTGCGCGAAATGGCCGCAGGCATTTACGCCGCCGACGTACCGTATCTGGCAGAACAGTTCCGGACCGGCGGCTACACGCAGGAATTTCTCATGACGCAGCCGCTGTATCCCGACCAGATGGTCTTCCTGACGGATACGTTCTATCTGGATCAGAAAACGCTCGGAGCCGGACAGGCTGTCGCCAGCAGCAAAACGGGCGAGCTGCTCATGCAGATGGACGCGAAAAAGGCCCTGACGCTGACCGAAACACTCACGGCAGTCTTCTTCGTCATGGAGCACATCCGCAAGGCGGGTTACGAGCTGTCCACCATGGGCGAAGCCGCGAAGAAGTTCATTGCCAACTGGGAAAGCGAAAAATACCGCAAGTCTCTCGCCGGCAAAAAAGCCTGAACCGACAAAAAAGTCGCCTCCCCTTGCGTAAGGGGAGGCGATATGCGTCCGTCGCTGTTCGTTTGCGGTGTAAAGCTTCAGAGGCTGCGGGCCGGTAGGGGAGACGTCGGGCGCTGTCGCGCCGGTGCGTCAGTCTATTCCCATGAAAGCCCTTCAGCACGGCATTTTTCAAGTGCCTCATCCTGTCCCTGCCGGGCAGCAGCGATATACCAGCGTTTTGCCTGCTCTGCATCGCGCGCGGTGCCGATCCCCGCTTCGTAGAACGTTCCAAGATTATACTGCGCGTCCCAGTCGCCATGCTCTGCGGCGCGCTTTGTCCAATAGAACGCGTTCGCGTCGTCCTGCGGAACGCCCTGCCCCTTCAGATAGAACCAGCCGACCTGACACTCGGCCAGCGGATAGCCCTGTTCGGCCAATTCCAGATGCCCCTTGAAGCAGGCTTCATATTCTCCGGCTTCCCAGTATCGGTCGATCAGCTCACAGCAGCGGTCGTATTCCGGGCAGGGCTTATAATAATTGATTTCCATCGTTTTATTTCTCCCACCTGTCGATGAGCGCCTGGATCTGCGCGGTAAAGCGGGTCAGATCGCGGTTCGGGCGCTCCCTGCAGCTCTGCGCCACAAGAAGCAGGCGCTGCGCCGCTGCGATGAGCGCGTCGAAGACGCCCTTCTTCCGTGCCGCGCCGCGCTTGGCAATCGGGCGGCCGGCCGGGAACGCGAGGAATTTGCCGGAAAGCAGGTCAAATTCCGCGCCTGAGAACGGCGCGACAGCGACATACCCCTTTTCCTGCAAAAGCGCCTGAAACGCTTCGCAGGCCTCGGTATCGCCGTGGTTGACGAAAATCGTCTCCGGCTTTTTTGCAAATGCCTCGACCCAATTGAAAAGGCCCTTCTGGTCTGCGTGACCGCTTGTGCCGTGCAGGACGGCGATCTCGGCGTTTACGGCGATATCTTCGCCGAACAGCCGAACCTCCTTCACGCCGTCCAGCAATGCCCGTCCCAGCGTGCCCTTGGACTGATAGCCCGCGATAAGAATGATGTTCTCCGCTATCCAGAGGTTGTGCTTCAGGTGGTGCCGGATGCGGCCCGCGTCGCACATACCGCTGGCAGACAGGATGACCTTGGGGCGCGGATCGCTGTTGATCGCCTTTGAGTCCTCTGCCGTGATCGCAAACTGCAGTCCGGGGCACCAGATGGGGTTCTGCCCGCTTCTCAGGACGGCCTGCGTCTCCGGGTCAAAGCAGTCGGTATCGCACTGTAAAAAGACGCTGGTGGCCTCCTCGGCCAGCGGGCTGTCAAGGTAGACCGGGAAACCGTCGTGTCCATGCACAAGCTTTTTCTGTTTGATCTCGCGCAGCAGGTACAGAAGCTCCTGGGTCCGGCCCACGGCGAAGGCCGGGATAATGACGCTGCCGCCGCGGTCGAACGCCCGCTGCAGAACCTCTGTCAGCTCCGCGCGCACGTCCTTGGGCTTGTCGTGCAGGCGGTTGCCGTAGGTCGACTCGACAACGAGATAGTCCGTCTCGGCGACGGGCAGGGGATCGTTCAGAATCGGCTGGTCAATGTTGCCGACGTCGCCGGAGAACACAATTTTTTTCTCGGTGCCGTCCTCCCGCAGCCAGAACTCAATGCAGGCCGAGCCCAGCAGATGGCCGATATCGGAAAAGCGCACGCGCAGGCCGTCGGCAATCGTCACGCATTCGCCATACCGGCAGGGACGGAAGCACGCCGCCGCGCCCTTCGCATCGTCAACGGTGTACAGCGGTTCGACCGGCGGCTCGCCCGCACGCTCAGCCTTGCGCGTTTTCCACGCGGCCTCGGATTCCTGAATGTTCGCCGAGTCGCGCAGCATAACGTCGGCCAGACTGCACGTGGCAGGTGTAGCGTAGATTTTTCCCCGGAAGCCGTCCTTATAGAGCTGCGGCAGAAGCCCCGCGTGGTCGATATGCGCATGGGTCAGAAAGACGGCGCTGACGTCCTTCGCCGCGACGGGCAGCGGGATATTCTCGTAAATGTCCACGCCCTGCTCCATGCCCCGGTCGATCAGGTAGTTCTCTCCTGCCAGCTCCAGCAGCGTACAGCTCCCCGTGACCTCATGGGCCGCGCCGACGAATGTGATCTTCATAGGCAGATCCCTCCTTTTTATATTCAGTATAGCATAAATCACCGGTTCTGCAATCGCCCGCCGGCACGCGAAAATAATTTTTGCCTTTCCGAAAAAAGTTCTTGACTTTTTGACACACTTCAGCTATAATCAGCCTTGCTGTTTGAGTTGCTGGTATAGCTCAGCCGGTAGAGCAGCTGATTTGTAATCAGCAGGTCGGGGGTTCGAGTCCGTCTACCAGCTCCAATCCTTTCAGCAAACAGCGAACTGAATATGGGGGAATTCCCGAGTGGCCAAAGGGGGCAGACTGTAAATCTGTTGTCAGTGACTTCGGTGGTTCGAATCCACCTTCCCCCACCAA
>JABLTQ010101866.1_pt1 | contig 10624 bp, 8 predicted proteins | sample 7160101 | NCBI WGS metagenome assembly JABLTQ01 (sample SAMN14651228, study PRJNA627086) | human gut metagenome | isolation source: feces | host: Homo sapiens
ATATCGGGGCACAGGGCCTTGAGGGTCAGCTCAAAACGCACCTGATCGTTGCCCTTGCCGGTGCAGCCGTGGCAGATGGCATCTGCGCCTTCCTTAATGGCGATATCGGCCAGAGCCTTTGCAATGCAGGGGCGTGCAAAGCTGGTGCCCAGCAGGTAGTCCTCGTACTTTGCACCAAACTTCAGGGTGGGGAAGATGTAGTTCTCCACAAAGTCCTTCTTCAGATCCAGGACGTACAGCTTGGAAGCGCCGGTAGCCTTGGCCTTTTCCTCCAGGCCGTCCAGCTCGGTGCCCTGGCCCACGTCACCGGAAACGGCGACGACTTCGCAGTTGTTGTAGTTTTCCTTCAGCCAGGGAATGATGATGGAGGTATCCAGACCACCGGAGTAGGCCAGCACGACTTTTTTAATGTTTTCCTTTTTCATAATAAACGCGCTCCTTTTAATAAAAATACACTTTTGTACCCTGATGCGCACTTTCCCTTCGCATCCTCTGTCTTTGATTCGCGGTTGATGCTTTTATTATACACAGCGCGGCTTTTCCGTCAATGCTGAAAACTGCCAAACATGCCGCGCGTTTGCAGCAGGATTTGTTACACTTTGTATGTTTATGCAGCATTATTTGTTTATATTCAAATTTTATGCAGTTAAAATGTATATATGAAATGCAAAAAAGCGCCCCGAAGGACGCTTTCTTTATGCCTGGTATCTTCCCAGGATCTCCTCCACCTGTTCCTGTGTCAGCGGGTGAGTGGGTTCCGGCTTTTCATTGCCCCTGCGCAGGGGCAGCCACCAGGTGGACAGGCCCAGCCAGCCGAACTTATAGGCGGTGTGGGGCTCACGGCCCACGCAGGTGAAGCCCAGGCGGGCATGGATACGCTCACTGGCAGGGTTTGGGTCTGCCACAAGGGCGTAGACGTTCCAGTAACCCATCCCGTCCAGAATATCCAGCAGGGCGCGGTAGAGGGTATCCCCCACACCAAAGCCCCGGGCATCGGGGGCACAGTAGATGGTGCTCTCCACAGCCCAGTCGTAGGCCTCCCGGGGGTGGTAGCGGTGGGCGCAGGCGTAGCCCAGCAGCTTACCGTCCCCATCCCGGGCCAGCAGCAGAGGGATCAGCGCACGGGTGCTGTCCACCCAGTCCTCATACTCCGGCAGGGAAGAGGGCGTTACCTGAAAGGTGGCGGTATGGTGCAGGACATACCAGTTGTAGATGTCCAGAATCTCCGCCGCATCGGCCCGGGTGGCCAGCGAGAGCCGGGGCAGGTTCTTCTCAGCCCATTCGGCGCACAGGGCCTCCTTCTGCGCCTTGGTCAGCTTTTTCAGGGCTGCTTCCCGGCGCAGGGCGGCGGATTTGTCTGTGCACCGTTCCAGATACGCGAACCGCTGTGCCCCCAGCGCACGGGTGCATTTGGCCCCCTTCCCGCTCTTGTGGGCGTGCAGGCGGCTGGCCGGGTCATTTGTCCAGCCCGTGTAGAGTTGGCCGCCTGCGCAGCGCACCATATAGACATAGGCCCGCTCCGTCTTCTCCGCTTCCCCGCTCATATCACAGTCTCCCGTTGTTTTTCAGCACCTGACGGCAGGCGGCCAGCGCCGTCTCCTTGTCCTTTGCGGTGATGAGGAACCGGCTGGCGTGGCAGAAGCTGATGCCCTCGATGCCGCTCTTCTGCTCAATGACCTCCTGCGGCTGGCCCGCCCAGCTCTGGGGGAAGGGCAGCTTCGGCTTTTTGGTCTTGTGGTCGGTCACGCACTGGGCGCTCCACCCGCCGCGCTGGCTGGGGTAGATGACGAAGAGGGCATCGGTCTTGTACAGGCCATTCTTCCAGGGCAGGTAGCAGGGCAGGATCACGATGCCGTCCCGGGAGTTCTTATAGGCCTGCTGGACCTTTTCGTCGGCGCGGTTCACGGCGTTCGCGCTCTCGATCTGGTTTTCCAGGATCTGCTTTGCCACAGCCACCGCCTTAAAGAAGCAGGTGTCCTGATTCTCCTTGGAATCCCACACCGGGTTGAAGAAGCCGATGGCATCGCACAGGCTGTTCTGCTCGCCGGTGTTATCGTTCAGGTCAAGAGGCTGGATAAAGTTTTCATCGATGAGCCGGGCCTGACGCTCCCCCACCAGCCCCGGGCCCAGCACCCGCCACAGCAGGCCGAAGGCCGCATAGGGGATGCCATTGGCGCGGTACTCTCGGGGCTCCTGATGGTGATCGAACATTCCAAAACCGATATCGTACACGATGCCGTCGAAATCGTCCGGCACCACAAAGCCGCGGGTGATCCGGATGTCCGGCCGGATGATCTGCAGCAGCGCCGTTGCAAACACGTCGTCCGCATGGAACTTGCCGGCGTGGGTGAAGCCATTTGCAGGAATTTTCATAACAGCAATACCTCGTTCTCTTTCTTTGGGAACAGTATATCACATTCTGAAGCAGGGGACAAATTTTTGTGCACAACAAAGACCCGCCGGGCAGCATACGCCACACAGCGGGTCTGAAAGGAGGAAGTGCCGTTTCAGGGCACCTTATGAGAAGCATGTGTTACAGGACGATGGGTTTGTCCGGGTCGAGCTCCAGGTTTTCGCCGTTGGATTCGATCACGCGGCGGTACCACTCGTAGCTCTTTTTCTTGTAACGTTCCAGCGTACCGGAGCCGTCGCTGTTCAGGTCCACATAGATCATACCGTAGCGCTTTTTGATCTCCGCCGTGGAGCAGGAGATCAGGTCAATGCAGCCCCAGCTGGTATAGCCCATCACGTCCACGCCGTCGTGCAGCGCTTCGCTGACCTGCACCAGGTGGTCGTTCATGTAGCGGATGCGGTAATCATCCTCCACCGTAAAGCTGCCGTGGCCGTCCGGCACCAGGGTGTCGTTGGCACCCAGGCCGTTTTCGGCAATGAACAGGGGCTTGTGGTAGCGGCTGTACAGCCGGTTCAGGGTGTAGCGCAGGCCCTTGGGGTCGATCTGCCAGCCCCACTCGCTGACCTTGGAATACGGATTGCGCTTGAGGGTGGGGACCATGTTGCTGCCGGTGGGCTCGCCCAGCGAGTGGTCAGCGGCGGCGCAGTTGCTGGAATAGTAGCTAAACGAAACAAAGTCCACAGTGTGGGTCAGGGCTTCGCGGTCCTCATCGCTGATCTCCAGTTGCACGCCCTTTTCCTCAAACACGCGCTTGGCATAGTAGGGATAGGCACCCAGGGCCTGCACGTCCGAGAACAGGTACACCTCGTTGTCCAGCTCCATCACCTCGATGATGTCATCGGGGTTCGGGGTGAGCGGGTAGATGGTAACGGCCAGAATCATGCTGCCCACCTTGTACTCCGAGTCGATGCTGTGGGCCAGCTGCACAGCCTTGGCGCTGGCCACCAGCTCGTAGTGGATAGCCTGATACAGCTGCTGGTTGCTCAGCTGGGCCTTGGGGGTCAGGATGGCACCGCTGACAAAGGGCTGGTGCAAAATGGAGTTGATCTCGTTGAACGTGATCCAGTACTTCACCTTGCCCTTGTACCGCTCAAACAGGACCTGGCAGTATTTCAGGTACAGGTCGATCATGATGCGGTTGCTCCAGCCGTTGTACTTGCGGGCCAGGGCCAGGGGCGTTTCGTAGTGGGAAATGGTGATGAGCGGCTCAATGCCGTACTTGTGGCACTCGTCAATGACATCATCGTAGAACTTCAGGCCCGCCTCGTTGGGCTGTGCTTCCTCGCCGGTGGGGAAAATGCGGCTCCACGCAATGGAAAAGCGGTAGACCTTGAACCCCATGCCCGCAAAGAGCTTGATGTCCTCTTTGTAGCGGTGGTAGTAATCAATGCCTTTCAGCTTGAGGTTGTCGGGGGTCGGCTCCTCGGTGATGACCTTGAAGCCCTTGGGCAGCACATCCTGGATGGACAAGCCCTTGCCATCTTCCAGATAGGCACCCTCGCACTGATTTGCGGCCGTTGCGCCGCCCCAGAGGAAATTTCTCGGGAAATACATACAGGTTCCTCCCTAATGTTGCAGCGTCCGGGGATCAGTTCTTTTTCTCGTCACGGAACAGGACGAACGAGACGATAAAGGCCACCACAAAGGCAATGGCTGCACCGGCGCAGGCATAGTAGAAGTTGGCCATGGGGGTATCCAGGCCAATGTAGCTGGGCAGGGTCAGCAGACCGGGAGAGCCGCCGGAGTAGTTCTTGGTGTTCATCAGGCCCATAAAGAAGCCGCCCACGCCGCCGCCAGCCATGGCTGCGATCATGTTGGTGCGGATCTTCATGGTAACGCCGAACAGGACCGGCTCGGTGATGCCGCAGACGGCGGTGATACCGGTGGCGGAGGTCAGCTGCTTGAGTTCGGGGTCCTTGGTCTTGATGGAAACGGCCAGAGCAGCAGCGCCCTGTGCCACGTTGGAGGCCAGCTGGCCCGGATAGATGATGGTATCAAAGCCGATGGTCATACGGTTGTTGATGCCAATGGGGGTCAGGGCGTGGTGGGTACCTGTCATGACCAGGAACGGCAGGAACACGCCGACGATGGTGGGCACCAGCCAGGGTGCCAGGGTGCTCAGGCCATTGATCACAGCGGCCAGGGCGTTGGAGACCACATAGCCCACCGGGCCCAGCACACACAGGGTGGCAATGCCGCAGATGAACATGGTCAGCAGCGGAGCGGTAAAGAAGCGGATGGCTTTGGGGGAGATGCGGGTAGCCCAGGGCTCCACCTTGGACATCAGCAGCACGCCCAGGATGATGGGGATCACGGACGAAGAATAGGAGGCGTTATAGATGGGCAGCATGAAGATGGTGATGGCCTCGCCGCTTTCCTTGGAAGCAGCCACCAGGTTCACAAAGCTGGGGTGGATCAGGATGCCACCCAGCATCATGGCCAGGTAGGGGTTGCAGCCCAGCTTTTTCGCCGCCGAGTTGGCCAGCAGGATGGGCAGGAAATAGAACGTGGCATCGCCCATGAAGTTGATGACCTGGTAGGTGCTGGACGTATTGCTGACCAGCTTGAACGCCACCAGGATGGCCAGCACGGCCTTGATCATGCCTGCTGCGGTCAGCGGGGGCAGGATGGGGGTAAAGATGCCGGTCAGGGTGTCGATGACACGGTCGTACCACTTGCCCTTGGGGGCGGGGGCTGCGGCGGCAGGGGCGGTGCCCAGCATCCCGCTGAGCTTCTCGTACACCAGCGTGACCTCGGCACCAATGATCACCTGGTACTGGCCGTTTGCCTGGGCAACGCCCACAACACCGGCCAGGCCCTTGATGGCATCGGTATCGGCTTTGGATTCATCTTTCAGGTTAAAGCGCAGACGGGTGGCACAATGGGTGGCGTTGCTCACGTTTTCGGCACCGCCCACCAGGCTGAGGATCTGTTTTGCCAATGCGCCGTAATCTTCTTTTTTTGCCATTTGCAATTCCTCCATGATGGTTTGATCCGGGGTGATCCGGAGCCTGCTGCGCAGAAGCTCTGCGTCAGCCACACCGGGCAGCCCGCGGATCGCGTTGAGGTCGATCACACTGCGGTCCTTTACGGTAACGGACAGACAGCCGCTGCGGAAATCACACAGGCCTATGTTTTCTTTTCCGCCGGCCGGAGCAGCCAGCTGCTCCAGGAACTGTTTACGATCCATGGCAGAGGACCTCCCTCTCGGTCAATATCTTCTGAACCGCCCAACGCGCGCCATTGGGTGGATTCATGCAAAAAGGTGGGCAGGGAAGCGGGCCGGTTCAGGCCTCGTTCTTCTCCTGCAGGCGGGTGATGTGCAGCATGAGGTACACGATCTCCTCATCGTTGCACTGCCAGTTCCAGGCGGCCCGGAAATAGTCCGCGATGGCGCGGGCACATTGATACGCCTGCGGATAGTCCCGCCGCATCTGGGCCAGCATCCCGCTGATCCGCTCCTCCACCTGCCTGCCGGAGGCAAGCCGCTGGATGAGGTAGCGCAGATGCATGGAAAACCGGGAATACGAAAAGCTCTCTTTGTTGAGCGTAATAGCAAGCTGTCTCTCCACGATGCCGTCCACGTCCGAAAGGGCCTTGAGCGTCATCATCATGGAGTGCATATCGCCCGCTTCCGCCTCGGCGTTGATGAGGTGGAGGGCAATGTTCACCACCTCGCTGTCTGGCAGCTTCAGCCCGGCTTCCCGCGCCAGCAGCTCCCGTGCCTGTTTGGCCAGCTCTGTCTCCTTGGGGTACAGGTGGCGCACATCGTAAGCCAGCGGGGTCGAGATCTCGATGCCCTTGCGCAGCCGCTCCGCCGCAAAGTTCAGGTGGTCGGCCAGGGTAAAGGGCAGGTTTGGGTTCAGCGCACAGTCCAGCTCGATCTCGGCCCGCTCCGCGATCTCGGCGCAGGCCAGCACCAGCGGGCGGGGCAGATCGGCCGCCATGCCAAAATATTGGGGGTTCACGTCGTAAAACGTTCGCTCGATGCGGGAAAGATCCGTCAGCTCGTAAGGCATTTTGGGGAACCCAACCCCCCGGCCCAGCACCACCAGCTCCTTGCCGTTTCCGTCCAGTGCCAGGGCGGCATTGTTGTTGATCTGTCGGATGATTTTCATACCGTTCTACTCTCCCTGCATCGAATTTTCGGACAAAAAGAAAAACCCCGAATGCAGCAGCTCACACTACTCCCCTTGTTTTAGAAAGGGAATTCGATGCAAGTAGCGCCTCCGAGGAGTAACGTCTTGTTTTTACGCATTTATGATACCAAAGCTTCTTTTCCGTGTCTATTCGCACGATGGCCAAAAAAATGCACCGATTTTTGTGCACCGTGGAAAAACAGGGCCGCAAAAAAAACGCCGGGCAGGTGTTTTCCTGCACGGCGGCTTTGGGTTCAAATCAAATTTTCAGGCGCTCACTTTTTCCGGCTGCGCGTCTTGGTCACGGCCTTGGTCGTGGTCTTGGTCACAGCCGTGGTGGGCTTCACGGCGGGGGAGAGGTTCGGCTTTTCGGTGAGGGCGGTGGTGGTGGGCTCGCCCAGTGCCAGCACCTCGGCCAGCTCCTTCTGCACCTTGGCGTTGACAGGGTCGTTCACAGCCAGCACATCGGAGTAGAACTGCTCCATCTCTTCGCGGGTGGAGAAGGTTGCAACGTACATCTGGTTGCCCATGGCACCGGACAGAGCCTCGGGGATGCGGTCCACCATCCGCATATTCTTCTGGTACTTCTGCATGATCTGCTCATGGCTGTACACAAAGTTCTTGCCATCGCGGCGGCCCGCAAAGGGGCAGTAGTAGTGCTCGCCCACCGGCATATCCGTGCCGCCGAAGGCGATCATATCTGCCCAGATCTTGTACACGTTGGTGGAGCGAGCAAAGTTGATCATATCCGGGGTAAAGCCGCCGCAGGGGCGCATATTGACCTCCAGCGCCACGAGCTGGCCCTTTTTGCCCATGCTGGCCTGATCCTCGGTCATGCGGAAGAACTCAAAGTGGACGAATCGGCTCTTCACGCCAAAGCTCTTGACGGCGGCACGTCCGGCGGCTCGGGTATCCTCGGGCAGGTCCTTGATGATATAGTAAATGGAGTTATCGTTGTCGTTGACGATGTCCATGATGGACACCGGGCTGACGTTGCCCGCCTCAAAGATGGGGTTGCCGCTGCCGTCAATGATGGCATCGTAGCTGTTGACCTCGGCGTGGACGAACTCCTCCATGATATAGGAGAGGTCGGGGTGATAGGTGCTCTTGTAGAGCAGGAAGCGCTTCAGCTCCTCATCGCTGGACAGCTTATGGGTATCGGAGGCACCCACACCGTTGTCCGGCTTGACCACCACCGGATAGCCCACCTCGTTGATGAACTTCCTGCAGCCCTCCAGGTCGTCCACCATGTGGTAACGGGCGGTGGCGATGCCGGCCTTCTGGTAATACTCCTTCATCTTGCTCTTGTACTTGATGCGGGGCATATCCTCGGTCTGGAAGCCGGACTTGATGTTGAAGTCCGTGCGCAGGGCCGCATCCCGCTCCAGCCAGTACTCGTTGTTGGATTCCAGCCAGTCGATGCGGCCATACTTGAAGGCGAAGAACGCCACCGCCCGGTAGACCTCGTCATAATTCTCCAGACTACCGACCTTGTAGTATTCGTTCAGGCTGTCCTTCAGCTCTGGCTTCAGCTCATCATAGGGCTGGTCACCGATACCCAGCACGTTCATGCCGTCGTTTTTCAGCTCCCGGCAGAACTGCCAGTAGTTGGTGGGGAAATTGGGGGAGATAAAGATAAAGTTCTGCATAGCTTGATGATTCCTCTTTTATCCTAGAATATAAGGCATATAATACACGACCTGCTGATACCACCAATCCCAGTCGTGCTTGACATCATAGCCCCACAGGTCCACCCAGACAGGGATGCCTTTCTGCTCAAAGATCTGCTTGAGCTGCCGGGTGGTATCGGGCTGCTCCCAGGCGCCCTGACCGCAGCAGATGACCGCCTTCCTGCTGCGGTAGAGGTCCATATAGGGGTGATCGGTGGGGAAGTTGGCCATATAGTCCACGGGGGAGTTCTGGTAGACCACCTCGTCCATGTAATCGCCAAAGCCGTATTTTGCGGTGTAGATGCCGCTGAGGGCCAGACAGCCATCGAAAAGATAGGGGAACCGCAGGTAGAGGTTGACGGCATGGGTCGCGCCCAGGCTGCAGCCAAAGGCGATCACGCCGGGGAGGCTGTCCCAGCCGTTGCGCTCCTTGGCGATATACTGGATCTTGGGCACGACTTCCTCCACGATGTAGCGGATCCACTGCTCATAGCGGCGGATCCGCCAGTAGGGGTCGCCGTTGGTGTCGGACCAGGTCTCCTGATCGATGGTGTCGATGGAGATGACCATAATCTGCCCGGATTCGATCCACGGAGCCAGCGTACCGGCCATGTGGAAGTCCTCAAAGTCGAAGAAACGGCCATCCTGACAGGGGATAAAGAGCATGGGGCGGCCTGCGTGGCCGTAGACCTTGCATTCCATCTCCCGGCCCAGTGCGGGGCTGTAATCCTTGAAGTATTGTGTTTCCATGTAGTAGTACCCTCCTCTATAAAAAACCTCTCAGGCGCTCCGCGCCTCTCCTACCAGGAAAGGTGGCATCCCGAAGGGATGACGGAGAGGTTCAGTCCAGTTCATACATCAGTGTATGGAACACGAACGGCAGCTGCTTTTCCCAGCTGGCTTCGCTGTGGGTGCCGCCGGGCACCAGGCGGCTGGTCAGGTGGATGCCCCGGACCATGATCTTGCTGCACATCTCGGCAAATTCCCTGCGCATCCCCTCGTGGCTGCCCATCTCCTGGGAACCGTAGTCCATGTAGAGCACCGTGCCGGGCTCCAGCTTTGCGCGGCCCACCAGACCGCTGAGCTTTTCAGGCGACACCCAGATCGACGGCGACAGGGCTGCCGCGCGGCTGAAGGTATCGTTATACTGCAGCAGGGCGTACAGGCTCATCAGGCCGCCCATGGAGCTGCCGCCAATGAACGTGTGCTCCCGGTCCGGCAGGGTGCGGAAATTGTGGTCAATGAAGGGCTTGAACCGGTGGATGAACCAGTTCATGGTCGCCTGCCCCTTGCCGTCAAAGTGGCCATAGGTCGGGTCATCGAAACGGTAGGGCGAATACTCCACAAGGCGCTCGTTGTTGGGGCCTGCATTGCACTCCACTGCCGCCACGATGAGCGGGGTGTCAGTGTAGTCCAGATAATCCGCCACGCCCCAGCTCTTGCCGTAGGTGGCATCCGCATCAAAGAACACATTCTGGCCGTCGAACATATACAGCACCGGATACCGGCGCTCCGGGTCGGCTTCGTACATGGTGGGCAGGTAGACATACACCCGGCGCTGCTCCACGCCGTTCACCGCAGGATAGCTGACGCTCCATTTTTTGACCATATTCCAGTTCCCTCTCGTTTCTGTTTTTCTGCACATAGTCTAGCACTGTGCAGGCGGAAAAGCAATCGGGGAACAAAACCTCTCCGTCAATGCTTCGCATTGCCACCTCTCCTAGCAGGAGAGGCAAGAAAACGGTATCGTAAACTTGGCTCCCTTGACCAGGGGAGCTGCCGCCGTAGGCGGCTGAGAGGTTCTATGATACGGCAAACGCCGCCCGGCGGCATTCCCACCCGGCGGCGTTTGCAAAAATTCTGAACAGAGAGAAGCGCGGGAAGGATCAATACTTCTTCTCAACCGGAACGATCCAGCCCTTGGTATCGGGGATCTTGCCCCACTGCATCCCGGTCATGGTATCGTACAGCTTCTGGGTCACAGGGCCGATCTTGCCATCGCCAATGTAGGCGTGCTCACCCTTCCAGACCAGCTCCTTGACAGGGGAGACGACTGCGGCGGTACCAGTGCCGAAGACCTCCTCCAGCTTGCCCTCGCGGGCGGCCTGCATGATGTCCGCAATGGCCAGCTTGCCCTCGATGACATCATAGCCCCAATCCTTCAGCAGCTCGATGCAGCTGCGGCGGGTAACGCCGGGCAGAACGGTGCCGACGGTTGCAGCGGTGTAGACCTTGCCGTCGATCTTGAACATGATGTTCATGCTGCCGACTTCCTCAACGTACTTCTTCTCCACGCCGTCCAGCCACAGCACCTGTGCGTAGCCCTGCTCCTCGGCCAGCTCACCGGCCTTGATGGAAGCAGCGTAGTTGCCGCCGCACTTGGTGAAGCCGGTCAGGCCGGG
>JABLTQ010099834.1_pt1 | contig 10616 bp, 8 predicted proteins | sample 7160101 | NCBI WGS metagenome assembly JABLTQ01 (sample SAMN14651228, study PRJNA627086) | human gut metagenome | isolation source: feces | host: Homo sapiens
TACTATCTTTCACCAGGTGAATGTGTTCCAGACTATTTTCCGGCATATTCATACAAACCTAGATGGAATAGACTCGCTTGATATCATTATAATTTGAATTTGAAAAATCTCTTTCCTTTTGTGAGGAAATCATACGGCTTATATAAAAGATTGCCCGATTCAATATATCATACCCATTTGGTTCGTCCTTTTGGGCTTCTACATTGATAATAATCTGCGATAATCCATCCTTCATCCTGACATAGAATATAATGTCAAATCGTATCATTCCCTCATGAAGTTCCGGGTTTTCAGAATTAAGACTAACCACAAGAGATTCATCATTTTTAATAACAGTATTAGTAAAACCTGTTTCTATTGGAACAGTGTTAATAAATGGTTCGCCTTCAAGATAAGGAACCACATCTTCGGACTTAATGCCATTCTGTTAAAATCTCCTATTCTATACGGCATGACACCGTTTTATCTTAAGTCTGACCATGTTCCGCTCTGTAAGACCATGGTCAGGTAAATACTTATATTGTGAAACTTTTTCAAGTCTATCATAAAAGGATTTTGGATTCAAGATGGGGTAATGAGAAATTTTCTATCCGGATGTCCAGGGCTATCCTTTCGCCTGATAGTTTTCACACAGTTCAGAAAAGAAGCTGTTCTTTCAGTTTCCATTTTCTGTTCCTGGAAGTAAAGGCTGCCTCCACAGAATTCAGAAGCAGCAGCCTTTTCTGCTCCTGGGTAAGATTTAACAGAGATTCCATATATCGGAATTCCCGGGAAAGGGTTGTTCTTTCGATCGCCGGATCATCGGTATTTAAGGTTACCTTAAGTCCCATTTCGAGAAATGCTTTCAGCGGATAAGCAGACATTTCTTCCATAGCTTTTGTCTGGCGGTTGCTTGTAGGGCACATTTCCAGAAAAACCCCCTTATCCTTTACAAGCTGTATCACTTCCTTATTTCCCGCGATCCTCACACCATGACCGATCCTGACTGCCCCCATATGGACAGCTGTTTTTACATCCTCTGCATTTCCGGCCTCGCCTGCATGGATGGTAAATGGAATCTGATATTCTCTTGCTTTTGCAAAAAGCGCCTCGTAATTTTCTGTTGGAAAGAGTGCCTCGGCTCCTGCAAGATCGATAGCAACCACGCCGCCATCTTCAACAAGATATTTTTTTGCCAGCTCCAGAGTTTCCAGATTTTCTTTCTGGTTAAGATCACCGCGCATACAGCATAAGATCAGATTACCGGGGATGGGAGCTCTTTTCAGACCACGTAATGCAGCATGGATCGCTGTTTCCTGAGTCATTTCCTTCTGTGTATGGAGCTGTGGGGCAAAACGAAGTTCTGCGTAGATCACACCGTCTTCTTTCATTTCAGAAAGGATAAGATAAACAGCCTCTTCCAATGCCTCTTCTGTCTGAAGAAGGGAAAGAGGCAGGTCAAAGCATTTCAGAAAATCATTGAGATTTTCGCAGGTATCCGGCACAGAAAGGAGAGAAAGAAGCTCTTCATCTGTGGCAGCCGGAAGCGTGATCTGCTGCAATGAGGCAAGTTTTCTGGCTATCTCTGTGGTAATGCAGCCGTCCAGATGTGCGTGGAGATCGATGTAGTGATCAATTCTATTTTCTGTTTTCATAGGCGCTAAGTACCTCCCTGGTTGGATTTATTCTTATCCCTGAAATGGTTTTGCGTTTCTTATGGTATCTGTCGGAAGGAAATATTAAGGTGAATTCCGGGTTATATTTCCTGTGTGGCTTTTTTTAACCAGGATTGTTCTTCTTCATTCAGATACGGAGAAATCTTTTCGTATACAAGGGCATGATACTGATTGAGCAATTTGCGCTCTCCTGCTTCCATCTGTTCCGGATCGACACCTTCCAGATCAAATGGGACCAGAGTCAGTGGCTCAAATTTCATAAACTGGCCGTAGGATGTTTTTTCAGCTTTTTTGCAAACTACAAGATTTTCGTGACGGATGCCGAATTCATTTTCCGCATAATATCCCGGTTCATCGGAGGTGATCATCCCTTCTTCCAGAACAGGAGCCGGAAGCTCTGCAGGGCTTTTCCAGCGGAAGCTCTGCGGTCCTTCGTGTACATTGAGAAGGTATCCTACGCTATGGCCGGTTCCGTGGTTGTAATCCTCTCCCATAGCCCAGAGAGGTCCTCTAGCCAGGGCATCCAGATTCAGGCCGGTACAGCCGTAACGGAATTTTGCTGCTGCCAGGTTCAGGTGTCCACGGAGTACTGCTGTGAAATATTTTTTTTCTTTTTCAGTAACCGGGCCAAGTACAACGGTGCGGGTGATATCAGTAGTGCCCTCCAGATAATGTCCGCCTGTATCCATCAGAACCAGCCCTTTTGGCTCCAGTGGAATATTGGTTTCTTCTGTTGCACTGTAATGGACAATGGCTCCATGTGCACCGTAGGCAATGATGGGATCAAAGCTGTTTCCCTGAAAATTCTCCTGTACGGAACGGAATTCATAGAGCTTATCAGCAGCGGAAAGCTCGGTGATCTCCTTCATTCCCACATTCTTCTTCAGCCAGTGGATAAACTTCACCATTGCAACGCCATCTTTAATATGGGCAGTCTTTTCATTCTGGACTTCGGTTTCATTTTTGATGGCTTTTGGGAGAAGGGTCAGATTTTCACCGTCCAGGATCGTTACCTGCTTTGGAATACTGCTGACCAGCCGGCTGTTTACATTGCTTCTGGAAAGAAATACCTTTTTCTCTTCGGGAATCGTCTGTACATAGGTGTAAATATCATCATATGGATAAATGGCAATACCGTCTTTGGAAAGTGCTTCCTTAACAGAATCCGAAAAGGCTTTTTCATTGACAAAAAGACGGAGCTCACTGTCATCCAGCACAAGATAGGAAAGAACTACCGGGCAGCAGTGGATATCATTTCCGCGGATATTTAAAAGCCATGCAATGTCATCAAGGGAAGTGAGGATAAAGAGGTCTGCGCCTTTCTCTTTCAGTTTGCTGCGGATCTCACGGATCTTGTCTGCTCTGGATCTTCCGGCCCATTTTTCGGATAATTCCATTACCGGTTCACAGGAAAGTGCCGGACGATCATCCCAGATATTTCCGATGAGATCCTCATTTACAGAAAAATGTACCTGTTTTTTCTGAAGGATTCTTTCTAGCGTCTCTGCTTCTTCTGCGCTTACGGTACGGCCATCGAAGCCGAGACACATTCCCTCTTTCAGATTTTCTTCCAGGAATTTGTGGATCGTTGGTACGTCCGGTTCTCCCATCTTAAACAGAGTAACCGGAGTTCCCTCTAACTGCTGTGCAGCCTGGATAAAATATCTTCCGTCTGTCCAGAGTCCGGCCATGTCCTGCATGATCACGGCAGTTCCGGCAGAACCGGTAAATCCGGTGATGTATTTTCTGCATTTAAAATAATCCCCAACATACTCAGAACCATGAAAATCATCGGTCGGAACCAGATAAGCATCGATTCCCTTTTCCTTCATTTGTTTTCGAAGAGCTGTGATCCGTTCTGTAACTGTCATAATCTTATGCCTCCTCTGTATAACTGTTCTTTATCGCAAAGCCATGATCCATAGGGCCGCTTCCTTTTCCCAGATCCAGCATGGCAGCAAGGGCTCCGGAAATATAGTCCTTGGCACGGTTTACAGATTCCACCATGGAAAATCCCTTTGCAAGGTTGGAAGTGATGGCCGAGGAAAGAGTACATCCTGTTCCATGGGTATTGGGATTGTCGATCCTTTTTCCATCAAACCACTGATATGTTCCATTCACATAGAGAAGATCATTGGCATCATTGAGCTTATGTCCGCCCTTGCAGAGAACTGCACAGTGATACTGCTCGGAAACCTGTTTTGCAGCTTCGATCATATCATCGGCGCTTTTGATCTTCCGTCCGGTAAGCACCTCGGTTTCCGGGATATTGGGGGTGAGAAGATCTGCAAGAGGAAACAGTTCTTCCTTCAGAACATCCACCGCCTCCTCACTGATCAGTCTTGCACCGCTTGTGGCAACCATAACCGGGTCCACCACGATATTTTTTGCCCGATACTGTCGGAGCTTTCCTGCGATTATATGGATCAGATCACTTTCGGAAACCATTCCGATCTTTACTGCATCCGGAAAGATATCCGTAAAAATACAGTCCAGCTCCTGACCCAGGAACTCTGCGGTTGCATTCTGGATGGCTGTGACACCGGTGGTGTTCTGGGCAGTCAGCGCGGTGATGGCACTCATGGCGTATACTCCGTTTGCCATCATGGTTTTAATATCGGCCTGGATCCCGGCTCCTCCGCTGGAATCGCTGCCTGCGATGGTTAATGCTGTTTTCATCTTTGGTTTCCTCCGTTTTCTGTGAATATATAGTTCTGTAACTCTGTCAGATCCCGACAGTAGATATAAGCATCCTTTTTCAGCTGTTCCTGATCCGGTTCTCCCAATGCGTCATAAATACCGGCAGTCAGAAATCCTGCATTTCCGGCAGTCTGCAACGCGTAGAGTGAATCCTCCACAACCAGCGTCCGGGATGGCTCCGTTCCCAGTGCTTCTGCAGCTGTAAGATAGACCCTCGGAGAATGTTTGCTTTCTCCGATCTCACTGGTGGTATAGATTTTATCAAAAAAGGAAAGAAGTCCGTTTCTTTCCAGCGCCCGGCAGATATGTTCCCTGGGGCTTGAGGTTGCCACCGCAGCCGGGATTTTCTGTTCTGCAAGGCATTGAAGAAGTTCTCTGGCACCTGATTTTGCCGGGACCTCTTCAAAATAGTATTTACGGATCCGGGATTTCAGATCCATCACGATCTTTTCTTCGGAATACGCAAGAGTAAACCTGTTTTTCAGCCAGTCCGCTCCCTGCTCCATACTCATGGGAAAAAGGATTTCGTCCATTTCCGCAACCGGCTGATATCCCAGATCTGTAATATATCGTTTTCCAAGCTCCTTCCAAACAGAGAGCGAATCCAGAAGGATGCCGTCTGCATCAAATATCACGGCTTTTATAGGAAAAATCATGTTTATACTCCTGAAAATTTTTTTTGTGATACTCTGTCATTGGAACATTACGAAATAATTTCCCATGACATAAAAAACTGATATAAAAAACTGATATAAAAAACGCGGATATATCACAAAAGATATATCCGCATTTATTATAAGCCGCAGATATCCAAAATGCAACCGGGAGTTAAGGAGGCTCATCTGAAACAGCAGCTCTGTTTTTTATTCTTTACCATTAAAACAATATGTGCATACATTACAAGGATCGATCCCAATGGATTCCAGCAGATCATCCAGTCTGTGATAGCGAAGGGTGGTAAAATTCTGCATCTTACAGATATCCTGTACCATCTGCTCGTATTTCTCTGTATGTGGATCTGCATATTCATCCAGAACTTCCTGCGGACAGTTGGGGCCTTCTCTCTTCTCGATCACCTGACGGGCGATCAGCTCCATCTCAGATTTGGAACGTGAGAAGTTTAAATATTTGCAGCCGTACATGATTGGCGGGCAGGCAGGACGGACATGAACCTCTTTGGCTCCGCTGCGGTACAGAAATTCGGTTGTCTCGCGAAGCTGGGTGCCACGTACGATGGAATCGTCTATGAGAAGAAGTTTTTTATCCTTGATCAGCGCACGTACCGGGATCAGTTTCATTTTGGCAATAAGGTTACGCTGGTTCTGATTGGTCGGCATAAAAGATCTGGGCCAGGTTGGTGTATATTTAATGAATGGTCTTGCGTAAGGAATGCCGGATTCATTGGCGTATCCGATGGCATGGGCAATGCCGGAATCCGGAACACCGGCTACAATGTCCGGGTGCACGGAATCGCCGTCTCTCTTTGCAAGCATGCTTCCACAGCGGTAGCGCTTTTCCTCTACATTTACACCTTCATAAGAGGCTGTCGGATATCCGTAGTAAACCCAGAGGAAGGAACAGATCTTCATTTTCTTTCCGGGCTCAACCAGAGTTTTGACTTCGTCGGCTGTTACGAATACGATCTCTCCGGGGCCAAGTTCTTTATAATCTTCGTATCCAAGGTTGATATAGGCATGACTTTCAAAGGAAATACAGTATGACCCTTCTTTGCGGCCAATTTCCACAGGAGTTCTGCCCATCTTGTCACGGGCTGCATAAATTCCGTCTTTTGTCATAAGGAGCAGAGTCATGGAGCCGTCGATCAGTCCCTGTACGTACTGGATACCTTCCACAAAGTTGTCCTTTTCACAGATCAGTGCAGCGATCAGTTCGGTCACATTGACTGTTCCATTGGTCATCTCCTGAAAATGTACCTTGGTCGTATCATACAGCTGCTGCAGAAGTTCATCGTAATTATTAATCTTTCCCACAAAAGTGAGGGCAAAGCTGCCGATCCTGGAACTGAACAGAAGGGGCTGAGGCTCATAATCAGAAATACATCCGATTCCCATATTTCCCTTCATGGAACCCACATCTCCGTCAAATTTTGTACGGAAAGGCGTGTTCTCAATGTTGTGGATGGCACGGTCAAATCCATGTTCTCCGTAAACAGCCATACCTCCGCGGCGTGTTCCCAGATGAGAATGGTAATCCACTCCGTAAAAAAGCTCCAGTACACAGTCATCCTTCGATGCTACTCCAAAAAATCCGCTCATAATGCGCTCCTCTCTACTACTATGATGTTAACGATTTCTGTTATCGTTCCTATATCCATAATCGCTATCAGTATAGCATAAGAGAATTGAAAATAAAAACCAATTTGGCGGATAATCCTGCTTTTTCAGAATAAACTATAAAGATATTAGCCGGATTTATAGAAGTGGAAAATTTTTTCTGTATGAGACAAAAGAAACAGCTCCGCTTTTACAGAACTGTTTCTTTTGGCCATTTGGCAAATATGTGGTTTAAAAATCCGGTTTATTCCTGGGTGATTCCCTTAAACTCGTAACCGGCTTCCTTGATCACTTCTTCAACCTTTGCCTCGTCAACCTTCTCAGGTACAGAGAATACAGTTGTTCCGTTCTCGTGGGAAGAAACTACGTCTTCTGCTCCGAAAGCTGCCTGGATGGCTTTGTTTACGTGTGCCTCACAGTGTCCGCACATCATTCCTTCTACATTGACCGTTACCTTTACCATTGTTTTGTTCTCCTTTTCTTCTTTTATATTTTCATCATGACTGATGTGTAATGTTACCGGATTTTTGATCGTTTTGTCTTTGGCTGCATTGTGGATCTGAAACAGATTCAGACGCAGTGCATTTGTTACAACACAGAAGCTGGAAAGACTCATGGCCGCAGCTCCGAACATCGGATTCAAGGTCCATCCGAAAAGTGGGATCCAGACACCTGCTGCAAGGGGAATGCCGATTATATTGTAGAAAAATGCCCAGAAAAGATTCTCATGGATATTCCGAAGTGTGGCGCGGCTTAAACGTACTGCCGCTGGAACATCGCTTAACTGGCTCTTCATCAGAACGATATCTGCCGCATCAATGGCAATATCTGTTCCTGCACCGATGGCAATTCCGATATCGGCTCTTGTAAGTGCCGGCGCGTCGTTGATACCGTCACCGACCATGGCAACCTTTCCCTGCTCTTTCAGAGCGCGGATCACACTTTCTTTTCCATCCGGAAGAACTCCTGCGATCACATCGTCAACTCCTGCCTGAGCTCCGATGGCTTTTGCGGTACGCTCATTATCACCGGTAAGCATAACTACACGGATTCCCATGTTCTGAAGCTCTTTTACTGCACGGGGACTGTCTTCCTTGATCACATCCGCAACTGCGATGATTCCCAGAAGTTTACCGTTTCGTGTGAAAAGAAGGGGCGTTTTTCCCTGCTCTGCAAGCTGCTTGGCTCTCCTGTTAAGGTCTGCGGAAACCTTCGTCTGGCCACTGATAAATTTCATGCTTCCGCCTGTCAGTTTGTCACTTCCAAGTATAGCAGAAAGTCCGTTTCCCGGAAGTGCCTGGAATCCGGTTACTTCACCTGTGGCAAGTTTCTCTTCCTCGGCTTTTTTGAGAACTGCCTTTGCCAAAGGATGTTCGCTTTTTTTCTCCAGTGCACAGGCCAGCGTGAGAAGCTCTGTTTCTGTGATTCCCTCAGCCGGGAGAATATCTGTTACCTCCGGCTGACCGCTTGTAATGGTTCCGGTTTTATCCAAAGCGACGATCTGGACTTTTCCTGCTTCCTCCAGAGAAACGGCTGTTTTGAAAAGGATTCCGTTTTTGGCACCCATACCGTTGCCGACCATAATGGCAACCGGTGTTGCAAGGCCAAGTGCGCAGGGGCAGCTGATGACCAGAACGGAAATCCCCCTTGCCAGAGCATAACCGAAGGTCTGTCCTGCAAGGAGCCAGATGATCGTTGTGATCACTGCGATTGTGATCACTGCCGGTACAAACACACCGGAAACACGGTCTGCGATCTTTGCGATCGGTGCCTTGGTGGCTGCCGCATCACTGACCATTTTGATGATCTGGGAAAGAGTGGTATCCTCTCCCACTCTGGTCGCTTCGCATTTGATAAATCCGGACTGATTCACAGTTGCCGCAGAAACCATATCTCCAGTTTCTTTATCAACCGGGATACTCTCGCCGGTCAGTGCGGATTCATTGACTGCGGTGGTTCCTTCCAGGATCACTCCGTCCACCGGAATATTCTCTCCCGGGCGGACGACAAAGGTTTCTCCTTTCTGAACCTGCTCAATAGGAACGGTAAGTTCCTGTCCCTTTCGTACCACGACCGCAGTTTTGGGTGCCAGCTTCATAAGGCTTTTAAGCGCATCCGTTGTCTTTCCTTTAGAACGGGCCTCCAGCATTTTTCCTACGGTGATCAGTGTCAGGATCATGGCTGCAGATTCAAAATAAAAATCCATCATGTAATTCATAACTGCAGCAGAATCTCCATCTACCTGTGCTCTTGTCATGGCAAACAGTGCATAGACGCTCCATAGGAAGGATGCCATGGAGCCAAGAGCTACCAGAGTATCCATATTTGGGGAACGGCGCCACAGACTCTTAAATCCATTGATGAAAAATTTCTGGTTGATCACCATGATGATACCAGCCAGGAGCAGCTGTACCAGTCCCATGGCTACGTGATTGCCGTCAAACCATTTCGGCAGTGGCCATCCCCACATCATGTGCCCCATGGAGAAATACATCAGTACCAGCAAAAATCCCACGGATGTGATAAGACGTTTCTTTAGGATCGGAGTTTCATGATCTTCCAGCGCTTCTTCTGCCGCAGACATGGAAATCTTCGCTCCGGCAGCTCCGCCCTTTAAAGATGCACCATATCCGACGGCTTCCACTGCGGCAATGATCTCGCCGGATGAAGCGGTTCCCTCAACTCCCATAGAGTTGGTCAGAAGACTGACGGAACAGCTATTCACCCCCGGAACTTTCGATACGGCTTTTTCCACACGGGCAGAGCAGGCGGCGCAGCTCATACCAGTTACATTATATTGTTCCATTTTCTTTCAGTACCTCCTAAAATCCAGTTTGTCCCTTTATTTCATCAGCTTCTGGAGGGTTGCTACCAGCTCATCAATGGTCTCATCCTTACCTTCCCGGATATCCCGGGCAACGCAGGTGCGGATGTGGCTGGCAAGCAGCTCTTTGTTGAACGCATTCACTGCAGCATTGGCTGCAGCGGACTGAATCAGGATATCATTACAGTAGGCATCATTCTCCATCATTCCTATAATGCCTCTGATCTGGCCTTCAATACGTTTCAGACGGTTGATCAGCTTTTTTTTCTCCTCCTCTGAGCGTGCAGTGTGTTTTTCACAGCAGCAGGGACAGACTTTCTTTTCAGACATAGGCTGTCTCTCCTTTCTCATAAATACCCCCATGGGGTATCCTCTATATATGGAATAATATATACCCTCATGGGGTATTTGTCAATAGAAACAGTATTTTTATAATAAAAAAGCCCGCTCATCCGATAATGGCAATGAGCGGGCAATATAAACTTATAATTAGCCGAATCAGGTAAGTCCCCAACGGGGTTACGAAAAACAATAAGCAGTGGGTGAGGACTTGTCTATAATTCTACTCTTCCACGATATGTCCGAAATAATAGAATCCCTTGCAGGTATCCAGGCTTACTTTTACATATTTGCCGATGAGATCTTTTTCTCCCGGGAAATGAACCAGAAGATTATGCTGGGTACGGCCAGTAAGAGTACCCTTCTCACGGTTTTCATCTTCTACCAGGATTTCCTGAATGGTTCCCTGGAAACGGGAGGAATTTTCCCGGCCCTTTTCCTGTACCAGGGTAAGAAGACGGCTGAAACGGTCTTTTACCACATCCTCCGGCACCTGATTTTCCATGCCGGCTGCAGGGGTTCCGCTTCGTTTGGAATAAATAAATGTGAAGGCAGTATCGTAATTTGCTTTTCTTACAACATCCAGTGTTTCCTGGAAATCTTCTTCTGTTTCTCCCGGAAATCCGACCATGATATCTGTTGTCAGCGAAATATCCGGGATCGCCTTACGGATCTTATCTACCAGCTCCAGATATTTTTCCTTGTCGTAGCGGCGGTTCATTTCTTTTAAGACTCTGCTGCTTCCGGACTGCAGCGGAAGATGCAGATGGTGACAGATTTTCTGTCTCTCCGCCATGGTCTGGA